>Ga0316190_10001231_pt1 | contig 18435 bp, 16 predicted proteins | sample Eddworburrow2_MG_FD_204929 | JGI IMG/M metagenome (GOLD analysis project Ga0316190, IMG submission 204929) | Coastal sediment microbial communities from Maine, United States - Eddy worm burrow 2 | ecosystem: Environmental > Aquatic > Marine > Coastal > Sediment | place: USA: Maine | collected... | reverse complement strand
CCGGGGGTCCTCGCGGGCGTACGAGTGCTCGACCTGACGAGAGTCGTTGCCGGCCCATGTTGTACGAGAGCCCTGGCCGATCTGGGGGCAGAGGTGATCAAGGTCGAACCGCCCGACGGTGATCTGTTGCGCACCGCCGTGCCGCGCAAGGGCGGGATCTCGGTGCTCTTCGCGGGGCAGAACGCCGGAAAGCGGTTTGTGTCCGTCGACCTCGGCACTCCCGAAGGGGTGGAGCTGGTCCTCGCGCTCAGCGAGCGCTGCGACGTGGTCGTCGAGAACTTTCGGCCCGGTGTCGCCGCTCGGCTGGGAGTGGGCTACGAACAGGTTTCAGCCCGCACGCCGTCGATCATCTACTGCTCGGTCTCCGGGTATGGCCAGACCGGCGGTTCGGCCCAACGCCGCGCCTATGCACCGGTGATACACGCCGAGGTTGGTCTGTTGGATTTCAAAGCCCGCGAAACTGAGACCGTCCCGATGGCGGAGCCCGTGTCCCACGCCGACATAGCGGCGGGGATGACCGCGGCTCAGGGTGTGCTCGCCGCCCTGTTCCGTCGGGAGCGGACCGGTGAGGGGGTCTGGATCGACTCCTCGATGTGCGAGTCGATGGTGCAGTTCAATGAGTGGACCGAGGTCGAGATCAACGGTGGGCCGGACTATCTCAACAGTGTGTTCCGGCCAGGCAAGGCTGCGGTGGTGCAACTCGGCGACCCGGACCGTACCTGGGTGGCCATTCCGGGCAGCCCGGCCGGGGTGCTGGAGCACTGTGCCAACCTGTCGGATCGCCCCGAGCTGTTCGATGACGAGCGCTTCGCCACGCTGCAGGCGCGGGCCACGCACCTCGATGACTGTCTCGAGGTGATCGCGGACTGGGCGGCGACGTTCACCGACTTCGAAACCTTCGAGAAGACGCTTTCGGAAGGGGTGAGAGTCCCGGTGGGTCGTCTCCGTACCGTGGTCGACACGTTGGAGGCCGACTGGGCCGTCGATCGGCAGGCCTATGTCGAGATTCCGTCGGGGACCGACGGAACCGTGCTCGTGCACCGATCCGGTTTGCGGTTCTCCAACGCAGACACCGGCCCCCGGACGGGTATGGCCCATCTCGGTGCCGACAATCGGGCGGTGCTCCACGATGTCCTCGGCCTGGAGGACCGCGAGATCGCTGCCTTGGAGCAGACCGGGGCGCTCGTCGAACGCCTGAAGGACTGATGATTGGTGGTTCTGGTCGCTCAGGGTTTTGCGAGCGATTGGTCCACCCAGCTGCGGATCTGGTCGGCCGGCAACGCCCCGACCTGGCGGGCGATCTCTGCACCCCCATCGAACAGCACCATGGTCGGAATGCCCTGTACCCCGAGCTGAGCCGAGACCGCGGGAGCCTTGTCGACGTTCACCTTCACGACCCGCAACGACCCGGCCCGTTCCGCAGCCAGTTGCTCGAGGGCCGGAGCCACCATACGGCAGGGCCCGCACCACGGCGCCCACAAATCCACCAGGACCGGTACCGATGAAGCCTTGATCGTCGCGTCGAACTCGCTCGCCTCGACGTCGACCAGCCAAGGCAGTTCCGCCTGGCATTTCCCGCAACGAGGCCTACCGCTCGTCGTGACCGGGAGCCGATTACGGGCGCCGCAACTCGGGCAGGCGATCGGTGTCTTTGCCATCACGTCTCCTGCTGTGGAGCGATTTGGGCTGAGCTGGACGCGCTCCCAAGCAGTGTTCATAGTACCGGGCTGCCCTTTGCCAGGGTTGTCGATACCATTAACCTCGGGGCCATGGCCGCCGCATCGCTCGCAACTGAGGACGAGGTCCGAACCGAGGTCCGGTCCTGGTTGGAATCCAACTGGATCGACGAGGGCCGAGGGGCCCGCTGGCTGGCCGAACTGGTCGATGCCGGGTGGGCGGCGCCGAGCTGGCCTTCACGTTGGTGCGGCCGGGATCTGACCCCGGCGCTCAGCCGTGTTGTCGAACAAGAACTGGCTCGGGCCGGCGCGGCGGGCGGCGGCCAGGACATGGTCAACCTGTGGGCCGCGACCGTGCTCTCAGGTGGTAGCGATGAGCTGAAGGGCGAGGTGTTGCGCCCCCTGTTGCTCGGCGAGATCAACATGTGCCTGCTCTATTCCGAGCCCGGCGCCGGTTCAGACCTGGCCGGACTCCAGACGCGAGCCGTGCGGGATGGCGACGAATGGATCGTCAACGGCCAGAAGGTATGGACGTCGAGTGGGCGGAGCGCCGACTATGGCTTCCTGATCGCCAGGACGGACTGGGACGTTCCCAAACACCGGGGCATCACCTTCTTCTTCGCGCCGATGGATCAGGACGGCGTGGAGGTGCGCCCACTGCGCCAGGCCACAGGAGACTCCCGATTCAATGAGGTCTTTCTGACCGACGCCCGGGTGCCCCACGCCAACATCTTGGGGGACCAGAACCAGGGTTGGATGATGTTGCAGACCGCGTTGGCCTACGAACGTTCGGCGATGGGCCAGGCCGGTCGCCGGGGTCGGGATCAACGAGCCGGGGCCGGGGTGCGTACGGTCGACTCGGACGCATCGGCTCCGGTCCCGGACGTCTCGCTCATCGAGCTGGCTCAGCGCACCGGGGCGAGCAGCGATCCGACCGTTCGCCAGGGCCTGACCCGGCTGCACGCGCTGACGAAGGTCAACGAGTGGAACGGTATGCGGGCCAAGGCCGCCCTCGAGGCGGGAACGTCCACCCCGATCGTGTCGCTCGGCAAGCTCGCCATGTCGGGCATCCTTCACTCCGCCGCGAGCCTGCAGGCCGAGATACTCGGGGCCGAGGCGATGCTCGGTGGGTCCGACCACCCGGTCGCCGCGGATACCACCTACGCCTTACTCAACGCCTTCTTCACCTCGATCGGCGGTGGAACCGACCAGATCCAGCGCAACATCATCGGTGAGCGAATCCTGGGTCTCCCCAAAGAACCCGAGGTCGACAAAGACGTTCCGTTCCGCGATGTCAGGACCTCGATCCCCGGGCGGTAGATCTCTTGATGGCCACACCATGATGTCGGGTCGGTGACTACGCTCTGAGCATGCGCATACCGATCGCCTTCGGTCCGGCGATGCGATTTCTCATGGCCGCGACGGGGCTGTTGGCCCGATGGTCCTGGATCGACGTGAACGCCGAGACGGTCACCGTGCAGATGAGCTATGGATTTCGAGGATCGTTTGATCGTTCGGCCATCCGTTCCGTTCGGCCGCTTGAGGGACGCCGACCGCTCAGCATCGGCGTCCACGGTTGGGGTGGTCGCTGGCTGGTCAACGGCACCAGAGAGGGGCTGGTCGTCATCGATCTCGACCCCCCGGCTCGTGCCCGCGTGCTGGGTGTACCCGTCAAACTGCGCCAGCTCATCGTGAGTGTGGCGGACCCTGACCTGCTGGTATCCGCCCTCGGTTGACCGAGGGCTGTGGGCATGGGCGCGCCAACGAGCCCGCGTGGGCCCAAGCTCTGTGTGAATCCGTGTCCGGGGCGAGGTCGGTAGGCGTTGTCGCGGATCTAGCGTGGCCGGGTGCTGTTCCACCGTTCTTCAAGCCTGGCGCGAGTGACGCTCGTCCTCGCCACCCTGGTCCTGCTCACCGCGGCGTGTGGCTCCGATGGTTCCAACCCGACTGCGTCAGTCGATGCGACCGATGCGACCGAGGCGGACAGTTCGGAGCCCGCCGATGAGGAGGCCGGGCCCAAGGAGGCCGGGGACGAGGAGGCCGGTGATGAGGAGGCCGGGGACGTCAAGCTCGAGACGGAGACCGGTCAGGTGCCGGAGCTCGGCAGTGGGGTTGTGACCGGGTCGGTGGAGGTGAACGGCTCGGAGATCGAGTACGCGCTCCTCACCCCGGAAGGGTTTGAGATCGGTGACTCGGCGCCCGTGCTCGTCGCTCTGCCGCCGGGAGGTCAGAATCTGGGGTTGGCGCAGTCGGTGCTCGATGACACCTATCGGACCGAGGCCTTGGCCCGGGGGTGGGTCGTGGTCAGCCCGGCGGCGCCCGATGGCACCCTGTACTTCCAGGGTTCGGAGGTGCTGATCCCATCGCTTCTCGACTGGGTCGAGACCTGGGTGACCCCCGAGGGTGGCGCGGTCCATCTGGCCGGGATCAGTAACGGCGGCCGCAGTGCCTTCCGGGTCGCCGTGCAGAACCCTGACCGGGTGGCGTCGTTGGTCGTCTTCCCCGGGTTTCCCGACGATCAGGATTTGGCCGGTCTCGAAGCGATAGCCGGCATACCGATTCATATGTTCGTGGGCGGAAACGACACGGGCTGGATCGCCCCGACCCAGGTGGCCTTGGATGCCCTCACCGAGCTCGGCGCCGACGCGAGCTTTGAGATCCTGGAGGGAGAGGGTCATGTGATGGCCTCGCTCTCCGACGGGAAGATCGTTTTCGATCTGCTCGACGCCGCCCGCAGGTAGCCCCGGCTCGAAAGGGGACTCGGTGGACCCTTACGGCTCGCGGTCGTTGGCTTGATCGGCGGGGTGAGGCAGGGTAAAGATGTCCGCGGCGGCCGACCACCGGGTTATGGCGTCGGCGGCGAGCACGACGGCCGCCGAGCTGTAGGTCGATCGTTCGGCGGTTGGGAAGTAGTCCCCTTGGGGCAGCACCACACCGGTCCAGTAGCGGCCTTCATCGGTGCGAAGCGACCCGATCCAGTCGAACAGGGCCCGGGCGACGTCCGCTTCGCCGGCGGCGAGATGCGCCATGGCGCACTCACAGGTTTCGGCGGTGGTGATCCAGGGGCGATCTGAGACACAGCGGACCCCGTGGCCGTCCATGACGAAGGCGTCGCGTCGCGCGGCAAGGCGTTGGCGGGCGGCCTCACCGGTCACCGCCCCGCTCAGCACCGGGTAGTACCAATCCATGGCCCAGCGTCGCTTGGGGGAAAAGGCGTCGTGCTCATGGTGGCGGATCGTGTTGGCCAGCCGGTCGGCGGCCCGACGCCAGCCGGGCCGTTCGCAGCCGACGACCTCGGCGAGCGTCAAGGCCGATCGCAGGCTGTGAAAGATGCTCGACGAGCCGGTCAGTAGGGCGAAGGCCCAAGGCGTTCCATCACCATGGCGGGCCCAGATGATCTCGCCCCGCTCGGTCTGCAGGCCGAGCACAAAGCCGATGGCGGCGTCGACGACAGGCCACATCGTGTCGAGAAAACCCCGATCGCCCGTGATGCGCCAATGGTGAAGGACTCCGGTGGCCACATAGGCACAGACGTTCGCGTCGAGCTTGTCCTGCTCCACCCGGTCTGCGAGGTAGTACTGGCACCAAGCCCCGTCCGCCCGCTGGATGTCGGCCAGCCATTGATAGGCCCGGTCCGCGGCGCTGAACCGCCCACCGACGCTCAGCGCCATCGCGGCCTCCACATGGTTCCATGGGTCGGCGTGACCGTCGGGGACCCAGGGGATCATGCCCGACTTCAGCTGCCACTCCTCTATGCCTCGCACCGTTTCGTCCCGTTCCGCATCGGTGAGGGCGGGAGCCACGGCGGCCGGGTCACGCCTCAACACGTCATCACGATGGGGCATGCTCGGTCTCCTCGGGGGTGCGGGCCCGATGAGAGGACGGACCGGTTTCAGGGTGGTCGGGCTTGGTGGCGTAGACGACGAGGCTCTTGCCGAGGACCGGGTTCAGGGCCCGTTCGGTGAAGCGGGTGAGCCGAGGTCGTTTCGTGATGTCCCAGACCAGGAGCCGGTGGTAGAGCCGAACCAGGCGGTGGTCGTCATCGGTCGGACCGACGGCGCACTTGAGCCACCAGTAGGGGGTGTGGAGGGCGTGGGCGCGATGGGCGCCGGCCGGATGGAGCCCACTTGCGCGCAACAGGTCACGCACCTTCGCCTTTGTGTAGATGCGTACGTGGCCACCGTCGACAAAGGGGGCGTGGTACTGCTCGGACAACGACCAGCAGAACCGTTCGGCAAGCCATGCCGGCACGGTTACCGCCATGGTGCCGCCCGGGGCGAGTACCCGGACCAGCTCGGCGAGGGCCGCGGCGTCGTCATCGATGTGTTCGAGCACCTCCGAGGCGATGATTCGATCGAAGGCCCCGTCGGCGTAGGGAAGGTGTAGGGCATTACCGCGGACCGCGGCCGCGCCGGTCGAGCCGGGCGCTTCCCCCTGATCGCGCATGGCAGCGAAGAGCGCCATGCACTCGCGCAACTCGTCCACGGCGAGATCGCACGCCACGACATGGCCGCCACGGCGAAAGCCTTCGAAGGCGTGCCGGCCGAACCCACAGCCCAGGTCCAGCAGGCGGTCACCGGGTCGTAAACCCAGCCGGTCGAAGTCGACGGTCAGCATTCTGGCGTCTCTATTGGTTCTGGCATCATTACTGGGGGCCGCTCAGCGCTCGCGGCGAACGGTCGCTCCGGGCCAAGCCGGTGGTTCGGCGAGCAGCGCCCGATAGTGCTCGACGGTCGAGGTGGCGGTCCGTTGCCAGCTCCAGCGGGAGATCACCCGATCCCGGCCCGCCCGCCCGATCGTGTCGGCCAGATCTGGCCGACCCAGGCCGTCGGCGAGGGCTCGGGCCAGGGCGTCGGCGTCGCCGGGGGGCACATGAATCGCGGTCTCGCCATCGGGCCCCACCACTTCGGGCAGCGCGCCCCCGGTGGTGGCGACGAGGGGGGTTCCACAGCTCATGGCCTCGATGGCGGGTAGGGAGAACCCCTCGTACAAGGAGGGCACGACGGCCAGTTCCGCTTCGGCGTAGAGCTCGACGATGCGTTCCTCGGGTACATCGCTGATGAACTCGACATGCTGGTCGAGCCCCAAGTCGCTGATCGTCCGGGCCGACGGCCCTCCGGGCTTGGGTTTTCCGATGACGACGAGATGGGCCTCCGGGCGTTCGATGCGGAGCTTGGCCAGCGCCTCGAGCAGGTAGCGCAGACCTTTCATCGTGACGTCGGCCGATGCGGTGGTGACCAATCGGCCGGGTATCCGTGACACCTCGGGTGACGGGCGAAAGATCTCCGGGTCAACGCCGACGGGTACCACGTGCACCCGCTCGCGGGGGACTTGATGGTCCGCGACGATGTCGTCGAGCGAGTTCCCCGACACGGTGATCACCCGGCGCATTCTCTTCGCCACCCTGGTTTGCATCTTGGTGAACCCGTACCAGCGGCTCTTGGCGAAGCGCTGGTAGCGCGTGGCGGCGTGAGTCATCTCCAGACGCCGGTCCACGGTGATCGGGTGGTGGATGGTGGCCAGAACCGGCAGACCGAGGCGTTCGATGCCGAGTAGGCCGTAGCCCAGGGTCTGGTTGTCCTGGACCAGGTCGAACCGGTCAGCGCAGCCGCGGAGATACTGATAGGCCCGCACCGAGAACGCCAGCGGCTCGGGAAAGGTGCCCAGCGTGAATACGGACACTTCGAGCCAGTCCGCGAACGACTTGATCTCCCATATCCCGGGGGTGCGCATCGGGTAGTAGTCGTTGTAGATGTCGAGACTCGGCAGCTTGACCAGCGGTACCCGTTCGTCGAGCAGCGGGTACGGCTGCCCGCCGAGCACCTCGACATCGTGGCCCAGATCGACCAGGGCCTTGGTGAGATGACGGGTGTACACCCCTTGGCCCCCCACATGTGGTTTGCCGCGATAACACAAGAAGGCGATGCGGAGTGGCCGGTCGAGATCGGGTTTCGAGCCTTTGCGGGCCGCGTTCGTCTCGGTCATTGCGTGCCCTGCATGTCTTGCAAGGTACCCGTGAGTTCCGCCCGAGCCGTACCATGGCCGATCGATTGGTTCGGGAGGACATGTGCGAGCTTTGGTCCAGCGGGTGACACGGGCGGCGGTCACCGTCTTCGATGACGATGGCGGCGAGACGGTCACCGGGTCGATCGACGCCGGATTGTGCGTGCTCATCGGCGTCACCCACGACGATGATGAGCAACGAGCTCGCAAGCTGGCCGAGCGGGTCTGGAACCTGCGGATCATGGAGGACACCGATGGGGTGATGAACCTCTCGGTCGCCGACACGAGCCGCCAGCTGCTGGTCGTGAGCCAGTTCACCCTCTATGGCGACACGCGCAAGGGTCGCCGCCCCTCATGGGTCGACGCCGCTCGACCCGACCACGCCGAGCCGCTGGTCGAAGCGGTCGTCGCCCGGTTGAAGGAGTTGGGCGCGCAGGTCGAGACCGGCCGGTTTCGGACCCGAATGGCGGTCGAGCTGGTCAATGACGGCCCGGCGACGGTGATGATAGAGCTCTGAAATCCTCCGTCTGGCCTTTGACCCCCGTCCTGGTGGGAGAATCGGGGGCCAACGAACCGAAGGGACCGATGGACTGATGCGTGCCGGTGCAGTGACGGGAAAAGGGCAGTTCGAGCTGATCGAGGTGGATGACCCCTCGCCCGAGCCGGGCCAGGTGGTGGTGGCGATCAGTCGGTGTGGGATCTGTGGAAGCGATGTCCACGCCTATCAGGAGGGCTGGCCGTACGCGCCGGGAATCTGCGGCCATGAGTGGGCGGGGACCGTCGTCGACGTGGGGCCGGACGTACCGGCGAGCCTCGTGGAGCAGGGAGCGCGCGTCGTCGGCGGCCAAGCGCCGGGCTGTGGGGCTTGTCCGGAGTGTCGCGTCAACCTCTCCCAGTTCTGTCGGGTGGCAGCCAGTCAGTACGCCGGCCGGAATGCCCCCTCGTCGGGCGGCTTCGCGCCCTTTCTCACCCTGTCGGCCAACCGGCTGACGGCCGTCCCCGACTCGGTCAGCGACGAGCAGGCGGCCCTCATCGAACCGGCGGCGGTAGCCCTTCACGCGATCCGCCGCTCCCGGCTCTCGGTGGGCGACGTGGCTTGTGTGGTCGGGTGCGGGCCGATCGGCTTGATGGCCATCCAGTGCGCCAGGCTCGCCGGAGCGGGCACGGTGATAGCGGTGGAACCCGACGAACGTCGGCGGTCGATTGCGTTGTCGCTGGGCGCTGACGTAGCGGTCGCCCCGGGTGGAGACCTTCGCGAGGCGGTGAACGACCACACGAGTGGTCTGCGCGCCGATATCGCCTTCGACTGTGCCGGGATCCCCCAGACGCTCCAGCAGTCGGTGGACATGGTTCGCCAAGGTGGGTCGGTGTGCATGGTCGGAGTGTCCGGGGACAAGGCCACCATCTTGCCGATGCGGTGGATGATGAAAGAGGTCTCGGTCGACACCTCTATCCAGTTCACTCTCGACGAGATGGCCATCACGGCGAACCTGGTGGCCGACGGCCGGATCAGCACCGAGGGTCTCGTCGCCGGGACTATTGCGCTCGACGAGCTGCCCACCATGGTCGACGACCTCGCCCATCGGCGCGTCGACGCCATCAAGATGCTCGTAGACCCTACGGCCGGCTGATCAGCGAAACTCTGCGTCAGGGCGCTGGTGTCTCGCACGTCGCCGCGGTGAGGTCAGGACCGCATACCCGAGCGTCGCAGACGCGGCGACGGCGGCCATGCCCGCCAACACGATGGCTCGTATGCGGAGCCCCGAAGCAGGTGCAGGCTTTTTCTTGAGGGACCCGACCGGGATCGAGCGCCGCTCGATGACCGGTTCGGTCTCGTATCTCGCTCGCGGGGCCCGAGCCCGGGAGCGTTGTGCCCATTCGCGTCGTATGGCAGCGGTCGCGGTCTCGGGGATATCGGGCGGCAGTGCCCAATTGCCCGTGGCAGGGATCAAGGCCTGTTCGTCGATGCCATTTTCTTCTGGGGCGTCTTCCTCTGGGCTGTCTTCGTCTGGGCCGTGCTCCTCTTGGCTGTCTTCGTCGGCTGCGGTCGTCACGACCTCATCGTCGGTGAGCTCGTCGGGGGTAGCGTCGGCGCCCGGCGATTGGGTCGTTCCCGCGGCGTCCGCGGCACGGGCCCGTTCGGCCCGTTCTCGATCGACCCGTTCTCGATTGACCCGTTCCCGATCGACCCGTTCCCGATCGACCCGTTCCCGATCGACAGGGACCGTGGTCGTGGTCGGCGCTCCCGGGGGCGGAGAGGCGATCGTGGTGGAGGTGGCCGCGGGTCCCGACCGAACGGTGATGAGGCACATCGTGTCGGTCGCGACGTGGAGCCGGCCGTCGGCGTACGCCGATCCGTCGCTGAACGGGAGTGGTCCGGCGATTCCGAGCGGGCCACAGGTGATCGACTCCACCGTGTACGGGGCTGTCGGTGTGGCCACGAGCGCATGGGTTCCGAGCGGGGCGGCGTCGAACCCCTCGTCGAGGGATCGGCCGGCGAGGGTAACGCTCACTGACACATCGGTCGGGACGAGCGCGCCCGCCGAGTTCACCCGCGCGACCTCCCACCAGATCCACCTGCCGTCCGGGCCCGGGCCCACCCAGATGCGTGGTACCCCGGCGGCCGGTGACGCGGGCGGAGAGCCGGCCCACTCAACGCCCGCCGCATCGCCGGTATAGCCGGTCGGGGCATGAGCGGGTACGTGCAGCTCGATGGATGTCGTGAACTCACCCTGCGGATCGATCGGGCTGTTGGTGAACGTTCTGGTGGCGGTCCGATCTCCCTTCGGGGTCCATGCCGGGTCGGTCAATTCCCAGCCTTCGGGCCACCGGTAGACGACGGTGAAGATGTCGGTGGCGGCCGTTCCACGATTGGTGACCCGCAGGGCCATCGACCGGGTTTGGCCCACGGCCGCGTTGCGGAAGTTGTCCGGATGGCTGTCGGGGAGCTCGGGACACGGACAGCGGGAGGCGAACACCGTATCCACCGTCAGGGCGACTCCACCGGCGGCCTCGACGCGTTCGTTCTGAATCGCGAACGCCCGGGGTGATCCGGGGTCGGCGAACGAGGCGCTGAGAGCGCCGAGACCGGCCACCAACCCGAGCAGGGATAGCACCGCCCGCTTCCACTCGGGGATCCGCATGAGATATCAATCGGCAGCTAGGGCCCTCCGGTTGACCGAAGTACCGAGACCCGCCGCCGACCACGGCAATCTTCTCTGGATCTACGATGGCCTCTCTGGATCTACGATGGCACCATGGCAGGCTTCTCCCGGAACGATCGAGCGCCATCCCACGATGACCCGGCGGCTGAGCGGGCTGAGCGTCAGCGCCAGCTCGTTCTCGCCTACCGGCTGTTCGGGGCCCTGAGGTGGGGGGATATGGGCGACGGGCATATCACCGCACGGGACCCTGAGCGCACCGACAACCTGTGGTTGTTGGGGTACGGCGTTCCATTCGGCGAGGCGACGGTCGCTGACCTGGTGGAGGTGAACGCGGCGGGGGAGGTGGTCGATGGGGTCCACGACATCAACCCGACGGCCTATTTCATCCATGCCCCGATCCATGTCGCCCGCCCCGAATTGGTCAGCGCCGCCCACACCCACACCCATTGGGGAACACCATGGTCGGCGCGCAACCGACTGCTCGAGCCGATCTCCCAGGAGGCGTGCGCCTTCTTCGAGGACCACGCGTTGTTCGACGACGAAGAGGTCGCGGTCGGTAGTACCGATGGCGGCAAGCGGATCGCCGCGGCGTTGGGTGACAACAAGGCGATCATCCTCCGCAACCACGGGTTGTTGACCGTCGGCGCGAGTGTCGGTGAGACCGTCGGCTGGTTCGTCATGATGGAACGGGTGGCCGAGGTCAGCGCCAAGATCGCCGACGCCATACCGATCTCACCCGACGCGGCCCGCATCGCCCACCATGCCGTCGGTCGACCCGAATCCGGTTGGCAGATCTTCCGTTGGCTCGTCGCGACCCATCTGAGCGAGGTGGATCACGCCGCCGCCGCTACCTGACGCGCGGCCCGCCTCGATCTCTCACACGTGGCCGCCTGAACCGCCGTCGACGGTCAGCGCTATGCCATTGATGTAGGACGCCGCCTCACTACACAGGAAGACGATGGCCGCAGCCACTTCCTCGGCGGTGCCGTACCGTCCGACGGGAACGCCCTTGGCGTTGTCGTCGAGCACATCCTGGCGGGTTCGCCCGGTGGCGTTGGCCACCTCGTCGGCGGCGCGGTCCCACATGGAGGTGTGGATCAACCCGGGCAGGACCGAGTTGACCAGAATGCCGTCTCGCCCGTACTTGCCGGCCAGCGCCTTGGCGGTGGCGATCATGGCCGCCTTCGTCGCGGCATAGTCGATCAATGCGGCATTCGGGTAGACCGCGCCGGACGTGGCGATCATGACGACCCGGCCCCAGCGTTGTTCGCGCATAGCGGGAAGACAGCGTCGTGTGCACCTGACCGCCGACATGAGGTTGAGCTGGACGAGGTCCTCCCAGTCCTGATCGCTCAGGTACAAGAAGTTCCGCGATGGGGACGCGCCGACATTGTTGATGAGAATGTCGGCGGGACCCGTGTCGGCCTCGACCGCGTCGAGGAACGCATCGGTGGCCGCGGCATCGGCCATATCGGTCACATAACCCTGCACCCGGCCAGGGCCTCCGCCCGGCGGGGTGTACGCCGCCAGCTCGTTGACCGCATCCTCCCCTCGGGCGTTGAACGCCACGTGGGCCCCCTGATCGGCCAGGAGACGTACCGTCGCCGCGCCGATCCCCAAGCTGGCCCCGGTCACGATGGCGCGTTTGTTGGTCAGATCCAGATCGAGCATTGCTCCCCCTCGTCGTTGGTGCGACCCGTTTTAATCCAGATGGCGTTTTATTCCGGACAACGTCGATCCGGGATCGGGTTTACTGGTCTGGTGCTGCTCACGCTTTCGACCGTCGGGGACCATGCCGAACCGGCCACCGACCTCGGTTTTGTGTTGCACAAACATCCCGATCGGGTTCGCACCGTCGATCTCGGTTTCGGCACCGCCCATGTCTTCTATCCCGAAGCGACCAGCGCACGGTGCACCGCGACGCTGTTCGTCGACGTGGATCCCATCCGGCTCAGCCGCCGCGACCGGCGCACCCCGTCAACCCTCGAGCCCTACGTCAACGATCGGCCCTACGCCGCTTCGTCCTTTCTCAGCGTCGCCATTGGCAAGCTCTACCGAACCGCCATGCGCGGCGTGTGTGCGGATCGCCCCGAGCTGGTCGACAAACCGTTCAAGCTCAAGATCTCAATGCCCACCGTGCCGTGCCCAGGACCCGATGACCTGCTCGGCGAGCTGTTCGGGCCACTCGGCTACGAGCTGGAATCCACCCGTCATCCGCTCGACCCGGCCTTTCCGGGGTGGGGCGAATCACCGTACGTGGATCTCGTCGCTCGGGCCACGGTGACGGTGAAGGCTGCACTGTCGCACCTGGTCGTGCTGCTACCGGTGCTCGACGGGCGAAAGCACTACTGGATCGATGAATCCGAGGTTGACAAGCTCCTCGACCGGGGTGAGGACTGGCTCGCTGCTCATCCGGCGAGGGAGCTGATCGTGAACCGCTATCTCGCTCGCCGCCGGTCCTTCGCCCGCCAAGCGCTCGACCGGCTGGCCGACGAGCACGCCGGACTCACCGAGGAGGATCCGTTCGAGGAGCCGGCGACCGGCCCGATCGAAGCCCAGCCGAGCCTGAAGGACCAGCGCCTCGACGCGGTTCTCCAAGCCGTGTCGGCGGTCGGCGCTCGGCGGGTTGTCGATCTGGGTTGTGGTGAGGGGCAGCTGCTTCAAGCGCTGCTCGCCGAGACCGCCGTCGAGCAGGTGATCGGGGCCGACGCTTCGATGCGGACCCTCGGTCGGGCGGCGCGCCGGCTTCGACTCGATGAGCTCTCCGAACGCCAACGAGCCCGCGTGGAGCTGGTGCAGAGCGCGTTGACCTACCGCGACGAACGACTCGAGAGCGTGGATGTGGCCACGGTCGTGGAGGTCATCGAACATCTGGACCCCGATCGCATCAGCGCGTTCACCGACCTGCTGTTCGGGCGCAGCCGCCCGGCGACGGTGATCGTCACGACCCCGAACCACGAGTACAACGCCCGCTACGAGGGCTTGCGCGATGGTGAGCTACGTCACGGTGACCATCGCTTCGAGTGGTCCCGTGACCAGTTCCGCCGCTGGGCGTCGGCCGCGTGTGACGCCCACGGCTACACGGTGGTCCATTCCTCGATTGGGCCCGTGGACCCTGATCTCGGCCCGCCGACCCAGATGGCGGTGTTCACCCGAGGGAGAGCTGACGAGGAGGTCGGCCAACCGAGCGGGTCGGCAGCGACATGCGGCGGAGCATCATGAGCGAATCGGGAGCCGACCAGGAGATGGAGCCGGTCGGTGCCGCGCGAGATGAACCCGGTTCGGGGCGGCGCCTGGAGATACCTGTGCTCAGCCTCATCCTGTTGTGTGGGGCTTCAGGGTCGGGCAAGTCCCTGTTCGCGTCCAGACACTTCCTCGCGACCGAGGTCGTGTCCTCGGATAAGTGTCGTGCCATGGTCGGTGATGATGAGACCGATCAGTCGGTGACCGCCGAGGCGTTCGAGTTGTTGCGCGCCATCGTCTCGACCCGGCTCAAGCTCGGCCGCCTCACCGTGGTGGACGCCACCAACGTGAAGCGTCAGGACCGGGCGGAGCTCCTGGCCCTCGCCGGACACCACGATGTACTGGCCGCCGCCATCGTCTTCGATCTCCCGCTGAGCGTGTGTTTGGAGCGAAACGCCGGCCGGACCGACCGGCGGACGCCCGACCATGCCGTCCGACGTCAACACCAACAACTTCGCCGCGGTCGGTCGATGAACAAGGAACGGTTCACCCGGGTCCACACCCTCCACTCGCCCGAGGAGGTCGACTCGGTCTCGATCGAACGCACCCGACTGTGGAATGACCGCACCGAGGACACCGGCCCGTTCGACCTGATCGGCGACGTTCACGGCTGCCAGTCGGAGCTGGTGTCCCTGCTCGCGGCGCTCGGCTATGACACCGCCGCCGATCCGATCACGCACCCCGAAGGTCGACGGGCCGTCTTTGTCGGCGACCTGGTCGACAGAGGCCCGGCCGTACCCGCCGTGTTGCGCTTGGTGAAGGCCATGGTCGACGCGGGGACAGCCCTCTGTGTGCTCGGCAACCATGAGCAGAAGCTGGTGCGCGCTCTGGCCGGGCGAAAGGTCAAGGTCGCTCATGGTCTCGCCGAATCACTCGCACAGCTGGCGGCGGAGCCCGATGACTTCGTGGCCGAGATGGCGGCCTGGATGGATGCGATGATCGGCCACTATGTGCTCGACGGCGGCCGGCTCGTGGTCGCTCACGCCGGTCTACCCGAGCACTATCATGGTCGGACCTCGGGCCGGGTCCGCAGCCATGCGCTCTATGGCGACACCACGGGTGAGACCGACGACTTCGGCCTGCCGGTGCGGTACCCGTGGGCCGATGACTATCGCGGTAAGGCCGCGGTTGTGTATGGCCATACCCCGGTGCCCTCCGCCGAATGGGTCAACAACACGATCTGTCTCGACACCGGCTGTGTCTTCGGAGGCGACCTCACGGCCCTGCGCTGGCCCGAACGCGAACTGGTATCGGTGCCGGCCGAGCAAACCTATTTTGAACCGTCCCGACCTCTCGTATCGGGGGCGGTGACTACCCGCCCGATCGGCATGCTCGACATGGCCGATGTCGCCGGCACCAGGTTCGTCGAGACCGGCTTGGCCGGTCGGGTGAGCATCGACGGCGAGCGAGCTCCGGCCGCGCTCGAGGTGATGGCCCGCTTCGCGGCCGATCCCCGCTGGCTCGTCTACCTGCCGCCCACCATGTCCCCGGTGGAGTCCAGCGGACGGCCCGAGCTGCTCGAACATCCCGATGAGGTGTTCGCGTACTACCAAGGCCGAGGGGTGGACCGGGTGGTGTGCGAGGAAAAGCACATGGGCAGTCGCGGTGTCGTGATCCTTGGACGGAGCGCCGACGCTCTGGGCTCCCGGTTCGGGATCACCAACGACTACGCGGGCACGGTGCTGACCCGGACCGGTCGGCCGTTCTTCGCGGGGGCGGGGCTCGTCGATCACGAGGCCGAGCTGATCACCCGATTGCGAGCCGGGGTGACCGAGGCCGGGCTCTGGGACGAGCTCGAAACCGATTGGCTGGTGCTCGACACCGAGGTGCTTCCCTGGTCGGCCAAAGCGGGCGACCTGCTCACCGAGCACTATGCACCGGTCGGCGCGGCCGGCCGAAGCCTGCTTCGCGCCGCGGAAGAGGCGACCGCCCAGGCTGTCACCCGCGGCGTCGATCTCGGCGAACTTCCCGACATTGTGGCTCGTCGCCGGGCCCATCTAGGCCGGTACGCCGATGCGTACCGCCCCTACTGTTGGGAGGTGGCCGGTGTCGACGATCTCGCCGTCGCTCCCTTCCAGATCTTGGCGGGGGAGGGTGAGGTGTACGCCCGCCGCCCTCACCCCTGGCACCTGGAGATGATCGACCGGCTGGTGGCCGCAGGACCGCAGGTGTACCAGCGCACCGACCGCCGATTCGTCGATCTCGCCGACGAGGTCACAAAGGCCGAAGCCACCCGCTGGTGGACCGATCTGACCGCGGGTGGAGGTGAAGGCATGGTCGTCAAGCCCGTTGACACCATCGTTGGCGAGCGGCGCCGGCTCGTGCAGCCGGGTGTCAAGTGTCGTGGTCCGGAATACCTGAGGATCATCTACGGCCCGGAGTATCTGGAACCCGCCAACCTCGACCGCCTGCGCGCCCGCAGCCTCGGCCACAAGCGAAGCATGGCCGGTCGCGAGCTCGCCCTGGGCATCGAGGCCCTCGACCGGTTCGTCGCAGGTGAACCGCTCCATCGGGTCCACGAATGTGTCTTCGCCGTCCTCGCCCTGGAGTCCGAACCCGTCGATCCGCGCCTGTAAGATCCTGGTGTGGCGAAGGCTGTCTACCCGGGCCCCGAGAGGGCATTGAGCCAGTACGAGGCGGTGGTGGCGGCCAACCCGGAGGTCACGCGCAAAGGGGCGAAGAACCCGCACACCTCCCGGAACGGGCACATGTTCAGCTTCCTGGACGCCGATGGCACGATGGCGTTGCGCCTGGCCCCCGAGCGCCAGGCCGAGTTTCTGGCCACCTACGACTCGGGCCCGGTCGAGCAGTATGGCCGGACGATGCAGGGGTATGTCCGGGTGCCCGCCGAGCTGCTCGCTCACCCCGATGAGCTCCAGTCATGGTTCGACGAGACCATGAGTGGATCGGCACCTTGAAACCCAAGCCGACGAAGCGCAAGAAGACCGGCTAGTTCTTTCGGGGGCTGCGCCCCCGCCGCACGGCTCTGCAGTCGGCGTCCATGATCGATGGTGCGAGGCGAAGCCGTGCTCCCCCATCGGCGGTGGGGCCCCAACCCCACCGCAGGCCCTTGCGCGGTCAACAGCGATCGCCCGCGATCGACAACAATTTGTCGATCACCGTTGGAGGGCACTAGCGCGATCCCATGATCAGGGCCGCGCTCCGGGGACGATCTGGGCGCGACAGCGATCGGTGCGCGATCCTTGCGGGATCGTCGAGCGGCCAACGTCGGCCGGATCGGCTTGGGAGGCAACGATGTCAAGCAATGCAGGCAGGGTGTACGCGGTGACCGGCGCGGCCTCGGGGATCGGCCGGGCGGCGGCGGAGCGCTTGGTGGACGACGGTGCTTCGGTCGTGGCCGTGGATCTCACCGATGAGGGCCTCGAGTGGACGCGCCGGGTCGACCGGGTCGTGGCGGTGGCCGGTGACGTGACCAGTGAAGAAACGAACGAGGCCATGGTGACCGCGGCCGTCGAGCATTTCGGGGCTCTCCACGGTGCGTTCCTCAACGCAGGAGTCGCCGGTTTCGGGCTGGTCGACCGGGCGCCGATGGCGATGTTCGACAAGGTGATGGACGTGAACGTGCGTGCGGTCGCGCTCGGCATGCGTGCGGCGCTTCCCCAGCTTCGGGAAGTGGACGGTGGCGCCCTGCTGGTGACGGGCTCGACATCGGGGCTCGCCGCCGATCCCGCCGGGTGGACCTACAACGCCAGCAAGGCGGCGGTGATCAACATGGCCCGGGCGGTCGCCCTCGATGTGGCCCACGAGGGGATTCGGGTGAACGCCGTGTGCCCCGGCCCTACCAAGACCGGGATGACCCAGACCGTGCGCGACCGTGAGGAATCGTCGGAAACCATGAGGCGAGCGGTACCGATGGCCCGATGGGGTGAGGCGTCAGAGCTCGCCGCCGCGGTGTCGTTCCTGTTGTCGCCCGACGCCTCGTTCATCACCGGCGTCGCGCTGCCCGTCGACGGCGGCGTCACCGCCAACACCGGCCAGTTCCCCACCTACGGCGCCCGCCACTGAGCCACCGGCTCGCATCAGTCTTGGTGGTCGATTTCGTACGCTCCTGGGAGGTCGGGTCCGTGCGGTTGGCGAACAGTCAGCGGGTCGTGGATCTGCACCAACGGTGGGAGTGCTACCAGTAGGATTCCTACCAGGAGAGTCACTGAGAAAGGGCAAGTCACCATCCCGAAAGATCTCCGCGACGCATTGGGTCTCGGCCCCGGGTCGGAGGTGGAGTTTCGCCCCCACGCCGAAGGTCTGCTGGTGTCAAAGGTTGCCGACAAGAACTTGGGACGAGGGCACCGACTGGTTGAGAAGCTGCGTGGCCGTGGTGATATCGAGAT
>Ga0316190_10001230_pt1 | contig 18442 bp, 16 predicted proteins | sample Eddworburrow2_MG_FD_204929 | JGI IMG/M metagenome (GOLD analysis project Ga0316190, IMG submission 204929) | Coastal sediment microbial communities from Maine, United States - Eddy worm burrow 2 | ecosystem: Environmental > Aquatic > Marine > Coastal > Sediment | place: USA: Maine | collected... | reverse complement strand
CTTCGCACGGCTGGAGGTCTATTTCATCACGTTTGGCGCCGCATCGCTGCTACTCGCCTTTCTCGTCCTGCCGCTGCTGGTAACGGCGCTGACACCATTCACTTACCGCGAGGTCCTGGCGGTTGGCAGGGAGGCACTACTCACGGCGTTTGTTACCAACAACGCGTTCATCGTACTGCCGATTCTGGTGGAGCGCACCAGGGTACTGCTCCGGAAACACAGACTGCTCACCGCGGAAAGCGAATCTGCGGCTGAACTCCTGGTGCCCATCCTGTTCAACTTCCCCAATGCCGGGCGGCTGCTGACCCTGCTGTTCGTTCCGTTCGCCGCGTGGCTGGCCGGCAATACCCTGTCGATGTCCGACTATTCAAGCCTGTTCGCGGTGGGTGTTCCCAGCTATTTTGCGAAGGCACAGGTGGCATTGCCCTTCCTCATGGATTTCTTCGGCCTGCCGCACGACCTGTTCCAGCTCTACATTCCAACCACCATCATCAGCGGCAAATTCGACTCCATGGTGACCGCAATGAACCTGCTGGCATTCGCCCTGCTTGGTGCCGGCGCCATGGGCGGCTTCCTGGTGGTGCAGCGCAGACGGCTGCTGGCCGCCGGCGCAATGATGACAGCCGGCACGGTCATCACCGTCATCGCCGTACGGCTGATACTCGACGCCACCATCGACACCACCTATCGCAAGGACGAGATGTTGCAGCAAATGCACACGCCACGTGATGTTTCCACGGCCATCGTCCACCGGGACCTGGCCAGCGTACGCATCGAGGGTACAGCCAGCGAGCTGCCGATACTCGCCCGCATCCGGGAACGCGGCAACCTGCGTGTTGGCTATGACCCGGTGAACCTGCCCTTCAGCTTCTTCAACCTCGACGACGAGCTCGTTGGCTTCGACATTGAACTGGCGGGCAGTCTGGCGGAATCACTGGGGGTCAACGCCGAGTTTGTCCCCATTGAATGGCCAAAACTGCCGGAGATGCTGGCAGACGGTGTGATCGACGTGATGCCCGGCACCTGGTACCGGCCATTCTGGTTTCCTTACCTGCGCCTGTCCGCACCCTACATGACAGGGACAATGGGCCTGGCGGTGCGCGACGAGCGCCGCCACGAGTTTGGCAGCGTCGATGCACTGCACCGCAGCGACGGTCTGAAAATTGGCGTACCACTTGACACTAGCCAGGTGAAGTACAGCATGGAACGCTACTTCGGGGGTACGAACGTGGAGTTCATCACCCTGGAATTCTGGCAGCCCTTTTTCGAGGGCCAGCACCCCGAACTGGACGCATTCCTGTTACCGGCGGAGAATGGTTCCGCCTGGTCGCTGTTGCACCCCGAGTACACCGTCGTCGTGCCGCAGCCGAACCCGGTGAAGGTACCATCCGCCTTCGGGCTGGCCCTGGATGCCGGCGACCTGACGGACGTCGTCAATGAATGGGTGATATTTGCTACGAATGAAGGCATGATCCAGCAGGCGTACGACTACTGGATTCTTGGACAGGGCGCCGGGGGAAAGTACCCGCGCTGGTCAATTGTCAGGAATGTCCTGGGCTGGGTCGACTAGCGCTCCTCGATATTCATGCATGAAATACACGGCGACTCGAACGCCTGCACCTCTTCCCGGCTGCCCGTAAGTCTCCTGGGCATGCAGTACCGGCATTACCACAGTCACAGAGGACATGAACAAAATGGCGAACAGGGTCTTCAATCCGGTGCTCCCTTTCTTTCCGTATTCCTGGCCTTTCAGGCAGGAGGATATGCAACGCCTTTATGATGATAGATGTTTAGTGTAGCCGGACCACCCATGAGGGCGAACGAAAAAGCCAACAGGCTATGTCCGCTGCTCGCGTGGATGACCTCACCCACCGTAGACTGCGGCCTCGGCTACCACCCCCTGATACTGCGAGAAGGTACACACAATCGAGGCGGATGCCTGGTCGTAGCCCGCGGGGTAGATATCGCAGCGTGCCCTGGTGGAATCCGCCAGTGCGAACCGCATTGTGACCAGCAGTATCAATGCCGTCAGAATCTGTCCGTAAAACCGTTTACTCATGGCTGTTTTCCTCCTGCGCAGATAGAGAAACTCAACAGGGTTGAGGGCTCACCTTGCCATGGACCTTGAACTTGTGGTTCCCCTCGCGCTCACTCGAAACGTGGCGAAAATTACTGACGCCGTAGACGTCCTGGATCTTTGAGTTGCGCAGTTGCTCGGCCTTGTCTTCATCCGACGCCATGGCGAAGGTTGGCAGCAGGAAAGTCAGAATCACGCCTGCAATCAGCGCCTTTGAATATTTCAGGTTCATACGATCACTGCATTCTGGTGTGTGATTGTGAGTCGTGCATTATTCTGACTGGGCAGTGGTCGGTGCAGGATCGCTCGACATGTGCTGCGGCACGTCCATTGCCCGTTGTCCGCCAAACAGGATGCCTGCCAGCAGTATGATCTTGAATGCCTGCCAGAAAGACAGCTCTTTGAGACCAAAGACCTCCGGCATGGTGGTGTTCCACAACCAGCGGAAAACCAACACCATTATGCCGACGATTACCGCCGCGATAGCGACACCCAAAACTGCCCCGATGATGTTTTCGTTCATTTTTAACTCCCCCTGAAAAGCGATATCCCAAATACCCAGCCAGCCAGGATTGTACAGTTATGTCATAGCTTGTATAAGTATTGAAACAGTTTTTTATTTTGCGTATAGTTCCTGCAAAAGAGAGTCGCGACCTGCTCCGGATATAGACCATAGGTAGACGTATCCCGCAATATCGATGTTGTTGCCATGAAAAATCCGCAACCGGCCCGCCCAAGCCACAGGTCTGGTAGTGAAAACAATCAAGGGATGTTTCCAAGGCCCGGGAGACGCCTGGCAGACAGATGGCTGCGGCTGCTGGCTGTATTGTTGCTGTCAGGCAGCGGAAGCCTGACAGCAGCAGCGACATTCAGCGGCAGCACCGTCACACATCGCTCACCGCACAACCTTGAGGAGCAATGCATCATCCTGAACCGGATCCCGGGTGGCACCTACAGCGATGCTGACAGGGAACTCGAGCAGGCATTTTGCGCCATCGACTTCTACACGGGCGACCATGCGCTGTGCCCCAAGGTCTTCAGCACCAGCCCCGGCACACTGGTCTACGATCTCGCGCGCGGACAGTATGCCGGGGCAGCAACAGCATTCGAGGCCGGGCAATGTGCAACCAGCAGCCCGGTCAAGCGTGGCGCCCCGGGTGAACCGGTCTCGTACAAGATGACCATGAACGACGCGCATACCAGCGCCACCTTTTCCACCGCCGCCCTGCTCTACTATCACTTTTCACGGTATTTCAACACAGATGTCCATGTGCCGGTCAGTGTCTACCGCTCAATGGACCGGGGGGAGCATCTCGCGCGCGTGACCCGCCGGGGACTTGAACTATCCGCGCAACGCAGGGGCGGCGCTTTGAACCATGCCGGCTGGAAAGTCCTGCAGGAGGCAGAAAACAACCCGTCATCCTACCGCGCGACCGATGAACTCTTTACGCCGGACAGGAAGCAGGTCTACGGTGTGTTGCTGCAGCCACATGGCGACCGCTATGGCCCCGAGATCAACGGTACGCGCAAGTCGGGATGGGGCGATGGCCAAAACGGGGATTTCCAGGAAACGGCCGCATTCCTGGCACTGCGCTCCACCCTGCCGCTGGCGAAAGCCATCGATGCCGGCATCCACGCGGCGGCCGCCGACAACACCCTGCGCCAGGCCATGCGCAACGGCGTGGCACCGGAACAAATGGTGTTCTGGATGAAGGAACTCACCGAGATCACGCTGCTGGACTATATCTTCAGCCAGCAGGACCGCGTCGGCAACATCGATTACCTCACCTACTGGTACTGGGTCGATGGCGGCACGGTCAGGCACATGCCCGCCAGCGGGACACACCTTCCGGATGAACTCGCCGGGCAGCACGCGATACGCATCCGGCGCACCCAGCTGAACGACAACGATGCCGGCGGTCGGGTGCCGTACGCCAACTACACGAAGAAGACCGGGATGCTCGAGAAGATCCGCCATTACAGTGCAGACACCTACCGGCGCCTGCAGCAGCTGGCGGGGGACTTCGAGTCCCGCGGCGAACTCCATGACTATGTCCGCGACAGCTTCGGACTGAGCAGTCCCCAGTTCGAGCAGGTACTGAATAACACCCGCCTGGCGGCCAGCATCCTGCGTGACAGCTGCCGCGCCGGCAACCTCCGCTTCGATCTCGATCCCACTGCATTCCTGCTCGCCGGCAATGTTGAGGGACAGCAACTCGACTGCGACCAACCCTGACCATGGTCCGGGACCAGTGATGCACCCTGACCTGGAGCACGAGACATGCCCATGAACTTTCATACAAAACTGCTGAACCCTGTATTTCTGCTGCCAGTGCCTGTTCTGCTCGCAGCCTGGCCCGCCGCTGCGCTGGTTCTGCGTCGACGCCTCCGCGGTCGACGACGTGGACTACTCCGCGGCGGAAACGCTGCGTGCGCTGCATGCCATCCTGCAGGCAAAGGGTATCCGCCTGGTCATCGCGCAGGTCATGGAAGATGTCACGGCACAGAGCCGCTACAACCTGGGCCAGTTGTTCGGCAACGACGCCTTCTTCGAGACCCTGGACGACTTGCTAAAGGCATACCGGGGCCTATGAACAGAAGGGTCTGGACGGTCTGGATAAGCAAGTGCAGAAAAGTGTCTCCTGGAAACAGGGGTGATTGGTCCCAAATGGTTTGACTACCTACACTGGATTATGAGTCGATCAACCGTCATTACCCGATGGCGGCTTGCTGCCGGGTTGCCCCAAGATGCGGTCCATGATGTTCGCGACGTCGATTCGTTCACCGGTCAGCATGCTGGTCAATAATTCGCCCCCCAGTACCTGAGGCGCAATGATCATATCAGGGTGCACATGACGGATGCGATTGAGGTGTTTGGCATCATTGACTGCCGCCACTGTTTTGGCCTTGACCTGCAACTCCTTGGCCGCGAGGACAACAAACGCGTTCTCGGAATCGTCATCCATCAGTGCCAGTATCGCATGTGCCTGCTCGGCACCCGCTTTACGTAGCGTGTCCAGGTCGCTGCCGTCGCCAATTACAAAATCAATATCCTCACCGGGGAACTGGGTGCTCGTCGGTTCCTGCCACAGGATTACCGTCACCTGTTTGCCGCGGCTGGTCAGTTCGCGGTAGGTATTGCTCGACAGTGTACTGTAGCCGACGATGATGTAGTGGTCATTGCGTGTCACTCTGCGGTTCCTCCCTGAGGATATTTGCTCAAGCATGTTAATCATGGCCGGTATCAGCGTGGCGCCTACAGCAGCCGAAAACACGCTGATGCTGAGGACGATGACAGAAGTCAGGAAAAGACGCGCCTCCGTCGTGATCGGTTTGAAATCACCGAAACCGACTGTCGACATGGTGACAGCCGCCAAATAGACGGCTTCAGGAAAAGTATTTATTTCTGGAGAAAACTGATCTCCCAAATGGTAGATCCCAATCACTGAATAGCCGACCAGCACCGCCACCGCTGCAAGCGCCAGCAAGGTGCCAAGCTGTATGCTGCTGCGGTCAAAATGCCGGCGACTTGCCAGCATCGCCGTAATCAGGGCCAAATCGTAAGCAAGCAACCAGGCCGGGATCGGGATATCCGGCTCGAAATACAGGTCTATCAGCCCGATCATTGCCGCCAACATTGACAACAACCAGGCGACCCGCGAGCGAAACCAGAGGCCGACCGACATGGCCAGCAGGAATACGCTGATCGATAGCTGGGAAATCCCCAGCAGGTTGATTCCCGTCAGATCCTGCCGGACGCTCGCAGGGGTTCGCATATGCAGCAGCAGTCCAACCGCCTGTTCGAATACCGGAATCAGGTGCAGCAGACCCAGCAGGGCCATCGCGAGAGAGATGGGTACTTGAGGAAACCAGCTTTTGCTGGACAGGCCAGCCAGGCGCTCGCGAAGACTGATTGGTAACCTTGTCAACATGGCTTTACCGGTTTCCACGGCGAATAATGCAATGGCCTGGTTATCCACTACATGATAACAATCGCCCGTCTGTTAGTATCACTTTTCCCTTTTCTCTTGCCAGCCTGTAGTGAACACGTCGTGAAGCGACTCGTTGTGCATCAAACGCTTCCAGGCTGATGCAGCCGTTGGCACGGCATCGGCGGGTTCGATTGTAATCCACTTCCATGTAGATGTGTCAGCCAGAACTCAATGGGCTCTGAGGGAACCCGAGACAATCACCCTTCTTATCTGTTCTCGTCGGCCTCTTTGCCCTTGATGCTGCCGCTAATACCGCCCGCAACCGCACCTATCGACGCGCCTGTGGCAAGGCCGTATCGCCCGGAAGCAGTCACCGGTCACCCCGGCAACCGCCCGACAGGCGGAAACAGAATGCCGGTACCGGACGTCACCTATCCCAAGGGCAAACCAGACATTCGTCAGACCGGCGCACAGCAGGTCCTGTTTTCCTTCGTTTATTTCCCTTTGCTTTTCTTGTTATTCCTGTTCTTTTCACCCTTCTTGCCACTTGATCTGGCGTGCGCTGCGCTCTCTTCGCCGATTCGCTCCTCTTGCACGATCGCGTGGTATTTCTGTCTGATCTCCTCGATGTCGACCGTCGGTTCCGGAAACTTCATCTTCAGCGCCTCCAGTGCCTCGGCGACGATCCTCGAGATGGCAAGGTTGCGAAACCATTTGTGGTTGGAGGGAATAATGAACCACGGGGCGCATTCCGTACTGCACTTGCCGAGCGCGTCTTCGAAGGCCCCGGTGTAGGCATCCCAGAACGGGCGCTCCGCGTAGTCCCCGTCGCTAATCTTCCAGTGGCGGGCAGGATCGTCGATGCGCTGCCTGAATCGCGCAAGCTGCTCCTCGGGATCGATGTGCAGATAGAACTTCAGGATGTGGGTGCCGTTTTCATAAAGCATCCGCTCGAAGTCATTGATGTGCTCATAGCGCCTGGACCAGATCTCCTTCGGCACCATGATGTGCACCCGCTGCACCAGCACGTCTTCGTAATGGGAGCGATTGAATATGGCCACATGCCCCTTGTCCGGCGTTGCCTGGTGATAGCGCCACAGAAAATCATGCGCCGCCTCCTCCCTGGAGGGGACCTTGAAGCCCGTGACCGTACACCCCTGGGGGTTCATGGCCCCGAGCACATGGTTGATGGTGCCGTCCTTGCCCGCGGCGTCCCGCCCCTGCAGGCAGATCAGCAGCGAGCGCTTCCCCTCCGCGTACATCAGGTACTGCAGGTCGTGCAGTTTCTGGCTGTACTGTTCAATCTCCGGCAGGGCGAGCTCGTGGGATTCATGCCTGTCCCTGAAGCTCGCATCGACCTTGCCGAGATCTACCTTGCTACCCGGCTTCACACGAAATTTTTTATAGTAGTTCATAATGATTGCCTCCTGTAACTGCTCGCAGGGTATAGCACAGTCTCAGAAATGCGCCTCCCGGTAATCGGTGTATATCCACCACATAGTCTACCTGCTGACCGACAGATCATCATCTTGCCGGGATCGTATGCTTTCGACATGTGCCATGTTGCAACCCTGGCGGCCCGGGCAACACCCTGTGCCGCATGACGCTCGCCGAGAAACCGCTGGTACCAACGCGGCCGGGCAGACCCAGCCACAAGCGGCTGTACAGCGCCAGCTTGACCAGGTCGAGTACGATCGTCCAGATGACCATGTACACCCAAACCAGTCCGATAATGGTCCAGGGGATTGCATGCACGAGCCAGCCGAATCCGCAGATCAGGACAGCGAGGGTCCGGGTGCCGACGATGGCTGCGACCATCGGGAACTCTAAAAATGCCGGTCAGGTCGGCAAGACTGGAACGGCGACGCCGAAGTGCCCGGCACCGGTTGCGGTCGGCCGGCGAGCCGGGATTTGCGTTTCCCGGATCGCTCCTCCGGTCAAACTAATAAAGAGAAGCTGTCACAGAAATTCGGATCGTTGCAGAGATGTGGGTAATGGCATAGCCCTGCCCTTGCCCAGCGCTGCCGGTTGAATATAATGCTGAATATCAGTCTTTATAGAGATCTACGAGGAGATTCCGATGCCGACTTACGACTATCGCTGCGACGCCAACGGCCAGGTGGTGGAGGTCAGCCACCGCATGAGCGAGACCATCGCGACCTGGGGAGAACTGTGCGAGCGTGCCGACGTGGCCGCTGGTGACACCCCAAAGGCGAGCCCCGTGCACCGCCTGGCGACCGGCGGCAACCTCATCTCGAGCAGCAGCCTGGGCAGCGGGGCCGCCCCCGCATGCGGCAGCGGCGGTTGTTGCCCGTCGGGAATGTGCGGGCTGGACTAATCTTTTTTCAAGGGGTCAGAGTACTTGAACCCCGCATTTACTTGTGACGCCGAGCACCAGGCAGGGTATTTCATGCATGATGCAGTCAATCGGGCGCCGGTATATACGCTACATTAACGACGCTTATAACCGTAGCGGCACCTTGTGGGAGGGCCGTTTCAAGTCGGCTCTTGTTGATTCAGACCGATACCTGCTTGTCTGTAGCCGCTATATAGAAATGAACCCGGTACGTGCCCGCATGACTGATCTGCCGCAGGATTAACGCTGGTCAAGTTATCGCCACAATGCGACGGGCAAGGCAGATCCCGCGCTCAGTCCACATACCCTGTATCAGGCGCCTGGCATCGGGCCTGCGGAACGGCAGGCGGCGTACCGCGGGTTATTCAAGGAAGTCCTGGCAGAAAATGACCTGCTGGCGCTACGCAAGGCTACAAATGATTGTACGCTAGTCGGGAGCGACAAATTCCAGGCAGAGATCCCCGCCATGCTAGCGCGTAAAGTAAAGAAGTATGCGCATGGCGGGGATCGGCGCAGTGAGCGTTATAAGCAGTTGACAGGCTAATATTTGGTGGCGAAGCAATTCCGCCAACCCGTAGTATTATAGAAAACCCTGCGCTCCAACGAACTGGCTCAGCTGCGGCTTGAGAGCGCCACCCGATGACAAATATGTTCCGATCACATGGCTGTGATGGCCAGCATCACTTTGAGAAACAGCGAATGAATATGATATGTGCCACTGCCTCGCGGGCGCGCGGGCCGGTAATACTGGCCCTGCTCCTGGCCCTGCTCCCGGCGACCCCCGGGTACGCGGGGCCGTCTGTGATCGCCGTGCCCATCTCCCTCGATTACCCACTGTTACGCCATGCGCTGCTTACGCAGCTATTTTATACCCCCGATGGTAGCGCAAATATTCTCGATGACCCCAATGGCTGCAACCGAATCCTGCTATCAGAGCCGAACATAGGAGCGCAGCAGGACAAGCTGGAAATCGTAGCCCGGGTAAAGGCACGGCTCGGTGTTAGCGCACTCGGCAGCTGCCAGGAACTGCTCAACTGGCAGGGCACAATCGGCTCGCTGTCACGCCTGGAGATCCAACCTGGAGGCAAATCCATCAAGCTGGATCCGCAGGAGATCTGGCTGGTCGATGATGCCGGCCAGACCATCTCCTCGGGGCCACTCTGGGTGGCGGGCAACCGGAGCATCAAGACCTTCCTGGGTGGCTATGTGCTGGATTTCAAACCCTATATTGAAGCCCTGGGAGATTTTTTGCCGGAAGTGCTCCCCCACCGCAGCGCGCAACAACTGCGGACCGTGGTCAATAGTCTTGCCCTTGGCGATATCAGGGTGTCACCCGAAAAGCTGGGCGTATCCATCAATATGGAAATTGAAGCACTACCGGTTCAGCCAGCCCAGCCGGCGCCGATGCTGACCGAGGAAGAACTGCTGGCAGTGGAGACCCAGTGGCAGATGATGGACGCGCTGCTGGTGGGCGCCATCAAGCAATATGCATCAGCTACCCAGTTGCAATCACTGCGCGAAAGCCTGCTCGACATCCTCATCGACAGCCGCTATCGGTTGCTCGACGCACTGAACCAGCCACCTGACAGCGACAATGATGCGGTACGCCACTGGTTTATCGATAGCTGGCAAAGACTCGGCCCGGTGGTGCGCAGCATTGCCCTGGAACAGCCAGGGCAAGAGCCGCTGCTATGGTTCAGCGTATTGACCGCCACTGATGCGTTGTATGCACTGGACCAGCTTGGCCCCGGCATCGGGCTGGATATCTCGACCAACGGATTACGACACCTGGCCCGCATGATCAACGCGGCACAGCCCGAAGACCTGCTGCGCTACAGTGAGGAGATCGACCCCGAACTGCAGCAGCTCCTGCAGGAACAGATCGAGTCACCCGCGGTAGAGCCTTCGTCCTTCCAACTCCATTTTTCACTGTTCCCCGAGGCACACGCGGCGGCCGCGGGGAAAGATCTCAACCGCTGGGTCCCGACCCGGGACGACCTGGCGGAATACCTGCCAATTGTATCTGCAGTCCTCGAGGAGAGCGCCGGCAAAGTCCTGCAGAAAGACAAGCTGGAACGAAGTTACCGGGAGATCTACCAGAAAATCGTGCTGGCCACCGCCTGGCAGGAAAGCTGCTGGCGCCAGTATGTGGTGATAAAGAAGCGTATAGAACCGCTGCGTTCCGACAGTGGTGATGTGGGTATCATGCAGGTCAACGAACGGGTCTGGCGGGGGTTCTACGATCTGCAGAAATTGCGCTGGGATATCAACTACAACAGCAGCGCAGGTGCCGAGATACTGCTCAATTACCTGGTGAAATACGCCCTGAAGCAGGGTGAACATCGCCATTCCGGTGGTATCTCCAACCTCGCCCGCTCCACCTACTCCGCCTACAACGGGGGGCCCAGTCAGGTATCCCGCTACCGCAGGTCTGATGTGGCGTCGTCACACCGAAAAATCGATCAGTTGTTCTGGGACAAGTACCAGCAGGTGGATGCGGGTCGTGAGATGAACGTGGCCAAATGCCTGGGCGGGGAAGAAACGGCTGCGGCAGGGCCGAAAGCCGCTGCGGGCGCAGCTGAAAAAACACCAGGCGCCCGGCCCACAACGCCGCAACAGCCCGCGCCAAAGCCCGCGTCGGGCGACGCCGGCACGCGCTGGGTACTGGCGCAGCCGGCACAGAACTTCACCGTACAAATGGGCGCATTCAGCACCCGGGACGCGGCCTCGACATTCATCCGCCAGGAGTCGCTGCCGGCTCCGGTGTATATTTATCCGCTGCAGAAAGGAAAAACCGTGCAGTACCTGGTACTGCACGGCAGTTTTGCGGCGCGCGCAAATGCGGACCCGGCTAAACAAAAATACGGTCGGCTGAAACCCTGGTTGCGCCCCTTCGGCGACTTGCGACAATAAAGGATGGGATGTCTTGAAAGAGGTGAATTCCCTCATGCATGGATTCGATTACACCGTCGCGGGCAATCGCGGGCGGGGCTGGAACGATGTGCTGCCCGTGTTCAAGAAGTCTGAAAATCACCAACACGGCGCTGTGTGTTGCACGGCAGCTTACAGGAAGGCTAAAAGCCCTTTTCCTTGAAGTCCACGGTTAGTTATTGAACAACCCCTGACTTTCCCCGGGCACTGATTGCCTCGATGGCTTGCCGAAAGCTGCCGCCCTTGCTTGAATATCCCCCTGTCTTACCCCCTTTTACAGCCAATCCCCGCCTTCAGACCCGCATGTCCACCTGATGACCTACCGGAGTCGATAGGAATTTTCTGATCCTTCTGTAATATGTTCCGTTATGTGCGGCAGATTTTCACTCCATACGCCGGAATCCCGGATCAGGGAAGCGTTCAACCTGGAGCAAACAGAGCCACTCGGGCTTAAACCCCGCTATAACATTGCCCCATCCCAGGACATACCAGTTATTCGTGACACGGCAAGCAACCAGGAAATGGTGCTGGCGCAGTGGGGGCTGATACCCGCCTGGTCAAAGGAATCCAAAACCAGATACTCGACCATCAATGCGCGAGTTGAATCTGTGGCGGAGAAACCAACATACCGCACTCCCTTCAAGCATCGGCGCTGCCTGATACCTGCTGACGGCTTCTATGAGTGGCAGGTGGTCAACGGTCACAAGGTTCCGCACCACATCCGTATGCGCGATGGCAGCACCTTTGCCTTTGCGGGCCTGTGGGACAGATGGAAGGGTGAGGAAGAAACCCTGGATAGCTGCGTAATCATTACCACGAAGTCCAATGAAATCATGAAGCCCATCCATGAGCGCATGCCAGCCATCATTGCCCCGGCACATTATGATTTATGGCTGGATTACCGAGTCTCTGACAAGCAGGAGATTATGCAGTACCTGAACTCTGCACCATCCAGCCAGTTGACCGCCTACCCGGTCAGCACCTGGGTTAACTCCCCAGGGAATAATGGCGAACGGTGTATTCAGCCTGCGATCTGACGATCATTCCCGAGAATTGACCCATAATTGACCAGCATCATTATGTGTATTTGACATGCATATGATTAAAATAGGCGCATTGCTCCTTTTGGGAACTGTTTTACTCAGAACGGCGGCTCGTCTTTATCCCACTCCCCCCCCTCTGGGCCGCCGTTTTTTTACATGTATAAATGCCGGCAACTATGGCGACACCAACCCCTGTCAAGATGACCCGGATATAGATACATATCCCCAGCGGTGGATATTCGGTATGTTCGGCAATTATTACAGAAGGCAAATGCACACGTTTGCAATATTATGCGCTTGATTATATGACTTGTGCAGTTGTTGAATGATCAGGAGTAGCGATTGAAACTTATCTATATTGCAGCCTGGGTACTGATCATCGGATTCCTCGTGTGGAGTGGAAACCTGCTGCTGAAGATCCAGTCAATGGGATCAGAAACCGCTGTACTGCATCAGCTGGGCCTTGACCTGGATGTCCTGGCCGGCGCCTGGCGAGATTTGAATAGGCCGGGCAACGATGTCCTGGAAAACTATGAGGTAAAGGAGCAGCGCAGTGCGCTCGCTATCTACAGGCAGCGCTATGATGCCATCCATGCAGCCTTGCAGCAGCGCGTGCAGGATGACACTGCGCTGGCATCGCTCATTACTCGTCTGAAGCCCGCACGGGATACACTCGTTGATCTTGCTGAACAGGTGCTCGTCCTGTCTGAACAGCGTGAAGCGCTGCGCCTGACGCAGGCGCAGTCAGAATTAATATCGGAGAAAGAAACAGCGGCTGCCAACACCATGGCACGCATGGACCAGACATTCCAGGATGGACTGGATGTAATACTCCAGGCGAGTGCAGCCGTGGTCGGGCGCGAAAGTGGACTGGAAGAATTGCAAAGGATAAATTTTCAGCGTCTCTATATCATGCTGCTGGTGACGCTGCTGGCATCGGCGCTCTCTCTCGTGTTGATACGGCATAGTGTGCGACAGCGGGAATCGCTGCGCGAGGCTGCGGTGCGCATCAGCACGATAATGAACAATGTGGTGGACGGTATCATTACCGTAGATTCGAACGGGGTGATAGAATCGGTCAATCGATCCGCGGAGCAGATGTTCGGCTATGCAACAGGCAATGTCATTGGCAGGCAGTTTGTTATGTTACTCAGGGAGTGCTGCCGGGATGCCTATCTGAATGAAATACAGAATGGCACGACCCAGCATGTGATTCACCCTTTGTTATACGCTGCATGTGAGGGATTCGGACGACGCCAGGATGACTCTATTTTTCCAATCGAGCTTGCTATCAGCCGGGTAAAGCTGGAAGGACGACAACTGTTGATCCACATCGTCCGCGATGTGACCGAGCGCAAGCTGGCCGACCAGAAACTGCGTCTCGCGGCGAGTGTTTTCGAGAATGCGTCCGAAGGCATCGTTATTACGGACGTGGACGGGACCATTCAGTCCGTGAACCCCGCCTACCAGACCATCACCCAGATGCGTGAGGAGGAACTGCTCGGGAAGAACCCGAGAATCCTGCAATCGGGCAGGCATGATCAGGACTTTTATGAACGGATGTGGACTTCTATCAGCGGCCTGGGGCACTGGCAGGGCGAGGTCTGGAACCGGCGCAAGGACGGAGAGATCTTTCCGCAATGGGTGACCATCAATGCCATCAAGGACAACCAGGGACAAACGACAAATTACGTCGGGGTTGCCTCGGATATATCGGAACTGAAGGATTCCCAGCATATGAAGGAGGAATTCATTACTACGATCAGCCATGAATTACGCACACCGCTGACCTCCGTGCTTGTATCCCTGGGGATGCTCAAGGCAAATATGCAGGAACAATTACCTGAGCCGGCACAGAAACTGGTCGCAATGGCGCACAGCAACAGCAGGCGCCTGGTACGACTGATCAGCGACATTCTGGATATAGAAAAGATCGAGGCCGGAAAAATGACTTTCCAGTTTGAACCCCTGGAACTGGTGGTGCTTGTACAGCGGGTTATCGAGGACAACAGGGCATTGGCAGAGCAGGCGCAGGTCACCGTAGCTTGCAAAACCATGATCAGTGATGCCTGGATACAGGGTGATGCCGATCGACTGATGCAGGCGTTAACCAATCTGCTGTCCAACGCCATCAAGTATTCGCCCCCGGACAAACCCGTAGTGGTTGTGGTTTGCGAGCATGGTTCCATGCTGTGCATCGAGATCACGGATCATGGCCCTGGAATACCTGTGGAGTTTCATGACCAGATCTTCAGGAAGTTTGCCCAGGTCATTCGGTCGGGCAGGAAAGAGAAAGCCGGTACCGGACTGGGCCTGAATATTGCCAGGCTCATCGTGCAACAACACGGAGGCCGCATCGATTTCCAGTCAACCCCGGGGGTACGCACGACGTTTTGCATCGAACTGCCCAGAGTAACTGTTACTGCTGGTATGGGTTAAAATAAATCCCATGAAGGTTCTGGTCGTCGAAGATGACCCTGATATCAGGGAATTGCTGACATTGTATTTCGTGGCGAAAGGTCACGAGGTGGAGACAGCGATTGATGGTCAGGATGCGCTGCTGCAACTGCAGCGTGTTCAGCCGGATCTAATGTTGCTTGATGTAGTACTGCCGAAACTGGATGGCTGGGGTGTATTGACGGCTGTCCGTGCGCAGAGCAGGATTCCAGTGATATTGCTGACTTCTCTCGATGATACGGACGACGTTGTCAAGGGTTTGTCACTCGGTGCGGATGATTACTTGTGCAAGCCCTTTGAGATACGTGAACTCGAGGCCCGGATACAGAGCATCGTCCGGCGTCTTCAGCCAGTTGCAGAACCGCAACTCATCGCCCGGGGTGGGATCAAAATCGACGAACGGGTCAAATCCGTTACTATAAACGGCGAGCCCGTACCCCTCTCACCGAAGGAATTCTATCTGCTGGCGCTGTTAGCGAGTGATACTGGACGCGTGTATTCCAACGAGGAAATCATCGCCGAATTGTGGGGTAGTGATAGTCGGGCGACTGGCGCCGATGTCAAGCAGTACATCTATCAACTGCGCAGCAAGATCGAACGTGACCACCATTCACCACAGTGGATCCGGAACGTGAAGGGGTTTGGATACAAACTCGTTGTCTGAGGGCGCCAGCCGGTCATAAGGGGCCGGACAATCTTCTTTTACCTTATTTTGACCTTTCCTTGATGCTCTTCCAATGGCCGATGCGCGCCGAATCTGTGACTGTATTGACAGGGGGCACAGGTACGTGACTCCTCCTCCTTGCGAGCGGACATGTACCACCTTGCGCAGGGTGGCACAGATTTTCAGTGGTATTGCCTGGACAAGAGTATGCAATGAATGCAGGACCTTTTCCAACGCTAAAGAAACCTTCCGGCATGTACCGTGGAGGTATTGGCGGAACAGGTAATCACAAGGTCGCGGATGTACGGATGATTGACGGTAATTGATCAAGATTTGTATGTGAACATGTGTAAATGACGCAACTAAAATGGCGTCGAGGATAGATCAATGTTCAACACACTACTTGTTGAGGGCAATGCCAGTTTCAGGCAGGCACTCTCGGACGTTTTGTTCTCGTACTTTCCGCTGATCAATGTCGAAGAAGCTGGCGACGGAGAGGATGCGTTGAGCAAGGTAGAGTACCGGCGCCCGGATATCATCTTGATGGATATTCAGCTACCCGGAGACAACGGACTGCAAGTAACCAAAGAGATAAAGCGGGTCTACAAGGAAATTGTGATCGTCATTCTATCCACTCATGCCCTTCCCGAATACCGTCAGCAGGCCTTTCGGCATGGGGCTGATTGCTTTCTTTCAATGGAAGAAGATACCTATATGGATGACATCCTGGCTCTTGTCGAGGCAGAAATGGCCGGGGGTTCATAACACTGATTCATGGCAGCGTCATACCAGGCCAGCAACAGCAATGACTTCCGCGTAACCCGCTAAAATATCCTGCATCCCCTGACACCCGCTTTGATACCAGTTACTGAATTTAAACGACCTACAAAAAACCATCCTCAGGTGGATCAAAAAAAACACGCGGCTACCAGAGAAATCAGAAGGCACGTTTTCGATGACCTTGGCCAGTTAGTATCAGATGAAGCATTTAATACAGCATTATTCAGTCTTCATCCAATCATTGCATAAATCTTCCGGTAGGAGCGGCCTCCTGGCAGCGATTCGCGCCGGGGACGGCGCTCCTGCAGGATGTGTCAGCAACTCACTCGCGGTGAATTCCAGAATCAATTCGAACTATTCATTTCATGCTGTAAAACAGGCAGCGAAATCAGCTTTCAGACCAGGAATCAAGCAACTACCGGGTTCACTCTACAGGATTTGTAACTTCCTACATTTACGACAATCAGAGCAGGAATTATGCATTAACAAGCTCGCCTGGTGAGTACAGCATTGATGCATTGTACTGGCTGGCAATGCAAGAAGCTGACTAGCTGCCTGTCAGATATTGAAGATGTAAATGTACAGCATGTGGCTCAGGACACAGTCGTCAATAACGCCGCATGGCATTCAGCGGGTGTGCGGTCTGGTGGATCACCCGGAGGCGATGTCACCTGCAGAAACCGGGCGCTACGGCTTCATTCCCGAATGTTCAGTTCGCGACTTTCCAGGTACAGGTAACGGACCATCTCGTATTCGAAAGGCGAACTCAGGTCGCCATAGGAGAAGGCCAGATTGTCGCGGGTCTGGATGATTTCCAGTGCCGTCAGCGGGATCGAGGCCCAGATCGCCTTCCTGACACCGAAGACGTTGATTTCCCGGCTGATCGCGAAATCACCCGCCAGGCCGGTGGCGTCACGCAGGGAGGAGGGTCCGAACAGCGGCAACACCACGTAAGGCCCCGGGCCGACACCGTAGTGGCCCAGCGTCTGGCCCAGGTCCGCTTTATACTTCGGTATGCCCATTGGCGTCGCCACATCCATCAGGCCAAGGATGCCGACGGTCGTGTTGTTGAAAAAACGGGCGCCGCTGGAAAGCGCTTCCACACCCTTCATCTGGAGTACCAGGTTAATAAAGGTCGTGACCTCGTTCAGGTTGGCGAAGAAATTGGTCACCCCCTGACGGACATGCTCTGGCAGCGTGTAGCGGTAAACCCGCACGGCCGGCAGCAGCACGTAGTTGTCCAGGTAGCTGTTGAAGACATAGAGCTTGCGGTTGAGCGGCCCCCACGGGTCGTTAACCTCGAAGAAAGACCGCTGCCCGGGTGGTGGTCTGAAGCTCTCCTCCATGCCGGCATAGAATCCGGGGTCGGTCAGTCCGTCCAGGTCTCCGGGTGGTGCCGGTTGCGAGGCACAGCCGCAAAGGCTGAGCAGGGTGAGCGCCGTCAGCAGGTGGCGCAGTCTTCTCCAGGGAAGTTTTTGCATGCTCGCGCTAGTACTCCTTCAAGATGATATTGCCGTGTTCAGCCTTCCTGTGGTGTTTCGCTGCAAGGCACCGCGCGCAGGCAATGGCCTGAGTCCTTGTCAAGCGCGGCAACGCCGCAGCGGGACACCACAGGAACGCCCGCAGGGTTGGCCTGTCAGCGTCCATGGCTACGTTGCGCCTCCTGGAAAGGACGATGGCCATTCCCGGCGAGGCGCGCCTTGCCCTGAACACTGACAGACCAACTGAACACGGCAATATCATCTTGAAGGAGTACTAGCTTCCCCCGGCATCCGCGCCGAAGAAATCCAGCATGCGCGCAACATAGTCGCGATGCTGCACGTTGCCCAGATGCCCGCCGCGGGGAAAGACGGTCGCCCTGCTGCCGAAGGTCTCGGTGAGAAAATCGAGATCCTCCGGCCGCAGTATGATCTCGTCGGCGTTGGTAATTACCCCTATCTTGTTCGCCGTCACGAGGTAGTCGCGCAGTGCCGGCAGGCCGATGGCCTGGATCAGCTGTCTCTCGCTGCCCTGCGGCTGCCGGTCTTTCCAGTGGGGCAGCAGCAGGCGGTCGAAGTAGTCGGTAAAACGCCACCAGAGTCCCCGCTTGAAGTACTGCTCCAGCGGCGTGCCCAGTGTCAGTTTCTGCTGTGGCTCGACGACATAGCCCGTCCCGTTGAGCGCATCCACGGTGAAGACAAGGCCGGCGGAGCTGAAACGAAA
>Ga0316190_10001229_pt1 | contig 18451 bp, 16 predicted proteins | sample Eddworburrow2_MG_FD_204929 | JGI IMG/M metagenome (GOLD analysis project Ga0316190, IMG submission 204929) | Coastal sediment microbial communities from Maine, United States - Eddy worm burrow 2 | ecosystem: Environmental > Aquatic > Marine > Coastal > Sediment | place: USA: Maine | collected... | reverse complement strand
GGAAAAAGATCCGCTCGATCATCTCCCGTTCGTCTGCCTCGATCGAGCCTTCCTCCTCGCCATGCTCCACCATGCTGATGAGCTCGGCCTCGGTGACCATCGGGTCTCCACCCTTGCCGGCCATCCGCTGCACCCAGTTCGTGAATCTGTCGAAGACCCAGACCAATGGGTAGATCGCCCGCATGAAACCGTACATCACCGGCGCGATCGCAAGCGAGATGCGTTCGGAATAGCGGGTCGCGAGGCTTTTGGGGGTAATCTCGCCGAAGACCAAAATGAGGATGGTCAGCACGCCGACGGCGATGCCGGGCCCGATGTGGCCCAGATGCTTGGTGGCGATGACCGTGGCCAGGGCTGAGGCGGCGATGTTGACGACATTATTGCCAATCAAGATCGTGATCAGCATGCGGGCGGGATTGGTCTTGAGGTAGAAGAGGGCGCTCGAACCGGCCCGCCCCTCCCTCTTCAAGGCCTCCGCCCTGGCAAGAGACAGCGATACAAGCGCCGTTTCCGAGCCGGAAAACAACCCGGAAAGAATCAGGAGGAAGACGAGTATCAGCAGGTCTTGCACGTTGCTGGACGAACGATAGCGTGAGCCTCGACGTTACGCTGAGGAGTGGATCGCTGCATTGTAACCTAATTGTAATAATCTAGCGGCTGTCTCCGAACGGAAAAGGTGAAGCCGGGTAGGTTCGCGGATACGGATGGATTTGCTATCTCTCGATCCCCTATTCCACCCTGTGATAGCCTCGTGGCCGTTCGACCATCACTCAGGATCGCGGTAGATGAACGATATGGCGAAAAGCGCGCGCGCGGTCACCCTGCACAACGGGGTGACCATGCCCACCCTCGCCTTCGGGTGTGCCTTCGGCGACTGGGTGGGCAGCACCGAGTTCCAGGGATTCCTGCCCGAACAGGCCTGGCGGGCTGTCTCGCTGGCCCTTGACAGCGGCTACCGGGCGTTCGACGGTGCCCGTGCCTACGGTACCGAGCGCATTGTGGGTGCGCTCCTCGGCCAGCGCTTCGCCAGCGGCGAACTGACGCGCGACGAGCTCTTTATCACCACCAAGCTCGCGCACCCCGCGGCGCCGCCGCACGTCAACATCTCGCACCGCCGCACCTGGGACGCAGACAAGGTCGAGGACATCGCCCAGAAGGTCCGCGATGACATGGTCGATACCCTGGACGACCTGGGCCTCGGCTATGTGGATCTGCTTCTGATGCACTGGCCCGGCGGCTTCGAACAGCACAGCAGCAGCGACCCCGACTTCCCGCGCAAGGCCCGCGCCACCATCTGGCGCGCCTTCTGCGGGCTCGCCGACAAGGGCGCCGCGCGCGCCATCGGTGTGTCCAACTTCACCATCACCCACTTGCGTCAGCTCATGGAGGACATCCCCGACCCGGAGTGTCGGCCCACAGTCAATCAGGTGGAGATCCATCCCTACTGCCGGGACCCCGAGCTGGAAGCCTTCTGCCGCGACCAGGGCATCGTGGTCACCGCATACGCTCCGTTCGCCAGCGGCGCCTTCGGCATGTTGCAGGACCCCGCGCTCGCCAATATCGCCGAACGTCATGGCAAGACCCCGGGGCAGGTGGTACTGCGCTGGCACGTGCAGAGCGGGCGCACCGCCCTGCCGAAGACCTCGAAGGCGATGCGCATGGCGGAGAACCGCGACATCTACGACTTCGAGCTCAGTGACGACGAGATGCGGACCATCGACGCGCTCGGTGCCGGAGAGGCTCGCCGCACCTGCCCGGACCCTTCGACTGTCGCCTAGTGGGCCATGCGGGAAGTTCTGTAACACTCAGAGCGCCGCCGCTTCGGCAAAACTGAGGCGGTTTGGCTTGAATCTGACAATGCACTCCTCGACCAGCTGAAATTCCGCATTGGTGCCGCCGCAACACTCCTATGCAAAGCGGCTGTTGTGCTGAATTTCTCGTAATTTCAGCGGTACCCTGCGGATAGCGGAGTAGAACAAGCGGGCCGCCATGACTGCGGCCATGATCGAACCAAAGAACTCCACCACGTTGATGCAGCCCGCAAGCGACACCAGGCCGAAAAACACAATGAACAAAAACCCGCAGGTCGCCCATTTGCACGCAATTTCCGTTTTTTGTTCCATCTTGAACGCTCCCTTGACAGCCTATCCAAGGTTTACCGATGCGTCGTACTCACGCTACCGAGTCGCTCCGCGACTGCAGGATCGCGATTCCCTCGGCGATAGTTTGTAGGCTCCTTCCTCCCTCCTGCACGCACAGGATCGACCCTTTCGCGGCGCGATAACAGTGGCAAACGATCAGAACTCGATTCCTATCTCATTTCGCATGGCTGGAGGGATGCGATTGACTTTTCGTATGGAAAGACATCTCGAAGGAGCGCAAAATATTCAAAGCGCTCCAATATCCTCTGGTCCCCGCCGACGCCCCACGTTGCGATCCATGCCTGTGCCGCATCGCGTGTTTGCTCCGACAAGGGTGGATCTACGCGATAAGCGAACCTGAATCGGTCAGCTGCAGTTTCCAGATCAACGGACTCCGGATCTGCGTTCAGCGCACACGAGAGGCGCCGCGCGTCCGCTGCTGCTTCCCTGCCCTGCTGGTCCGTGTTCAGGTAGACGTGATCAAAGGACGTCCACCCGGAAGCGCTGAACCTGCCCGAGTTTTTCACGGAGAACGCCTGCAGTCCCGCCTCCGAAGGCTCGGATGCCTCCGCCACGTCTTTGAACCAACCGCATGACCAGCGTCATCGAGAAGCATACCGAATGACGTCGACCGCGTGACCTGAGGCTGCGGCAGGTGGGTGCCAGCAGGCTTCTGGTAGACTGTTGGATACGGTATCTCTTGATAACGCACCTCACAGCTACCGTGTGTTGGGGTCATCCGGCAACTCGGCTGGCCGAGAAAAGGCAGCTGCGGTCAATGTCAATGTTGCGCACCAACAGCGCACTTATACTTCACCGGTCTTTCTCAACGCCAGGCTGGTGAAAATTCTTGCTCTCTGGGAGGTATTCCAATGAAAAGGTCCACTCTGTGCGTCATCGGCTTGTGCAGCGGCCTCCTGGTCACGACCGCGGTTTCTGGAGACAGCGGGGCCAAGACCGCGCTCGGCAGCGCGGTCGGTGGTGCCGCTGGAGCCGCCGTAGGGAAACATATCGGTGGAGACACTGGCGCAGTAGTCGGTGGGGCCGTCGGTGGTGGAGCGGGAGCGGCGGTCACTACCAAGGGTGGTGGAAAGACCGGAGCTGTCGTCGGTGGCGCGGCGGGTGGTGCGGCCGGCGCCGCAGTAGGCGGCACCGGCGGTGCCGCAGTGGGTGCTGGCGGTGGTGGTGCGTTGGGACGCGCGCTGGCCAAATAATCGATGCCATTGCGTGTCTGAGCCGTCGCGAGCAGTGCTCATCGAAAACCCGGTGACGCCGATCACAGGTGTCACCAGGTTCGTTCACCAGGACTTGTAAGGTAGGAATTTTCCGTTGAGGGTGGCCACCACGCGGTCTCCCTTGGGATCTTCCTGTTTGTCGATGTCCAGAGTGAAGTCGATAGCGCTCATGATGCCGTCGCCAAACTTCTCGTGAATGATCTACTTGATGGTCTCGCCGTAGACACCCACGATCTCATACCAGCGGTAGATGACAGGGTCGGTCGGGATCGTCTGGTCCCAGCTCTTGTTCGGGAACTGCTGCAGTGCATCGGACAGCTCGCCGCCAAGGCCCAGCACCTCGGCCACCGCATCGGCTTCTTTCTGCTCGAGGTGATTCATGCCCAGGCAGGCGGAGCAGGTGTACTCGGTCGAGAGATCGGCGGCGTCGCCGATCTGCTCCCAACTCAGACCTTTTTCGGTCTTTGCGTCCAGGATCGCTTGTTTCATTTCAATCTTGTTCATTGGCGTTCTCTTCGTTTGCGCAATGCGGCTTTGGAATACTCAGGATTGCAAGACGGATGCCAGCACCTTGGCTTTGCGCGCACCCGATGCCGCGCTGCCGAAGGCCGACCGGAGCGGGTCACGCCAGCTGTCCGAGAGCGGCTGAAATGTCAGACATTGTCATCAATGTCGTCCAGATCCGCGGCCAAACGGACGTGAAACGCGATTGATTGCAGCGTGCTCACGGATGGCACGATGTCTGCAGCCTCTGCGGTAACGAGACAGGCGAGGCCCCGGACATGACCGACAGCATCCGTACCGATTTCATCAGCCACACCTTCAAGGGCCAGACCGTCCCGACCCTGCAGGACATCGACGTGACCATCAAGGCCGGCGAGCAGGTGGCGCTGATCGGTCGCAGTGGCTGCGGTAAATCCACGCTGCTGCACATGCTGGCCGGCCTGCTTATGCCAAGCGAGGGCTGCGTCAGGATCCACGGTCGCCAGGTCACCCGGCCGAGTGCGAAGTGGAACATGATGTTCCAGAAACCCTCGCTCTACCCATGGATGACGGTCGCCGATAACGTCGGTCTGGGTCTGGCCTTTGCCGGCAGGAAAGAGCCCGAGCGTGTTGCAAAGCTACTCGGGATGATCGGGCTCAGCGACAAGGCGGATGCCAATCCGCAGAGCCTGTCGGGCGGTCAGCAACAACGCGTGGCGCTGGCCCGCTCGCTCGCCACCTCACCTGAGACACTCCTGCTCGACGAACCGTTCTCCGCACTCGATGCCTTCACCCGATCCGCGCTGCAGGACGAAGTCTCGCGCATCGCCCGCCAGGAAGGCTTGAGCATGGTCATGGTGACACATGACATCGAAGAGGCCGTGGCGATGGCCGATCGGGTGCTGATCATGGCCGCTACGCCGGGGCGCATCGTCGGTGAACTGCGGGTCGAGCTGCCGTTCCCGCGCATCCGCGCGACACCCGAGTTCAGCCGTCAGCGCGAGCTGCTGATGACCCGATTTGAACAGCTGGTAGGTGGTGACACCGAGCCCGAGGCCAAACCGGCCCCCGAGGCCGAGCAGAGCAAAGACCGCGAGGCCGCCTGACAGCCCATAGCCCATAGCCCAGACACGCACGATAGGATCGATACCATGAGCAACTATGACGAAGAACTGAAGTACCTCGAAGAGCACGAGATGAGCCGTCGTGATTTCATGATGGACATCATGGCGGCCGGCGGTCTCCTGGGCGCGGGCATGGCCCTCCCCGGGGCGGGCATGGCCAGTGTCGCCCCGCCGGACGACGAGGTCGTGCGCATCGGTTACCTGCCGATCACGGATGCCACGGCGCTGCTGGTGGCCCACGGTATGGGGTTCTTCGAAGAAGAGGGCTTGGTGGCAGAAAAGCCGACGCTGATCCGCGGCTGGTCGCCGCTGGTGGAGGGCTTCGCCGCGGGCAAGTTCAACCTGGTGCACTTCCTCAAACCGATCCCGGTGTGGATGCGCTACAACAACAACTTCCCGGTCAAGGTCATGTCGTGGGCGCACATCAATGGCTCCGCGGTCGTGGTCGGCAAACACGTCAAGGCGGATGATTTCAAAGATCTCGGCGGCAAACAGATCGCCGTGCCCTATTGGTATTCCATGCACAACATCGTGCTGCAGATGGCGTTGCGCAATGCCGGCCTGACGCCGGTCATCAAGGATCAGAGCGATCCCCTGGCGCCCGACGAGGTCAACCTCATGATCATGCCGCCGCCGGACATGCCACCCGCACTGGCGGCCAAGAAGATCGACGCCTTCATCGTTGCCGAACCGTTCAACGCCTTCGGCGAGCTCAAGGCCGGCGGCAAGATGCTGCGTTTCACCGGTGATATCTGGAAGAACCATCCCTGCTGCGTGGTGTGCATGAACGAGAATACCGTGAACGCCAAGCCGGAATGGACCCAGAAGGTGATGAACGCGATCGTTCGTGCCGAGGTCTATGCGCAGGAAAACAAGGCGGAGGTGGCCGAGATGATGTCGAAGGACGGCAAACGTTATCTGCCGATGCCGGCCAAGGCCGTGGTTCGCGCGATGACCTATTACGACGATGCCGCCTACTCGTCTCCAGACGCGATCCGCCATCCCGAGTTCAAGAACGGACGTATCGACTTTTCGCCCTATCCCTACCCTTCGGCGACCAGACTGATCGTCGAGGCGATGAACGATACCCTGGTGGGCGGCGACAAAACCTTCCTGGCCGGGCTCGACCCGCAGTTCGTCGCCGATGACCTGGTCGACTACAAGCACGTCAAGGCGGCAATGGCGAAGTATCCCGGGTGGGAAAAGGCACCGGGCGTGGACCCGGCCAACCCGTATGACAGAGTCGAGGTGGTGGAGGTATGAGCGGGGTCGGATCGATACCCGCAGGCAGGATTGCCGCCCGCGAGGGCGGCATCGACTGGGAGCAGCTGATGCGATTCCTGATGGCGAGCCTGGGCTACCCATTGGCCGGAATCGCGGCTCTGATCGCGGTGTGGTGGCTCGGTGGCTGGCTGATCGCAAGCAATCCGGACACCGCCTCCTTCGCCGATTTCGCTCCGGCCCCGGCGTTTGCGCGACTGGCTGAACTGTTGGCGTCGGGCGCGGTCTGGAACGCGACACTGCCGAGCCTGGGGCGCATCGGTTATGGACTGCTGTGGGCGGTGCTGATCGGTGTCCCGCTGGGCGTCGCGATCGGGCTCTTCGCGAGTCTGCGTCAACTTTCGCATGTGCCGTTTCAGTTTCTGCGAATGATCAGTCCTCTGGCCTGGATGCCGGTCGCCGTGCTGGCGTTCGCAAGCTGGGACGGCGCGATCGTGTTCCTGGTGGCCATCGCGGCGGTCTGGCCGGTGTTGTTTTCGTCGGCCCAGGGTGTGCGTCGAATCGATCCCTTGTGGTTCAAGGTGGCACGCAATCTCGGAGCGGACGGACTGCAGATGCTGCGCCGGATCATTTTTCCGGCGATTGCGCAGGATATCTTTGCCGGTATCCGCCTCGCGGTGGGGGTAGCCTGGATCGTCCTGGTGCCAGCCGAATACCTCGGGGTGACCAGCGGCCTGGGCTACGCCATCAACGATGCGCGTGACACCCTGGAGTACGACACTCTGGCCGCCATGGTGGTGGTGATTGGTGTGATCGGATTTGTCCTCGACGGGATCTGCGTCACCCTGATCCAGCGCTTCAGCTGGCATGAGGAAGGTTAGCCGACGGACAGCATCCAGGCGCTGATCTGGTGCGCGGGGTGCGCCATCCGGGGGCCTGTCGAGGTTTGTACCGCTAGCATGCGCATCGAATGCGCCGGTTTCGTGCAACGTTCGTGGGGGGCCGCCCGGCACCTGGGCGATGGTCCCATTCTTGCCTGTGTCTACCAATGTCGTCATTGTCGCATTGAAACGGTATGGGCAAACAATCCGAGGACACCTCCGAATCCGAACTGCTCGTGCTGCAGGAGTCAGCGCGCCTGATCACCCGATCGGCCGACCCGAAACCGGCGATTCAGGGCATCCTGCGCCTGCTGTCCGAACTGCTCGGCCTCAACCGCGGCCGCCTGCTGCTGCCGGATGCGCAGACCGGCACCCTCTCGATCGCGTATTCCTATGGCCTGAGTCCCGCCGAACGCCAGCGTGGCAACTATTCGATCGGCGAGGGCGTCAGCGGGCGCGTTTTTCAAACCGGACAGCTGGCGCTGGTACCGGACATCGACGATGAACCGACGTATCTCGCGCGGGCCGTGGATCGAACCACGCTGCCGAACGAGGCGGTGGCCTACATGGCGGTACCCATCATCCTGGAAGAGCACCCCATCGGTGTGCTGGCGGTACACCGCCTGCGCAAACGCGAGCACCCCTTCCGCCGTGATCTCACCCTGTTGCAGGTCGTCGCGACGCTGATCGGTCAGATCCTGCAGGTCAAGGCCCTGGTGGATGAAAAGACCGCCCAGCTCGAGTCCGAGAACCGACTGCTGCGCAACCGGATAGAGCGTCATGGGGCCCAGTACGGCATCCTGGGCGAGAGCCCGGCACTGCAGCAGGCCGTGCAGCAGGCGCTGCAGGTCGCCAGGACGGGCACCACCGTGCTGCTGCTGGGCGAATCCGGGACCGGCAAGGAACGCTTTGCACGCATGCAACACCTGGCCGGGTCCTGCAGCGAGGGGCCATTCGTCAGCGTCAACTGCGCCGCCATCCCAGCAACCCTGATCGAGTCAGAGCTCTTTGGGCATGAGAAAGGCGCTTTCACCGGCGCCACCGCGACCAAGAAAGGCAAGCTCGAACTCGCCAGTGGCGGCACGCTGTTTCTCGACGAGATCGGTGATCTCGAACTGGAACTGCAGGCCAAGCTGCTCAAGGTCTTGGAGAGCCGGGCCATACAGCGTGTCGGCAGTTCGCGCGATCTGCCAGTGGATGTACGTATCGTCGCCGCAACCCATCAGAACCTGCAGGAGGCGGTCAATGCCAATCGCTTTCGCCTCGACCTGTTCTATCGGCTGAATGTATTCCCGATCCGCCTCCCGCCACTGCGCGCGCGCAAGGGGGATGTCTGCATTCTTGCAAATCACTTTCTCAAGGCCGCCAACAGCGAGTACGGCAAGAACGTCGAGTTCGGCATCGGCAGTGTGGAACTGCTGGAGCAATATCCCTGGCCCGGCAACATCCGCCAGCTGGAGAACCTCGTGAAAAGGGCGGTCCTGCTCACTCCGGGTCCGGCGATCGGGCGCAGCCTGACGGAGCAGATTCTGGTCGAGGAAGGCGGCATCTCGTCACCTCTGGACCAGCCGCCGGCGCAACCCGTGGGCTTGCCTGCGGTTGGCAGCGCCGCGGAGAGCATGCGCCCTTATGCCAGGGTGCGTGAAGACGAGGTCGAAAAGATCCTTGAGGCCCTCACCCGGCAGCAGGGCAACAAGACGCGCGCCGCCATCAGTCTGGGTCTGACCCCACGCCAGCTGCGCTATCGCATGGTCAAACTGAATATCAGCGGCTGAGCGTTCTCGGGGCCGACAATCTGACAATCGCTCCGGCCCGAACCGACAATGTCGACAATCGACCCGACACTGTCCGCTCCCGGTCGCAGCAATATCGATCGAAAAACTTCCAATATATTGAGAGCAAAGGTGTTTTTTCGTTTGGCACGGCGCTTGCCGTATGAGCAGTACATCACTGATTCATTCGACCACACCGGAGAGACACCCAATGAGCACATCCCCGCAGACCATTGCCCGCACTATGAGTTGCCTGCGCCCCCTCGACAGTGAGGGACTCAAGGCGCTCGGCGAAAAGGGCAAGGCCAACCCCCAATCCGTCGTTACGCTGAAGGCCAAGACCGTGTGCGAAGGTCAGTTCCGCATGCAGACCTATGTCCGCGATCTTGCACCGATGCTGATCGACGAGCCGCCGCACCTGCTCGGTGAGGACAAGGCGCCGAATCCCTCGGAGGCCGTCCTGGCGACACTCGGCGCCTGTCTTGCGGTAGGGGTACATGCCAACGCGACCGCACGCGGTATCAAACTCTCCAAGCTGCAAGTTGCGCTCGAAGGCGACATCAACGTCACCGCCGTCTGGGGAACCGGCGACCTGGATGAGGCCAAGACGCTCGGATTCTCCGCGGTCCGCGTGAAGATCGATGCCGAAGGTGATGCACCCAAGGAGCAGATCGACGAGGTGATCGCGCACTCGAACGTCTGGTCGCCGGTGGCCAACACGCTGCGCAACAAGGTCGCAGTGGAAGTCGCGCCTGCCTGATACGGACGGCCAGTCAAAGAGGAATACGCCATGAGCCTGATTGCTAACACCAAACTTCCACCTGTACTGCCCCTCGAGGAGCAGCTCACCGCCACGCGGCTGCTGGTCAGCCAGGACCTGGCGCCGTTGACGGTGGAGATCGACCTCGAAGGACTCTATCCGGAGGTCTTCCTGCGCAAGCTCGGCGGCCTGGACGGCTACCGTCAGCACCTGATGGCGACCCGGCCCGACGGCGAGACCGACATGGGGGCGGCGATCCAGACCATGGGCGTGGTGTCGCATGAATGCCTGTCCAGCGGCTTCGCGGTATGGTGTCAGGACACCTGCGGCTGGTATCTGCAGAACGCCGCCAACGGCACGGTACGCGATACCTGGCTGCCCAGGCTGGCGACTGGCGAGGTTCTGGGCGGGACCGGGATGTCGAACACCATGAAGGCCTTCGCCAACATCGAACCGCTGCGCCTCAAGGGCAGGCGCGTCGACGGCGGATACGTGGTCAACGGCTCGCTGCCCTGGGTCTCGAACCTCGGCCAAGGGCATGTGTTCGGTACTTTGTTCGAACTCGAGGGTCAGGCGAATCGTTCGGTGATGGCGCTGGTGGACTGTGATGCCGAGGGCTTCACGCTGCGCCAGTCGGCGCATTTCACCGCCCTGGAGGGTACCCGCACCTTCGCCTGCATCTTCGACGATGTGTTCATCCCGGACGAGATGATCATCGACGATGACGGCGCGGCCTTCCTGCGTCGTGCACGTGCGGGCATCGTTCTGCTGCAGTTCGGGATGGGTGCCGGCAATGTTCAGTCGTGCATCGATCTGAGCCGGGAAGTCGAACCCCTGCTCGGTCATGTCAATGGCTACCTCGATGATCGACCGGACGAGTTGCAGGAAGAGCTCGATGATGCGATCGACGCCTGTCTGGCACTGGCCGAGGATCCGTTCGAGACCTCCGACGAGTTCTTCCGCGAGATTCTGCAACTGCGTCTTGCCGCGGGAGAGCTGGCCCTGCGTGCATCGCAGTCGGCCATGCTGCACACCGGCGCCAAGGGTTACCTGCAGTCAGCACCCGCGCAACGCAAGCTGCGCGAGTCCTATTTCATCGCCATCGTCACACCGGCGATAAAGCATCTGCGCAAAGAGCTGGATGTGCTTTCCCAGGCGGCATAGACAAACCACCTGGAGCAGCCCCGGGCTCTCAGGAACAAAGGAATCAGATGAAAACCATTACGAGCACATATTCGGCAGACCAGGCGATCGAGCGTCTGACCGCCGCTGTGGCAGAGGTCAAGCTGCGCGTGGTTGCGCACATCAACGGGCAGGCAAACGCGGCCAAACTGGGCAAAACGGTCCCGGCTGACCAGATACTGGAGATCTTCCGGCCGGATTTCGCGATCCGTGTCTGGGCGGCCTGCAAACCCGCGGGCCATGACATCCCCCTGCGTATCCATGTCTACGAAGAGGGCGGTCAGACCAAGGTTGCCTGTCGTATGCCCAGTGAGACGTTCAAGCCGTTCGCTTCGGCGGAGCTGGATGCGATCGCTACAGAACTGGATCCCCTGTTTGAGCAGATCCTGGCGACCGTGACGGACGACTGAAAGCGATGACTGAGAATAATTTTCAGCGCTGGGTTTGTGATGCCTGCGGGTACATCTATGACGAGGCCAAAGGTGACCCTGATTCCGGCCTGATGCCCGGTACGCGCTATGCCGATATCCCCGACGACTGGCAGTGCCCGCTCTGCGGCCTGACCAAGAGCGATCTGCGCCTGCTGCCTGAGGTGGCAACGGTTGCGGCCAAGCGGCCGGCGACAGTCCCCTCCGGCAAATCGGGACTGTGCAAAGGCGGCGATGACTACATCGTGATCGTAGGCGGCGGCATCGCCGGCTGGTCGGTGGCCGAGGCGATCAGGCGACGTGAGCCCATGCGCCCGGTGCTGCTGGTCAGCGCCTGTCATGGACTCGTCTATCCCAAACCCGCCATCTCGATGGCGCTGGCAATGGGCAAGAAACCCGACGACCTGGTCGACATGGACGCAACGGCCAAGGCGGCCGAGCTCGGGATCGAGGTGCGTCCCGAAACGCGCATCATAAAGCTGGATGTCGCCCGCAAGCGCCTGACCACGGTGAAGGGCGGCATCCGCTATGAACGGCTGATACTTGCCCTCGGCGCCCAGCAAAGGGTCTTGACCGTTGCAGGAGACGCCGCAGATCAGATCGTGCGCGTCAATGATCTGGGGTCGTACAGGCAACTGCGGGACCTGATGACCCCGGGCGTCAAGCGGGTGACCATTCTGGGCGCCGGCCTGATCGGCTGTGAGTTTGCCGACGACATGAGTGGCGCGGGCTACCAGGTCACCGTGATCGACCCGGCGCCGCGCCCCTTGTCCAGCCTGGTTCCGCACCAGATTTCCGATGAACTCGGCGTACGTCTGGCAGCCAAGGGCGTCGATTGGAAAATGGGCGCGACACTGCAGGAACTCAACCATGGCGAGGCCGGACTACATGCCATGCTAAGCGACGGCAAGGTGTTGGAGACAGATCTCGTCCTGTCCGCCGCCGGCCTGGTACCCAATACACAACTGGCCGAAAAGGCCGGCCTGGCAACCGATATCGGTATCGTCGTCAACAATGTCATGCAGACCAGCCGCCCTGACGTCTATGCGATCGGCGACTGCGCATCGCTGTCGGGACAGGTATTTGCCTATATAGAACCGATCCGCCGCCAGGCGGAGGCCATTGCTGCGGACATCTGTGGCGAGCAGGAAAGATTCATGCCCCTCCCCCCCCTGGTGAAGGTGAAGACGCCGAGTATGCCGATCAGCGTCTGTCGCCCGTCCGGGCCCATTGCCGACGACGCCTGGGTTGCCGTTGATGACCCCGATGACGGTCTGCACTTCGAGATCCGAAGTGACAAGACCATCGCCGGTTTCGTCCTCAGCGGTACCCTGGCATCAAAGGCCGGCGGGCACTACCAACGGCTGAGGGCCTAGTCGGCCAGCATCATGCGGATGGGGCCGGTCTTTTTATGCCCCAGCGTTTGATCCTCGAGGCCAGGGTAGTGGGTTTCACGCCAAGCAGCGCGGCCGCACCATCCGGCCCAAACACCTTGCCGCCGCTCGCCGCCAATGCCTGCAGGATCATTTCACGGTCGCGCTGCCGCTTCTGATCCTCCGTCATCAGCTCCCCCGGCCTTTCGGTCTGCAGCGCCACGGGAACGGTTGGCAGCGTTTCGACGTCCGGCAGTTCGAGTCTCAGCTGATTGTCACGGGAAATGATGACGGCGCGCTCGAGCAGGTTCTCGAGTTCGCGTACGTTGCCTGGCCAGTCGTAGGCCTGCAGCCGTTGAATGTCCGCCTGGGTCAGTCGCAGGCCCTCACGCGCAAAGCGTCGGCAGGCACTGGCCAGAAAATGTGAAGCCAGCAGAGGAATATCTTCCGGGCGCTGTCGCAAGGGCACCGAGGTAATGGGGAAGACATTCAGACGAAAGTACAGATCCTCGCGAAACCGGCCGGCGCCCGCCTCGGCCGCCAGGTCCCGGTTGGTCGCGGCGATGATACGAACATCCACGCTCAGGGTCCTGTCACTGCCCACACGCTCGAACTGGCTTTCCTGAAGAACGCGCAACAGCTTGCTCTGCAGTTCCAGTGGGATCTCTCCGACCTCGTCCAGGAACAAGGTCCCGCCATCGGCGAGTTCGAAGCGTCCGGCGCGGTCCCGCACGGCACCTGTGAATGCGCCTTTCACATGGCCGAAGAATTCACTCTCAAACAACTCGCGGGGCACGGCTGCGCAGTTCACCCGGATCAGCGGGCGATCACGACGATCACTGCTCTGGTGTATCGCACGCGCTATCAACTCTTTGCCTGTACCCGACTCACCCGCGATCAACACGGCCGCGTCGGTCGGCGCAACCAGTTCGATATTCTGAATCGTTTTACGTAATGCCGCGCTGCGTCCCACGATTTCCTGGTAGTTGTACTCCTCCCTGATTTCTTCCTGCAGGTAGGCGTTTTCCAGCTCGAGCTTCTCCTTCAAACGCTCCAACTCCTGCAGGGCCAGGTGCAGTTTCTGTTCTGTTTCCTTGCGGTCGCTGACGTCTCTGAAGACCACTACCGCACCCACGGGACGGCCGTTTTCACGGATCGGCGTGCTGGTGTACTCCACTGGAAACGCCGAGCCGCTCTTGCGCCAGAAAACCTCGTTTTCAATGCGACGGACCGCACCATCCCTGAAGGCCGCATAGATGGGACATTCGCTCGCTGGATAGTGGCTGCCGTCTGCATGCGTATGGTGGAGCAGACTGTGCATGCTTTTCCCAACCAGCTCGTCAGCGGAGTAACCAAGCATGCGTTCGGCAGCCGGGTTCACGAAGGTGGTTTGTCCTTCGGCGTTGACTCCATAGATCCCCTCACCGGCAGCCTGCAGTATCAGCTGGTTCTCCTGCTCGATCTCTTCAAACAGTTTTTCGACGCGTCGCCACTCGGAAAGGCCGCGACGCAGGAATTCGTTCGCTTCGGAAACAGCACGCCTATCCCGTTGCTGCTCCACATCCCGAATGGTCATCAGGATCGCGACGCCTTTGTGGTTCGCGATGCGCGCGGCATGGCACTCGACCCGCCGAACCTGCCCGTCCCCGCTGCGACAACTCAGGCTGTCGCTCCAGGCGGTGCCTTTTTCCAGAACCGCCTGGGTGAAGACGATCAGGTGCGCGAACTCTTCGCCCATAAGACGGCTCGGCAGCAGGCTCGACACCTCCTGCGCCTCACAGCCAATCAGCCTTCGAGCCGCCGCGTTGACGGCGAGCAGCCTGTCGGCATAGGGATCGACCAGGACCTGCGCCACCGGAGCCAGTTCGAACAGGCGCTCACCCTGCTCGCCCGCTACATCAGCGGGAGGAAGAGCCGCATGCAGGTCGCCGTGCACAGGCATCACGGCCTCGCATCGGAACGGCAACTACGCATTGGCGTAAGCCGGGTTACGCAATTGCGTGAATAACGCATTTGCGTAGCCCCCTGGAGGATCGTGTTGTTTGCATTTTTTTCTTTTCAATCAGCATGTTTCTTCGAACTTAAGCAGTTGGCACGTTGCCTGCAATTTCCACTGTGACCAGGTGCAGGGGCGGCATGAAGGACCTTCACTGACCGGTCAACAATGCGCACCGTCATGGTGCGCACATCGCAGTGTGTGGCGCCTCCTTGCGCCGTTATCGATCCATCTGGGCGCCCAACACACGCGAATGTGCACGCCAGAGGAGATACCAGCAGGGGTCATGCCAAATCCGCATCGACCATTGACGTCACCGACCGCGATGAATGTCTTGTAACGATCGATTCAGGGGAAAGTAATGTCCTTTAAAAGTCTGGGAAATCCCTTCGATGGGGAATCCGACCTGACCCATGGGCCGGGTTGTTCCTGCCCCATCTGCGTGTTCGCACGCGACCAGGTGCAGTCGGAATACGAGTGCTCAGAAACCGAACTCACCGCCAAACTGGAGCAGGCGGTCTTTGAAGGCCCGGATTCGTCGCAACAGCCGTCGACATCCGAGCTCGTGATGCAGCAGATCGGCGCCGGAACCGGGAAACCCGCTACCCAAGACAATAACAAGCTGGAAACACCCGAAGACATCATGGATCGGGTGATCGAAAGCGCAATCGTGCGTTCGGTATTCGGTCATAACGACGGCAACCGCCGCGAATTCATGAAAATGATCGGCGGCGGGACCCTGGCAGCCCTGTTCGGCGGCCTGTTCCCAATGGAGGCCGCAAAGGCCGCCATCAAGGACACCCTGGGCAAGCCGGAGAAGAGCAAGCTCAAGATCGGTTTCGTGCCGATCACCTGCGCGACACCCATCATCATGTCGCACCCGATGGGGTTCTATGAGAAGTATGGGCTCGATGTCGATGTCATCAAGACCGCGGGCTGGGCTGTGGCACGCGACAAGTCCCTGGCCGGCGAATACGACGCTTCACACATGCTCACACCGATGCCGCTGGCCATGTCGATGGGCGCCGGCTCGACCGCTACGCCTTTCCGCATGCCGTTGGTCGAGAACATCAACGGCCAAGCAATCGTTCTGCATGTAAAGCACAAGGACAAGCGCGACCCCAAAACGTGGAAAGGCTTCAAGTTCGGCGTGCCGTTCGATTATTCCATGCACAACTTCCTGCTGCGTTACTACGTGGCGGAGTACGGCCTGGATCCCGACAAAGACATCCAGATCCGTGTGGTGCCGCCACCAGAGATGGTAGCCAACCTGCGCGCTGGCAACCTCGATGGTTACCTCTCGCCGGATCCGTTCAACCAGCGCGCGGTCTGGGAGAAAGTCGGCTTCCTGCACATGTTGACCAAGGACATCTGGGAAGGTCATCCCTGTTGTGCATTCGCCTGCTCCGAGAAGTTCACCACCGAACTGCCCAACACCTATGGCGCCTTGATGAAGGCCATCGTCGATGCCACCGCGTATTCACAAAAGGCCGAAAACCGGCTGGAGATCTCGAAGGCCATCGCGCCGAAAAATTATCTCAATCAGCCCGAGGCGGTGATCGCACAAGTGCTGACCGGGAAGTACGCCGATGGTCTCGGCAATGTGTTGAACGTGCCCGACCGCATCGACTTCGATCCCTTCCCCTGGCACTCCATGGGGGTGTGGATCCTCACGCAGATGAAGCGCTGGGGCTATATCAAGGGCGACATCGACTACAAGCGGATCGCCGAAGAGGTCTACCTGGCCTCGGATGCCACCAGGATCATGCACGATCTGGGGTACACGGCGCCGGATCATACCTATGAGAACTACACCATCATGGGCAAGGAGTTTGATCCCGCCAAGGCCGAGGAGTACGTCAACAGCTTTGCGATCAAGCGTACCTGATCGCCCAACCCAAGGGGTGGGCGCAGGCCCACCCCGCTATCGGGACCAATAGATGCTGCAATCACTGAATATCCGGGCCGCGCTCGTCTCGATCGGGCTCCTGGCCCTGATGCTAATCATATGGGAATTCGCCAATCAGCCGCCCGAGGCCACCAAGGCCCTGACCGAATACGAGATGCTGATGGGCGGCGCCGATCAGGAGGCGAGAGTGCCACCCCCTTCACAGGTCATTGGCCGGGCGATCGAAGAGCTTTCCGATCCGTTCTATGACGCCGGACCGAATGACAAGGGCATCGGCATCCAGCTCGCCTATTCCATCTATCGTGTCTTGACCGGTTTCTCTCTCGCCGCGCTGATCGCCATACCTGTCGGCTTCCTGATCGGGATGTCGCCGCTCATGTACAAGGCACTCAATCCTTTCATCCAGGTGTTGCGCCCGATCTCTCCGCTGGCCTGGATGCCATTGGCGCTGTTCATCATCAAAGACTCCGAGGCCTCGTCGATCTTCGTGATCTTCATCTGTTCGATCTGGCCGATGCTGATCAATACCGCGTTCGGTGTAGCCGGCGTGCGCAAAGACTGGGTCAACGTCGCGCGAACCCATGAACTCTCTCCGCTGCGCACCGCCACCACAGTCATCCTGCCGGCCGCCGCACCGACGATCCTGACGGGCATGCGGATTTCCATCGGTATCGCCTGGCTGGTCATCGTCGCCGCCGAGATGCTCGTCGGCGGCACCGGTATCGGTTACTACGTCTGGAACGAGTGGAACAACCTCGACCTCACCAGCGTGATCTTTTCCATCCTGATGATCGGAGTCGTCGGTATGTTGCTCGACCTGGCGCTGTCCACGGCCACCCGACTCGTCCAGTACGAGGAGTGAACGGCAACCATGAGCAAACACTTCCTCGAAATAGAAAACCTGGCGCGACGCTTTCCCGGCAAAGACGGCGAGCTGACTGTGTTCGAAAATGCGAACTTCAGCCTAGAGAAAGGTGAGTTCGTCTGCATCATCGGCCACTCCGGCTGCGGCAAGTCGACCATCATGAACGTGCTGGCCGGTCTCGATGCGCCGACCGAGGGCAACGTCTTCATGGACGGTGTGGAGGTGTCAGGCCCAAGCCTGGACCGTGGCGTGGTCTTCCAGAACTATTCCCTGTTGCCCTGGCTGACCGCCTTGCAGAACGTCGTGTTTGCGGTGCGCTCGCGCTGGCCTGGCTGGAGCAAGGAGCAGATCCGTGAGCACTGCTACAAATACCTTGAGATGGTCGGGCTTGGCGACGGCGCCGAACTGCGTAAGCCTTCACAGCTGTCGGGCGGCATGCGCCAACGCGTGTCCATCGCCCGCGCCTTCGCGATCCAGCCCAAACTGCTACTACTCGACGAGCCTTTCGGCGCGCTCGATGCACTGACCCGCGGCACCATCCAGGACGAATTGGTGAAGATTTGCGATGCCACCCGTCAGACGGTCTTCATGATCACCCATGACGTCGATGAGGCCATCCTGCTGGCCGACCGCATCCTGCTGATGACCAATGGGCCGCATGCCCGCATCGCCGAGTCGGTGAAGGTGGACCTGCAGCACCCGCGCCAACGCGGAAAGATCATTCATGACCCGGGCTACTACCCGATCCGAAATCATCTGGTCGACTTCCTCGTGCGCCGTTCAGAGGAGTTGTCTGGTGCGGTAGCACCAGAAACCGTAGAGCAGGCCGCTGGCGCCTACCCCACCGAGGTCAACCCTGCCGCTGATGCAGGTGCCGGCGGGTCGAGTGCACGGATCACCGCGGCCAAGGCAGGCTGAGCCCGACCAAACAAAACCGGGAGACAAAACCATGACCGCCTGCGTCCAAGAAACGACCCAACTCAAACAATCAAGCCCCGACACCGGTATCGATTCACGGGTGCCGGTTACGGTCCTGACCGGCTTCCTCGGTTCGGGAAAGACCACATTGCTGAATCGGATA
>Ga0316190_10001227_pt1 | contig 18472 bp, 18 predicted proteins | sample Eddworburrow2_MG_FD_204929 | JGI IMG/M metagenome (GOLD analysis project Ga0316190, IMG submission 204929) | Coastal sediment microbial communities from Maine, United States - Eddy worm burrow 2 | ecosystem: Environmental > Aquatic > Marine > Coastal > Sediment | place: USA: Maine | collected... | reverse complement strand
GGAGCCCGGACGCATGATTGCCGGCAATGCCGGTATTCTGGTCACCCGCGTCATTCACGTGAAAGAACAGGAAGGCAAGAAGTTCATCATTGTCGACGCTGCAATGAATGATCTGATCCGGCCGACCTTGTATGATGCCTGGCACGATATCGTCACTGTTTCAGAACCGGACCCGTCAGATGCGACATCAATCGCCGATGTGGTGGGCCCGGTATGTGAATCCGGTGACTATCTGGCCCAGAACCGTCAGATGCCACCGGTCAAGGCCGGCGACCTGATTGCGGTCATGACAGCCGGCGCCTATGGCGCGGTCCAGGCAGGCACCTACAATTCAAGGTTGCTGGTGCCGGAAGTTCTGGTCAATGGCGAGCGCTTTGCCATTGTCCGTCCCCGGCAGACCTATGAGGCATTGATCGGCATGGACCGGCTTGCCGGATGGCAACAATAGCGCGCGCGTGAAATCCATTCTGATCACTTTTGCGTTTACTGCGTTGGTAAATGGCCCCTGTGGCCCTTGCTTTCGCCTTGTTATGCTAGAATGATCAGGCCATGAAATTTGACCCGGCACACATAATTGCCCGCAAGGTGTCGCTCGCCAAGGTAGCGATCTACTGGGAGCGCCTGCTTGAACGGCTGTTTCCTGCAATGATGATTGCAGGAATTGTGCTGCTGTGCATGCTGTCCGGCGTACTGAACCTGGTGCCGGTCTGGTTGAAATTGACCCTGTTCGGCGCAGCCGGCGCCGGATTTGCATATTCATTGAAAAGCCTGGGCAGCCTGTCCTGGCCATCCGGCGAGGCAGCCCTGGCACGCATTGAACGCAAGTCAGGCAAAATGCACCGGCCCGCATCCGGCTGGACCGATACACTGGCTGATGAAACTTCTGCCAGCCCTGAACAAAAAGTGCTGTGGCAGGCCCACCGCCGGCGCATGGCAAAACAGTTACATGATCTGAAAGCCGGCGCGCCACGCTCCCCGTTGCCACGCATCGACCAGAACGCCCTGCGCAACGCCCTGGCGATTGCATTGATTGCAGCGGGCGTCCTGAGCGCCGGCACATGGCGCGAGAAGATTGCCGAAGCCGTTGCGGTGACCGCACCGGTTGCTGTCAATGCGATAGCAATGGATGCATGGCTCAATCCGCCCTCCTATACCGCCAAGCCACCCGTCCTTCTGACGCGCCGCGCGCAAGTTGTTTCAGACACCAGTGAAGTCGCCGTGATCTCCGTGCCGCAAGACTCGGAACTGGTGGTTCGGCTGAACGGGGCAGACGATCTCAAGGTGACCCTGGCTGATCCCGCATCAAGCGCCGAGGCACCTGCCGTCTTTGACACACTTGAAGCTGACGGGCCCAAGGCCGGTACAGCCGGCGAGACCGCCGCGACACCGTCTGCGACGCAGGAACTGCGCACCAAAATCCAGAAATCAGCGATCGTAACGGTGAGCGGAGCAGGCCGCGAGCTTGGCATGTGGACCGTAAACGTGATTGCGGACCTGCCCCCTGTGGTAACCGTGCCCGAGCAAATACAGATCACCCCGTCCGGCGCGTTCTCGCTACCGTGGAAAGTGACTGATGATTACGGTGTGACATCACTGTCCGGCCGGGTTGCACTGCGCCGCGACGGTTTGGACACCGACAAGATCGATGTCGACAGTCCTTTCCTGTCGCAAGCGCCGGAATTTGCCATTTCAATGCGCAAGGTCAATCCGAGGCAGGCCGAAGGCAAGAGCTTTCAGGATCTGACAGCACACCCCTGGGCCGGTTTGCCGGTCGAAATTGTCATCGAAGGCATGGATCAGGCCGGCCAATCGGGCCGCAGCGATGTTGTAAAGCTTGCCTTGCCGGAACGCACGTTTACCAAGCCGCTTGCCCAGGCTCTGGTCGAGCAGCGCAAGAACATCTTTTTCCAGCCGGACAATCAGCGTGATGTGGTGCGCGCGCTGTCGGCCATTCTGGTATGGCCGAAAGGCGTGGTCGAGAAATCGGGCGTTTATCTCGGTATCCGCCATGCCGCCGCCAAGCTGTACCGCGCACGTACCCACGAGGAGTCGCAGCAGGTCGCAGATACTCTTTGGGAAATTGCACTGAGCATAGAATCCGGCAATCTTCATGATTCACTGAAGAAACTGCAGGCCATCAAGAAAGAGCTTGAAAAAGCCCTTGCGGAAGGCGCACCGGAAGAAAAAATCGCCGATCTGATGCAGCAGCTGCGTGAAGCGATGAACGAGTATCTGCAGGCCATGCAGCAGCAGATGCAGGAAAACCAGCGCAATAATCCACAAGCGCAAAACCAGCAGCAGCAAAACCGCGCCCAGCAGGAAATTCGCTCGCAGGATCTGCAGCGCATGATGGACATGATCGAGAATCTTGCCAGGTCGGGTGCCCGCGATGCGGCTCAGCAAATGCTGTCGGAACTGGAAAACATCCTGCAGAACCTGCAGCCCGGCCAGCGCCAGGCCAATCCGCAGCGCACATCGCCAATGGCGAAAATGCTCGACCAGCTTTCAGAAATGATGCGCCGCCAGCAGCAGCTGATGGACCAGACCTTCCAGATGCCGCAAAACGGCCAGCAGCGCTCAGGCGATCAAAACCAGGGCCAGCAGCAGGGCGAACAGGGTCAGGAGCCCGGCGGGCGCGGCCAGTCCGAACAACAAACACCCGGCAACGGCCAGTTGTCACAGCAGCAGGGCGATCTCGGTAAAATGCTTGAACGCCTGATGCAGCAAATGCAGCAGCAGGGCCTGCAGTCACCTGACGGTCTGGGACGGGCCCAGCAGGAGATGGGCGAGGCCTCCGGCGAATTGGGCCAGGGCCAGCGTGATGAAGCGCTGGGCAGCCAGGGCGAAGCAATGCGGGGCCTGCGTGAAGGTGCCCGCAACATGGCCCAGCAACTGATGCAGCAGGGCACCGGCAACGAAGGCAATATCGGCCGCCATGGCGAAGGCCGCGGCGAACAGCGCGACCCGCTGGGCCGTCCGCTTCCCTCGCAGGGCGAAGAATACGGCCAGCGCGACAACATGGTGCCGCAGGAAGCCGAAGTGGAGCGTGCCAGGCGGATTCTCGATGCACTGCGTTCGCGCGCCAATCAAACCGGCCGGCCAAAGCTGGAGCTGGACTACATCGATCGCCTGCTCAAGGGCCTGTACTAAAACCGGCCCGCCTGTCTGCGGCCACGACCGTGCCATCTTACTTCCCGATTTGCGCAGGTCTCAGCGCACCCTGTCTGCGATGTGATAAAATGCACATCTGCTCGCACCGTCCCTTCCTATGGTCATTACCAACAGAAACGCGAACAGCTCATACCCCTCAAGCGACAGCGTTTCTTCAACCTCTCACCGGTTTCCCCTGGCCGGTCAGAAAGAAAAGGTCCCGGCAGGTTGCCCCTCTCCTGCTGGTCCCAAAACGGAGAAGGCAGCTTATCCTCCACGGAAAAGCTGCCTTTTTCTGTTTTGCCGGCGGTCTCTGCCAGCAAGGGTCCCGCACTGATTTCTTGAAGTGTTATTTTGGATTCGTGACATAGCCGACAAACGGCAATTCACGGAACGCATGGGCCATGTCCATACCGTACCCAACGACAAATTTGTCCGGGCATTCAAACCCTGTGAAATCGGCATCAAGTTCGGCTGCCCGATGGCCCGGCTTGTCAAGCAACACAGCGGTCAGCACCTGGCGTGCACCGCGTGCCGCCAGCAGGTCCTTGGCAAATGCCAGCGTTCTGCCTGATTCGAGTATATCGTCTATCAACAGGACATCGCGCTCCGTCACGTCCGTCTGGATATCCCGCAACACCTCAACCTGCCCCGACGACGAGGTTTGCGCGCGATAACTGGCCAGCATCATGAAATCAACCTCCGGCGACAGCCCGGCGCCGTGCATGGCACGCAGCAGGTCGGCTGCAAATATGAAGCTGCCTTTCAATACGGGAACCACGAGAAGCCGTTCAGGATCACGTCCGGCAACCGCATGGGCAATTTCCGCTACCCGGGCCGCAATCTCGGCTTCACTGAACACGATCTCGATGGTATGGCCGTCAATCGTAATACCGGTCATGGCTGCTCATCCCGCAATCAGAAGTTGTCTCATCTGACTACAGACAAGATAGGCTCAATTGTTCTAGAGCGACATGGGTTCGGTTGAACCCATGTCGCTCTAGAACCGTGGAAACGATCAGTTTCATGATTTTTGATTGGTTCAATCAAAAATCATACTGATCTAGATGGTAGTTCAGCCGATTTCGCCTGGTCTGGCAAAGCGAATCTCGACACTCTCCACACCTGCCGGCGGTGCAGCAAGCCGGGTCACGAACGATGACACGACCCCTGCGCCAATCGGTTCCTTGCCCACACTGTTCAGTGTCCAGGTGTGAAGTTGTTCGCCGTTTGCATTTCTGAGCACGAAACGCAACGGGGGTACGCGACGGTCCTCACCGGTGATATTTGCAATACGCCCGCGCAGTGCCAGCACCGGCTGGCCGTTGACGATCATGTACTGCTGCTGGATCGACGAGATATTCAGGCCGTAGACATTCACGGTCTTGCCGGCAAGCGAGTACAGCTTCGCCGCCGCAGGTGCGGCCTGCACAATACGCTCAGGCATGGCGACCACTGCCCCCAGCACAAGGCATATTCCGGCAGCAAGCCCGCTCCAGCCACGCATTTGTGCGCTGCGACGTTGACGCGCAGTCCTGGCCTTGTGCTCTGCATGATGTGCGGCACGGGCAATCTTGCGCGCTTCGGCTATGATCCGGGCCTCTGCGTCTTCATCGTTGACATCAGGTTTGCTGTTCGGCACGCGGACGGGCACAAGGTCGCTTACATCGGTTGCATGCGCCTCGATCCAGCCATGCCCGCAGCTTCCGCATCGCATTACGGTCGCATCACAGCCCGATTCATTTGGCATTTCAAACTTGGTTGCGCAAGAAGGGCAGGAGACTATCATCTGTTACGTCCGGTTCCGGTGATTCGGCTCAATCTGGTATAAGGCGCCAGTGATTGCGGTTTTTTCGCCTGACCAGAGAAACCGTGCTTCTCGATACCGACAGTAAAACGGAAATACGGTTAATTCGGCGTAAATGCCTGTCCAGTAATAAACCACGTCACAATGGCAGCCTGAACCTGAGGAACCCGCTTGTCGATCGTTCGATTTGAAAATGTCGGTTTGCGTTATGGCAATGGGCCGGAGATCCTGAAAGATCTCAACCTGACACTTGAAACAGGGTCATTCAATTTTCTGACCGGGGCTTCAGGTGCCGGCAAGACGTCACTTATGCGCATGCTGTTTCTGGCGCTCAAGCCAACCCGTGGCATGATTTCACTGTTCGGAGAAAACACCAGCGGGTTGCGGCGTGGCAAGGTACCGGACGTGCGGCGCCGCATTGGCGTTGTGTTTCAGGAATTCCGGTTGCTGGATCACCTGACCACGTTCGAGAATGTGGCACTGCCCCTGCGGGTTCGCGGCAACAAACTCAATGATTATCGCGACAATGTCCTTGAACTGCTGGACTGGGTCGGCCTCGATCATCACATAAACGCCTATCCGGCGGTGTTGTCCGGCGGTGAAAAACAACGCGCCGCCATCGCGCGTGCGGTTATTTCAAGCCCGGAACTGCTGCTCGCAGACGAGCCGACCGGTAATGTGGACCCCGCTCTGGCACTGCGTCTGATGCGTCTGTTCCAGCAACTCAATCAGTTTGGCACCACGGTTTTGATCGCAACCCACGACACCCATTTGCTGGACACCATAAAAGCGCCCGTGGTGCGGCTGGAAGACGGCAGGACAACATGGCAATAAACAACAATGCCGGCGCAAAAAAATTCGATCGCCGTGCATCCGGTTTCAATGACCGCGGCGGTGCGAAATTCGAGGTGGCCGGCAACGGACGCTCCAAGGTCATTCCCGAAGCAACAGCGCCCCACATGACATTGATGACGGCAATGGCGGCCATGTGCTACCTCGCCGTGCTGGCAATTGGTGCATTGTTGATGACTGACACCGCCGTCGACAACTGGACGTCACAAATTGCCAGTCAGGTAACGGTGCAGATTTCCGCAGCAGACGGTGTCGATGTAGACGGCGATGCGGAAAAGGTTGCCGACATACTGCGCGCCACGACCGGAATTGCTGACATTGATGTCGTCAGCCCGGCCGCTGCACGCAAGCTGCTCGAACCCTGGCTTGGCGAGGCAGGGATACTTGATGATCTGCCGATACCGCGCCTGATCAATGTCAGCATCGACAAGGCATCTCCGCCTGATCTTGAATTGCTGCGCGCCACCCTTGCCACTGAAGTACCGTCCGCCACCCTGGACACTCACCGGCGCTGGCAGGCTGAATTGATCAGCATGGCCGGCTCGCTTACCTGGCTTGCCATAGCCGTGCTCAGCCTGATTGCAACCGCAGCGATCGTGCTTGTCATCTATGCAACACGCGCCGCGATGGAGGTAAACCGGGAAGTCATCGAGGTCCTGTATCTGGCGGGTGCTCGCGACAGTTTCATCTCGCGCGAGGTCTTGTGGCGGTTCTGCCTCACCGGATTGAAAGCCGGTCTCATAGGATCCATGCTGGGCTTTTGCACCTTTGTTGTCCTGGGTTTGGGCAGTGGCCGGCTGTCGGAACCGGTCAAGGCATTTCTGTATCACCCGCTTGACGCCAGCAGCGCGAATTACGCCGCCTTTATTGTGGTGCCGGTTGTTGCTACAGTGATCTCACTTATCACGGCGCGTATTTCCATATCACGGGTCTTGAAGGCCATGTTCTGACACGGCATAAACCTGTGCTGCGCCGTGTAAGACCGTGGAGCAGCAAGGCTAGAGTGTTATTTCACCCGGTGATGTTTTTGATGTCTGATCCGTCCGGAAAGTCCAGCACTGAGACGCATCTTCCCGATGCGCAGTCCAAACGCACCAGTGGCTGGTGGATTGGACTGGGTATTATCTTGTGTGTGCTTGTTGTCGCCACCGCAGGATTTGCATCATTCAGCAAAAAATCGCGTAACATAGTCAGGCCCGCAAACCTGTCGGTAGATGGAATAGTGGTCCTGACCGGCGGCCCGGAGCGTATTCCCGCAGCGGTTCGCCTTCTTGAACGGAAAACCGCCAAACGCCTTTTGATTTCCGGCGTATACCCGGCAACCACGGCCCGGCAGTTGAGCCAGATCACCCGGGCCGAGTCCAGCCTGTTCAAATGCTGCGTGGACCTGGACAAACGTGCACCGGACACCCGCGGCAATGCGGCAGAAGCAGCAGATTGGGCGACGAGGCACAAGTTCAGAAAGATTGCGGTCGTGACCAGCGACTATCATATTCTGCGGGCCATCGTCGAATTCTCGCGGGCCATGCCGAATGTCGAACTTGTGGCTTATCCGGTTACCAGCAGCGATGCCGGGAAACCTGCACGGTCGTTTTCAATGCTTCGCCTGTGGATCAGCGAATATATCAAATACCTGCTTGCGCTGCTGTTTTAACACGGTAGAAGCGGTCAGGATGCGGTAAGGGAGAATTGGGTGTGCTGGTGTTTCGGTCCTTACTGTTCAATCTAGTTTTCTATATCAATCTCGTCTTGTTTCTGGTGCTCGGCTTCTGGTTCATGTTCACACCAAGAAGCTGGTCCATAGCCGCCCTGAAGGTTTGGGCAAGCTCGTCACTTTGGTGGATGAGGCTGATCACCGGCACCACCATGGAAGTGCGCGGCCGTGAGCATATTCCGCAGACAGGCGGATTGCTCGCCGGCAAGCACCAGTCTGCCTGGGATATATTCGCCCTGCTTCCGCTACTGGCGGATCCTGCCCTGGTGCTGAAGCGCGAATTGACCTTCATTCCGGTGTTCGGCTGGTTCTGTCTCAAGTTCAAGATGATCTCGGTGAACCGTTCGGCAGGTCCGTCCGCATTGAAGAAGATGATTGCGGATGCGAAAGCCGCCATTGCCACAGGCCGCCAGGTTCTCATTTTTCCGGAAGGCACGCGGATGGCGCCGGACGCTGAGCCGAACCACAAGCCCGGCGCAACGGCGCTGTACACACAACTCGGTGTCCCATGCACGCCATTTGCGCTGAACTCCGGCCTGTACTGGCCAAGACGGCAGTTCATCCGGCGGCCAGGAACGATCATCGTAGAGTTTCTGCCGCCGATCGAAGCCGGCCTGGCCCGCAAGGTGTTTTCAGCCCGCCTGCAGGAAGTCGTCGAAGAGGCAACCAGCCGGCTGGTCGCTGAAGGCAGGTCCGGTTAATCGATTGGCAATGTCTTTTGGGTAGAACAAACCATGAAAATGTGTGATGATATTCCGTCCAAAACACCTGTTGTGAGCAATTGTTGTGGCTACAGACACCGCACTTGACCCGATCTCCCGCGAAATCTGGGACATGAAGTACCGCTTCAAGTCTCCGGACGGCTCAGCCATTGATCAAACGGTAGACGATACCTGGGCCCGTGTCGCCAAGGCACTGGCGGCGCCTGAAAAGGCAAAAGTGAGGGCACGCTGGGAAAAAGCCTTTGCCGAGGTGATGTCCGGTTACAGGTTTTTGCCGGCAGGCCGGATTATTGCCGGTGCCGGTACGGACCGCACGGTGACGCTGTTCAACTGCTTTGTCATGGGCACCATCGGCGATGACATGGGCGCGATCTTCGATGGCTTGCGTGAGGCTGCGCTGACCATGCAGCAGGGCGGCGGCATCGGTAATGACTTCTCTACCTTGCGCCCCAAGGGTGCGCCGGTCAGGGGCGTTGGCGCGGATGCGTCCGGTCCGTTGAGCTTCATGGATGTCTGGGACGCCATGTGCCGCACCATCATGTCGGCAGGCTCGCGGCGCGGCGCCATGATGGCCACCATGCGGTGTGACCATCCCGATATAGAGGATTTCATCACGGCAAAGCAGGAGGCACAACGCCTGCGGATGTTCAACCTGTCCGTGCTGGTCACCGATCCGTTCATGGCTGCTGTAAAGGCTGACAGGGACTGGCCGCTGGTGTTCGGCGGAACTGTTTTCAAAACCGTCCGGGCCCGTGACCTGTGGAACCGGATCATGCAGGCAACCTATGCCTATGCCGAACCCGGCGTGATTTTCATTGACCGGATCAACGCACGCAACAATCTGTCTTACTGCGAGACCATTCACGCCACCAATCCATGCGGTGAACAGCCGCTGCCGCCCTATGGTGCCTGCCTGCTCGGCTCAATCAATCTTGCAAGTCTGGTGACGGCGCCGTTTTCCGATGCAGCACAACTGGACATGGAAGAGGTGAGGCGCATAACCGGCATCGCCGTGCGCATGCTGGACAATGTGGTGGATGTCTCCAACTACCCGCTGCAGGCCCAGGCTGCCGAGGCCCGCGCCAAGCGGCGCATCGGCCTCGGCGTCACCGGGCTGGCCAATGCACTTGCCATGTGCGGGTTGCGCTATGGATCTGATGAGGCTGCAAGTGCTGCAAAAAGCTGGATGCAGGCAATCGAGCGCGCCGCCTATCTGGCAAGCACCGGCATTGCTGCGGAAAAGGGGTCTTTCCCGCTTTTCGATGTCGAGGAATATCTGGCTTCCGGCCATGTCCGCGATCTTGATGACGAGGTGCGCGACGCAATCCGAAACAACGGCATCCGCAATGCGCTTCTGACCTCCATTGCGCCTACCGGCACCATATCCCTGTTCGCCGGCAATGTGTCATCCGGCGTCGAGCCGGTATTTTCCCTGAATTACAACCGCAAGATCCTGCAACCGGACGGCAGCCATCGTACCGAGCAGGTTGAAGACTATGCGCTGCGGGCATTTCGCGCCACCGGCGGTGACGAGACCGACCTGCCGGACGCATTCGTAACCACGGCAGACCTGTCACCGCACGAGCACCTGGTCATGCAGGCCGCCCTGCAGGCCCATGTCGACAGTTCCATCTCCAAAACCGTCAATTGCCCGGAAGATATCTCTTTCGAAGATTTCGGCGATATCTATATGCAGGCCTGGGAGCTTGGACTGAAAGGGTGCACAACCTACCGGCCCAATGACATCACCGGGTCGGTCCTGTCGGAGACCGCAACACACGATGCGTCGGAAGCACAGGCTGCATTGCCGCTTGAAGCACCTGCCGCGCCGGTCGGTCCAACCGAAGCCGGCATTTTCTACATGCGCCAGCCGCTCGATCGCGATCCTGTCCTGCCGGGCTTCACCTACAAGCTGAAATGGGGCGACAGCGATCACGCCATCTATATCACGCTCAACGACATCATCGAAAATGACCGCAGGCGGCCGTTTGAAATCTTCATCAATTCAAAGAACATGGAACACTATGCCTGGACCGTGGCGCTGACCCGCATGATCTCCGCGGTATTCAGGCGCGGTGGGGATGTGTCTTTTGTCGTCGAGGAACTGAAAGCGGTATTTGACCCGCGCGGCGGCCACTGGATGGACGGCCGCTATGTCCCTTCACTGCTGGCTGCCATTGGCGGTGTTATAGAAAAGCACATGCTGGCAACCGGCTTTCTCAAGAGTGTGAAAAACCTGTCCGGCACTGATCCGGCAGGGGTCGATGCCCAACGCCTGGCGGTGGGCGACAATACCAGGCCCACCGGTCCGCAATGTCCCAAGTGCAATGAGTTTTCCCTGGTTTTTCAGGAAGGTTGCGCCACTTGCATGGCTTGCGGATATTCCAAATGCGGCTGACCGGACGTTTTTCATCTTGACCTCAACAGATTTTTGTTCTACTTTTGTTCTCATTGAAAGAACAGGAGAAAGACCATGGGATTTAGCGCAAGTGCCGAGCTGGAAACCGAATTCAGTGACAGGTTCTGGTTCTGGACCGGATTGTCCGGCAAGCGTTATATCCATTCGGTCTACAGCACCGAAGACTGCCCGCCTTTGCCGGGTGCCATTTATGTAATGGTGCGCCGGCTTGAAAGCGGGACACGGGTACCGGTTCGCATGGGACGGTTTTCACCCTTGTGGGATTTCCCGTTGCCGAGCGAAATGACCGACGGTGCCTGTGAAATTCACGTGCACCTGCTGGCAGGTGATGAAAGCCAGACCTTGCGTGTTTATGACGATCTCGCAGCGGCCCTCGAGCTGGATGCAGCCGATGCACCCGCAATTTGCCGCCCATTACCTGCTCGCGACACTGGCCGTTTTGTTCAGCCTGTGCTGCCACTGTTTTCAGACATGGCTGCCTAGAGCAACATGGGTTCACTTGAACCCATAAAGTTGCTTTAGCACTTTGAAAACGGTCAGTTTTATGTTTCTTGATTGATGCAATCAAAAAACATACTGATCTAGAGCGGTTTGCTCTTGTTCCGGAACATTTGAAGGAACCAAGTCAGCTCACTCAGCCAAGTGCAAACTGTAGCGCGATGCGAGCAGTATCGGGCAAGCTTTGCAACAACGCTGGTGGGTTGATTTGGACCACTGAAAGCCGGTTTTTCACGCCCGCTGATTTCGGGCGAGCGTCAGAACTTCCGAAAGATGACTGTCCTTGAAACCCAGTTCCTCGATATGATCCAGGGTCGAGGCAATATAGTCAATGCATGGGCCGCCCTTGCCATGTCCCTGCAGGACAAACGGCAACAGGTCTTCGGCTGACCTCTTGCCAGCGTATTGCACATGATCCTGATCAACCAGATATACCAGTGCATTCACCTTGTGAGCTTTTCCGTCACCATCAACAAGCATGTCCCGCCAGCGTTCCTTGTAGATCATTGTCACCTGTTCGCGCTCGCGCAGATAGGCAATCGTATCATCCCGCCTGCTGCCTGCCACGCGGTATCCGATACCTCGGCACGAGCCGCCGCGATCAAGCCCCAGCACCATGCCGGGTTTGTCCGGCGTACCGCGATGCACATGTGAATAGATACACAGCCGGCGATGAACGCCGTGCATGACGGCACCACGGCGTTCCTCGAACTCAAACCCCGGCCGCCACATCAGCGACCCGTATCCAAACACCCAAAAATCCAGGCTCATCTGCTTACCAAATATTTATCCAATTGAGTGCATAGCAGACACATTCGTTCCACTTCAGCAAACGCCGTGATAAATTGCCAGAGAATCAAATGCTCAACCATCTAAATCTCCCGGTCCAGGCATCATGAACAATCCCCTTGAGATCAAACGCACCTCTCCACTGAAGATGATGGCTCCGCTGATTGTGTTTTTATGCATTGCACTGGCATGGAGTGTTTACTGGTATATTGTCCTGGGCAACGCCAAACAGAAACTGGCGACACTGGAGGCGGCCCATGTCAGCCTGAAATGCGATGAACGCAGCTGGGGCGGCTATCCTTTTCGTATTCATTTTGACTGCACAGGCATAAGCGCCGACCTGGCCGGCCGCAACATGAAAGCCGACAAACTGCGCCTGATCGGCCAGGCCTGGAACCCGAGCCATATCATCGGCGCCCTGTTCGGCCCCGTCACCATAGACAATGTCAGAATTTCCGGAGATCCGGTCCGCTTCAGCCATCGCGTCAAGAACGGCCAACTGGCCCTCGCCTCACTGCTGGCCGTAAACCAGACATTCGTCACTGCCGACAACAAACAACTCACCGTCGCCAAAACCGAAGCTCATCTTCGGCCCGCAAGCGACACCGAGCGGTTCGACCTCGCCATCACCCTGTCTGACCTGGCCACGGACAAGGCCCAACTTGACAAGTTTACCATAACCGGAACTCTCGACCGGGAAATACCCGAAGAGGGTAGTTTCGACCTCCTGTCGGAGCCATCCGATTACCTTGATGCAATATGGATCGTCCAGTATCTGGGGAACCTGAACGATGCCGAAATGAATGCTGCACAGGCGGTCATCAACCCGTTGCTGAAGGCCAACGACAACAAACTGCCGATCCAGCTAAAGGATAAAACCTGGTATTGGGGGCCTTTCGCCGTCACCGGTTCAGATTAGGGCTAAGGGTTCGGATCCTTGCCGTCTGGGAGAGCTTCCGGATCGCTCTGCTGGCCACCGCGTCCGAAATCCGGCTTGTCAGTATCCTGGCCTGCCTCAATAATGCGCTGGCGAATACCGCGAGCCCGGGTAAATGTGTCAAACAGCATATCACCGTCGCCCCAGCGGATGGCTCTTTGCAAGGCCGACATGTCTTCTGAAAACCGCCCCAGCATTTCCAGAACAGCCTGTTTGTTATTGAGGTAAATATCCCGCCACATGGTCGGGTCTGACGCCGCAATGCGGGTAAAGTCCCTGAACCCTCCGGCTGAATACTTGATCACTTCCTGCTGGCTCACCTCTTCAAGGTCAGCAGCCGTCGTGACGATGTTGAACGCAATCAGTTGCGGCAAATGAGACGTGATACTCAATACCCGGTCATGATGATCGGCCCCCATCACATCAACATTGCTGCCACACGCCTGCCAGAACGCAGTCAATCGCGCCGTGGCACCAGCATCGGATCCGCTCGGCGGCGTCAGGATGCACCAGCGATTTTCAAACAGGGACGCAAAACCGGAATCAGGGCCTGAGTATTCAGTACCGGCAATCGGATGACCCGGTATGAAGTGGATACCATCGGGAATATGCGGCGCCACGTCCCGGATAACAGCTGCCTTGACCGACCCCACATCCGTGACAATCGCACCCGGTTTCAGCGCCCCGCTGATGGCCTGTGCGACCACCCCGCACACGCCAACCGGCACACACAGCACCACAAGGTCCGCATCGCGCACCGCGTCTGCGGCGTGCTCATGCATGGTATCGGCCAGGCCCAGCTCCATGGCACGGTCACGGGTTGCGGCAGAGCGCGCATGTCCCGATATCGCTTTCGCCAGCTTTTCCCGCCTCATGACATGAGACAGCGACGAGCCGATCAGGCCCAGTCCGATCAGGGCGACTTTTTCAAACGGTTCAAATGCCATGCCTGATCAATCCGCCATAAAGGACTGAAGGGCATCAATAAATGCGCCGCACCCCGCCTCATCACCGATAGATACCCGCAATGCACCCGGCAACCCGTAAGCATCCATGCGGCGCACAATCACATTGTTCGATGCCAGAAACCCGTCTGCCTCAGCGGCCGTCTTTGACCCGTCCGATGGAAAATGAACCAGCACGAAATTGCCGACACTCGGTGTTACCTTCAGACCCATCGCTTCGACGGCTGCAGTTACTTTCGGCAACCATATGTCGTTGTGCTCAACCGCTTTTGCCAGGTGTCCGGCATCGCGGATTGCCGCCGCACCGGCAGCAATTGCCGGCATCGCCACATTGAACGGCCCGCGAATACGGTTCAGCACATCCGCCACGTTGGCCGGACAATAAGCCCACCCCAGACGCAATCCCGCCAGTCCGTAGGCCTTTGAAAACGTACGCGTCATGACCACGTTCTTTGACGTTGAAACCAGCTCCAGCCCGGCTTCATAGTCATTGCGGCGGACATATTCTGCATAGGCGGCATCCAGCACCAGCAAACAGTCTGCCGGCAGCCCGGCATGAAGCCGCTTGACCTCGTCAAAGCTGACATAGGTGCCTGTCGGATTGTTCGGATTGGCCAGAAAAACCATGCGGGTCCGGGGTGTAACCGCACCCAGTATTGCGTCTATGTCAGCCGTGAGATCGCTCTCGGCCACCACCACCGGTGTGGCGCCATTGGCCCGGATGACAATCAGGTAAACCAGAAAACCATGCTCGGTATGAATGGCCTCATCACCCGGCTGCAGGTAACCGCTGGCCAGCAACTGCAACAGTTCGTCGGATCCGGCACCGCACACAATGTTGGCCGGATTGATGCCGTAAGTCTCCGCCAGAGCCTCGCGAACCGCGCCCGACCCGCCGTCAGGATACATTGCAAGGTCCTGCGCACATGCTGCATAGGCCTGCATGGCGGCCGGACTGGGCCCCAGCGGGGACTCGTTCGATGACAGCTTGTGGACCTTGCCTTGCCCTGATCCACCGGATTTGCCGGGTACATAGGCTGCAATGTCGAGAATGCCATCGCGTGGACGGGGCATGTCTGTTGTATCGCTCATTCTTTGTTCACTTCCATCGCACTGGGATATCTGCCGGCAATTTTAAGCCCCAGGCCACTATTGCCCCTGAGGCTGACCAGCGGTTGCTCCGACATTTCCAGGTAACCGGGTATCGACGTGAGGTACACGTCATCGGCAAGCTTCAGGTGCCATATCGGTTTGGGTACAAAGTCGCGCGGCAGCTTGCCGGTCGTAACCAGCAGCGTTTCGTCCTCGCCGGTCGGCTCGCTGGGCGCATGGCCAAGCACCGCAAGTGATCGGCCGGGTTTGTCAGAACCGGCGGGCAGAACCGCCACCACGCGTGCCGGCTTGCCGTCGGGCGTCTGTTCCAGTACGCCGCGCCAGTCAAGTTTCATCGGCACCACGACCAGCACCTGTTCACCTTCTGTAAGCGCGCCGAGCGCAGCCTTCAGCGAGCCCGCTTTTTCAATCGGCACCAGGGATGCAAACAGGTCAGTGGCCTGCCGGTATCGCAGGTCGCTCATCACTTCCGCAATGGTCACAATGCGCACATCGGCCTGGGCCAGAACGGAAGCCGAAATCACGGTACGCCAGACCCGTTCGATGACCGCCAACGGGACACGGCCGGCAGCGACCTCAACCAGCCGGCGCAGGATGACCGCTTCGCGGCCTGGCCGGTACGGCATCCCGCCTGTCAGGAGAACCGACGTCTTGGCAAGCCGCACCTTTTCACTGGCCGCAAACCGGGCGCACAGCAATTCGACGATCTGCTCATCGATGCTGTCGATCTCCTGTCTGATATCGTTAAGCTCAGACGTTTGAATATCCGGTTTTTCCATCGCGGAAAGCTGCCCATATGAACTTCTGTCGGTGTCGGGGCCATCCCCGCAACGTTGGATGGTTCTAGAGAGAGCTCACCAAAAAATCAAAGACAAACAAATAACTCAAAATATCAGGTCTGTGACCGGGATCGTATGTTCAACCCCGTTCGCGCCGGTTGCGGGATGATGTTAGGCCGCAATGACGGCACCAGCTGGCGTTTTTGCTTGCTGCCGGTTACCGCGTAAACCTGCTTGATCGCCTCAACCATGATCAGTCCCGAAAACCCCGGCCCGATCCACGATCCCAGCCGCTCACACAATGTGGCACTGCGAACCATGAAACGGCGCTCGCTCGGTGGCATGAACAGCATGGAGGTCCAGCCGGCCGGTGAAAACTGCGCATTGCGCAAAAGCGTTGTCAGCTGGCCGCGCGAAAACGGCCGGCCATGCCCGAACGGCGTATTGTCAAACCGCGCCCAGAGACCGCGTCGGTTCGGGACGATAAACACCGCACGCCCCTGTGGCGCCAGCACACGCCACAGTTCGCGCAACAGGTCAGGCAACTGATCGGTCAGTTCCAGCCCATGCACCACCAGCACGAAGTCCATGCTGCCGTCTGCCAGGGGCAGGCACGCTTCATCCACCAGGGCACTGGCGCTGTTGCCTTTAGCCGGCCAGTGTACGACGCCCTGACGTGCCGGCATCATTGCCATCACATTGCGTCCCTCGTCGGCCAGCACGTCCAGATAGGGTGTGCAATAGCCAAGCCCCAATACGCGCGCGCCCTGCAATCCGCGCAATCTGGCGCGAAGCCGCGACACAACAATACGACGCGTTGCATGGCCAAGCCTGCTGGCGTAAAATTCTTTCAGATCGACAACATCCATAACCCGAACCTAGCGCAATCTCACCCCGTTACAACAGGATCAACATGTCCAGTCTTCAGTACCATCTGTTTCCGGCCCTCAGCGACAATTATGGCGTGCTCATGCATTGTCCCGAAACCGGGCAAACCGCCTCGATTGATGCACCCGAAGCCGCAGCCGTCGAAAAGGCGTTGGCAGATACCGGTTGGCAGCTCACCCATATACTGATCACCCATCATCATCATGACCATGTCGGTGGCGTAGTTGAACTCAGGAACAAATGGAATTGCGCCGTTGTCGGCAGCGCCGAGGAGCCCAATGCGCTGCCCGGTCTGACCGACACCGTGGCACCGGGCGGTACATATGATTTCGCCGGCCACATCGCGCAGATCATCGCCACACCCGGCCATACGCTCGGCCACATCACCTGGCATTTCGCTGATGACGGGGTCGCATTTGCCGGAGACACGCTGTTCACGCTGGGCTGCGGACGGGTGTTTGAAGGAACTATGGAACAGATGTGGTCATCCCTGCAGGTGTTCGAGGCCATGCCGCCTGAAACAATCGTTTACAGCGGCCATGAATACACAGCCGCCAATGCAGAATTTGCCCTGAGCATCGAACCCGACAACGCGGCATTGCGCGCCCGCGCCGAAAAAATTTCTGAACTTCGCGCCGCCGGCAAACCGACCGTGCCGACCACTATTGCCGAGGAAATGCAAACCAATCCGTTCCTTCGCGCAGGCTCAGCTGCTCGGTTCGCAGAAGTGCGAAAAGCCAAGGACAGCTTTTAAACCCTTTGGATCAGCCCGGATCAGGCAACGACGGCATAGATGAAAGTGACATAACCTGCCAGGAACGCAAAGCCGACGCGCTTGCCGAACCGCTTCACCACCACGGCGAGGAAGAACACCACCAGTGACACACCGATCATCACCGGTATGTCGACCTTGAGCATTTGATCTGACACCGGGATCGGCGAAATCACCGCCGTGATCCCGGCAATGCCCAGAACGTTGTAGATGTTTGACCCCAATACGTTGCCCAGTGCGATGTCCGAGTGCTTTCGCATGGCGGCGATGACCGACGTCGCCAGTTCCGGCAGCGAGGTGCCGATGGCAACCAGCGTCAGTCCGACGACCTCGTCAGACACCTCGAACGACTTGGCGACGATGATGGCATTGTCGACCAGCAGCTTGCCGCCGAACAGCACAGCCGCCGTGCCGCACGCCACAAACAGAATGTCCACCCAGATCGACTTGGCGGGCTTCGGCAGGTCATCACCCGGATCCACTGCCTTCTTGCCGTTCTTCTTGCGGTCGGAATACAGCAGAAAACCCATATAGGTGACAAGGATGGCAATGAAGATCAGCCCCCATGTCAGCGACAGCACGCCTGAATAACACGCCACGCCCAGCAAGGCCGCGGTGAAGATCATGAAGAAGCCGTCCCGGAAAATGGCCGCATCCGAACACACGATCGGGTAGATCACCGCGCCGACGCCGAGTATCAGCAGTATGTTGGCAATATTCGACCCGACCACATTGCCCATGGCGATACCGGGTGCACCGGCGAGCGCGGCCTGGATCGAGGCAACCAGTTCCGGCACCGAGGTGCCGAACCCGACAATGATGATGCCGACCACCAGGTTGGACAAACCGAGGCGCAGGGCAAGTGCTGCAGCGCCACGCACCAGAAACTCACCACCGGCCAGCAGCAGAACGAACCCTGCCAGCAATCCGAGAAATACTATCATCAGCCCCTTGCCTGCATACCCCTGAAATCAGAGCAACGTGAGGCGCGCGCGCCTCACGTTGCTCTGGGTGTTATCTAGGTGACTTGCCGCCAGATTAAAAGGGCAGCAGAACCAAATCTGCTG
>Ga0316190_10001226_pt1 | contig 18475 bp, 14 predicted proteins | sample Eddworburrow2_MG_FD_204929 | JGI IMG/M metagenome (GOLD analysis project Ga0316190, IMG submission 204929) | Coastal sediment microbial communities from Maine, United States - Eddy worm burrow 2 | ecosystem: Environmental > Aquatic > Marine > Coastal > Sediment | place: USA: Maine | collected... | reverse complement strand
ATATGTGGAACCAGCTAATAAACGACTTTTTCCTATAGAGCCACATCAAGTCAGGGCAGGTTCACCTTATAGTGTATTTAAGAAAGAGTTGGAGGAAGGTATTTGTTTGGGTGGACCTAGGGAGGATAAGTCGTGTACTTACGACTCACAATGTAAGGGACGAAATGATGGTGGACGAAGTGGCGGACGAACTATTCCAGGTGGTGTATGTAGTGTTCGTAATAATATTTATCAAGTAGGGTCTGGAAAATGTGTTTCTGGACGTAAAGTTGGTACTGAATGTTCGGCTCATTCTGATTGTGGCTTCAGTCCTGATGGGTCCATGGGGAGATGCACAGGAGTTGAGATTCCAGCCAGTGCTTTAAATGAGCGTACTTTTTTGGACAAGTTACAGTCTTCTAATGGTGGATCTTTTCTTTCACAGTTGTTTGCTCGTTCTCAGCAAATGTGGGAGTGGGACTCTGTTTCTGGTAAATATACTTCGGGAAATGTTGATAAAAAGTTTTTAGGATGTAATAAGCCTGGACAGTGTGATAATGGTGTAGGTTGGGATGTTACGGGTCAGCTAGGAGCATCTGGTGAACCTGAATATGCTACTCTTCCAGTAGTAGGAAATATTCGTCTCAAGGCAAATGATATTACTTATTCTGATGATTCTGCTGAGTCTAGTATTGCTAGATTTACTGACGGAGTAGGTACTGTTTCTGTTTTATTTAACTCTGAAGTTAGTGCTAATCAATTACCGCTCGTTCGATATACTGTTGATTGGGGTGATGGGGCTGTCAGTGAAGAGAGTGGGCTTCGTATCGCTGCTCAAACCGAGAGTGATCATGCTTTTTCTCATACTTATATTAAGCCAGGTGCTTATACTCCGCGTGTTCAAATAGAGGATAATTGGGGTTGGTGTTCTGGTGATGTTATAAGTTCTGGTGGACAAGTAACAAATGGTGTACATAATTATACAGGTAATGGATTTTCGTGTGATAGTTGGGATTATGCTCCAGTGCAAGTTGAAATATCTGATGGGGATATTGTCCCTACTGATGATAATCAGCCACCTGTAGCAGACGCAATTGTTTATGAAGAATTATCATCTAAGTCACAAAATTTAAAAGAGTTGGTTGTTTTTACTGAGGATCCTAGAGATACATTTGTACAGGTGACTCTTGATGGGGAAGACGGCGCTACTGGTTCGTATGATCCAGACGGGGATCAGATTTCTTATATCTGGACAGATTCATATAATGGACAAAACAGTACCATAGGTTATGGGCCTAAGGCGTACCCAAAGCTTGAAACCGGTATTCATGACATTACCTTGACTGTTTCTGATGGTCGGGGTGGAGAAGATACAGATATAGTTACCGTACAAGTTAATAGAGGAGGAGATGTTTTGGTTTCAGTAGGTAATGTGAGTATGCAGACATCCAGTGCTGTTTATGTACCTATTGTGTATAGTGTACTTGGGGTTAATGATCCTTTAGATTTGAACCCTATCACTAGTTATAGTTTCACTTTGTCTTATAGTACGGGTCCTTTGATTTCAGCAGGTGTTTCAGTTACGGGTACCGCTACTGAAGCTTGGGGGTTACCTACAGTAAATGATAATAGAGCAGCTGGTATAGTGACAGTTTCTGGTGAAGGGCAACCTATATCCGGTGATTTTGGTGTTTTAGTAAATTTAGGATTTAAGAGTTTCGGTACTACTGGAACTTTTCCGTTTAATTTTATCAGAGCTGATCTTAATGGTTTAAGTCGTCCGACGGTATCTTACAAAAGGGGTAGTATTTTAGTTGGGGGTGGTAATAACGAATTAACAGCTGTTATAACAGTTAATGGGGATAATGAAGTTGTAGTTACAGCTCAATCTGGTGAGTCAGTTGTTTTTGACGGTAGTAAAAGTACTAATCCGACTGGTTCCGCTATGAGTTACGAATGGAACTTTGGAGATGATACAAATAATATTTCAGGAGTAACACAGACTTATACGTTCGCTGAAGACGGTGTATACAATGTTAGTTTGAACGTCACTGACGAAGATGATCAGGTAGCGACAGATAATGTGGAAGTTCATGTTGGAGATGTTTTTGTTTCTAGATTTGGTGAGACACGGGTTGCGGGTGCAAGTATTTTTAGACCATCGAAAGTAGAGCAAGCTAAGCCTTATGAAATATGGCGACCGTTTGTAGAGGTATTTAGTCTTATTAGTCGGATTATACATAGATGATCCATATAAGTAAGTGTTATAAATAATTTAAAGTAGAGTATAGAACACCATGAGTATTCTAGTTACAAAATTAAAAAACTTTTCACATAAAGTAATTTGGAAACATTTAGCAGTCTTTTTGATCGTGGCTTTATTGTGTTTGTTTGTGTTTAATTTTGTATTTGCTAAGGAACATGTTAGTGACGCTCAAAATGCTCTCGCCGCGGCTAATGAAGAAATTAATTCTGCTGATTTACAAGGAAAGGTGATTTCGGTATTGACGTTTATTGCGGGATTTATTTTACCTGTTATTACTTCGGTGCTGGGAGCTGGTATTTCTATTCTTTCTTCTGTGGTTATAGATTTATTTAGGGTACAGAATTTTGTTGATTCAAGTGTGGTACTTACAGGTTGGGTTATTACGAGAGATATTTCAAACATAGCATTGATTGTTGCTTTAATACTTATTGCTGGTCAGTCTGTGATAGGTCTTGGTGGTAATAAAGTTAACCTGTCTCAGAAGATTATTCAGCTAATTACAGCGGCTATTTTGATAAATTTTTCACGTCTTATTGCGGGAATAGTGATAGATCTTGCCCAGGTTCTTATGATGACATTTGTTAATGCATTTGAATCACTGGCTAGTGGTAATTTGCAATTTGCTTTTCACGTTCAAGATATGCTTAATTTGTCAGAGGATCTTGATCCTAATGTTAATGTAAGAAATGAAATTTTAGGGGCGGCTATTTTGACAGTGTTTATGCTTATGGTTTCTTTTGGTCTGTTGCTTTCGTATACTTTTGTTTTAGTTGAGCGTATTATTGGTATTTGGATATATTTGGTTTTTGCACCTTTTGCTTATATTGCTCCATTGTTACCTGGGACTGAAGGTTTTTCTGCAAAGTGGTGGGGTGAGTTTATGAAGTATGTTTTTATGGGTCCTGCTTTAGCTTTTATGTTTTGGCTAGCTATGGCTGTTTTATCTAAAGCTCCTAAGGAAGGATTTCAGATGCAAAAGAAAGACTTTGTGTATTCAGAAGATGCTAAAACTCCTCGTAACGCCAGTGAGGTTTCATCCCCTTACAATATTGCTAGCTTTATAGGATCGATTGCTGTCATGATGGCAGGTTTGGGATTAGCTAAGCAGGTGGGTACTCTTTCGGGGGCGGTAATACCTAAACTAAAGTCATTAGGAAAAAAAGGTTTGGGGATGGCTGGGAAAACCGTGGCGGTTGGAGCTGGAGCTGGTGCGTTGGGGTTGATGGCTGGATTAGCCATGGCTTCTAAGAAATCAAAACCTTCAGAATCAGTACCTTCACCGGAGTTTTCTAAATCTAGTAGTAGAGATGGTGCTGAAGCGGCTAGACAGGTGAGGTTGAGTGAAAATATAGCTAAGTATCAAAGCGTAAATGCTAGTTCGGGTAAAACTTCAGATGAACTTAAACAAGATTATTTAAGCTCAAAAAAAGCTAAGAAAGCGTATTCAAAACCTTTAACCTCTGGTGAAAGAACTCAGTTTGGAGTTAAGGTAGAGCATTCTGGTGAGGTTGGTGTTAAATATCCTCAGAATCTTAATAAACAGTTTAATACAAAAGAAAATGAACTATCTAAATTTCAAGGCATCAAAGCTAAAGGTAGCAAGTCTCCAACAGGGGTTACCGCAGGTAAATTTAGTAAAGGTGGTGGTGTGGCTGCAGTTAATTTTGATGAATTTGGCCCTTTACTTGAAGGTAAATTAAAAAATGAAAAAGGTGGGCCATTAGACTTAAATTCATCTGTTGAAAGTGCTAATTTGAGAGGAGTAAATGCAGAGGCTGCAAAGACTGAAATAGTTAAAATGTATGAGCAACAAATAAAGACATTAGAAGGTGCAAAGACACCATTTGAAAAAGAAAAAGCATTGGCAGCGTTTGGTTATAAACCTGATAAACCTGATAAACCTGATAAAATGGTTGAGAAAATACTAATGAGGAGCAAGAAAAGGTTGGAAGAGATGAAGGTTTCTCCTGTTGGTGAAGGAGGGATTACTTTGGTTAATAAGGGTCGAATTGCTGAACCATCACTTCGTAAATTAACTGGATATGGAAACGCCCATCATGAGTTTATGCGCAATGACACCACTAATAGAGATATGTGGAAGAAAATTGTTGCCACAGCTTCACCTAAGTTAGTTGAGCTTGCTGACTCTCATACAGCTAAGAGATCTGATGCTGGAAGCATGTCAGGGAGTCAGAAGTTGGAGGTATATGCGGCTGATATTATGGGTGGACGGGTTCCAAAAAATAAACATAGTAGTGAGTTTTTAAAAACCATTAAGAGTAGTGGTTTATTAGGTGATTCGGTTCGTAGACGTACGAATAGTGGTGGGAGAGAGACTTCGGGTGTGAAATATTCTAATACAACACCTCAATAAAATAGATATAATTAGTTAATATTTTATGGATAATCAGTTAATAGAAAAATACGATAATTTATCTGAAGAAGCTGTGAGTAAGGTTTCTTCCAAGGTTATTACGGATGCTTTGAGTTCTTTAGAGCAGGAGTTTGGTGTTAATCTGGATGAGCTGGTTATACGTTATGTTGTTGGTGAAGTTACCTATGATGATTTGGTGGGTGAGCTTGTTGTAGCTGGAGTTTCTATTGATATTGTAGATGAGGCTGTATTAGCTTTTGATGAAGATATTATCAAAAATCTTGACTTAGGTAAAGTTGAAGTAAATTTGGAAGATGAGACAGAGCTTTCAAAGCTTGATGTTTTGAGGGAAGACTCTAAGGAGATTTTGAATGATTTAAGAGAAAGTTACATTAAGTTTGTAGGATCAAAGGAGTTTATCTCTATTATAGGTAAGATAAAAAGTGATGTTAAGTGGGATTACGATCTTGTTAAGCAAGATTTATATGGGTCAATTAACAAAAAAGATAAGGAACTTTTTTTGATCAGTTTGATTAAGCTTTTTTCCTCAGGTAAATTAGAAGAGCTTTTTAGACAAGATAAGAGGTATATAACATTTTGGCGTGAGCGAATTCTTAAACAACATGGCTTGGAGCAGATTAATAAATTTGATGAAAATCCAGCTAAGTCTGGGTATTTAAGGGATTTTATTCGATATGTTATGGAGCGACGATTTGAAGTATTAAGTAGCAAGTCAGCTCTTTGGGGTACTTATCTTTCTGCGCTTGCTCACAAATATCAGGATATTGAGTATGAACACTTAGCTTATGGAGATCATGGGTCTAGTAAGTATATTTGGAGTAGCTAGATTGAGTTTAAGTGATTTATCTTAAGTAAAGTGTGAGTTAGGTGCTATAATAAATAGATACATGTCAGATATAGATAATAATTTATTAGAAATTCCAACCAAAGGTAAACAGGGTAATTTTAGTTTTATCAAAATAAAATCTGAGGTAGATGAAAATACGGAAAAAGTAGTAGAAGCAAGTGGTGATAAGGATAAGGACACCCCTGTACCTCTTAAAGAAACATTAAAAAAATTACCGAATGAGTCTCCAAAAGCTGTTTTTTATGTTGACCCAGAAGATGAGCTTGAGATCAGTAAGCTTAAGCAACAAATGGTAAGTCCGTCTAAGGTTGACTTGGATTTGAGTGATGAGGTAGAGAAGATTCGTCGTAAGGTTGTACCAGAAATGTTACCTTTTCTGCGGGCTAGGTTTGTAAGTGTAGTATCAAGTTTTTGGCGTGATGTTCGAGATTCTGTGGAGTTAAGGGAAGTATTAATGCGTGACCAGTCTATTGGTGGATTATTTTTAGACCAAAACATAGCGGATCAAGTATTAGATGCTGTCAAATCATCAAAACCTGGTATAGCTAGAAGTTTGAAACAAGGAAAGGATCCTACTTCGTTACCAAATAATTTGAATAAAAAAAATGATCACGAAACTGTAGATATATTAGATTTTGATACTAATAGCTTACCTAATAGGTCATCAAATCAAGTTCGCACGGAGCCTTCTTATAAGCCAGGTTTGGTGACAGAGTTGAAAGAGCGTAGTGTTGGTGTTCGTCAAACCGAATCAATATTAAGATCTAGTAGCACAAACCCACTTAAGTCTATTTCTACGGTTGGTCCTGTCGAAGAGTTAGAAAAAATGAATTTGTTAGAATTTAGAAGATTATCTAGTAGCCCCATAGATGCTACTCAGAAAATTTACCAGAAGATTGACTTGCTTGGAGATGAGTCAATAGAAGTTAAGGCCAAGGGTATATCTGCATGGCACGAATCTCCATTGTACCAGAGCTATTTAGGTGTTGGTCGTCAGAGTATGGAATCTGATAGGTCGGTTGAAGATGTACTTAACGATGATAGTATTTCTAAGAATGACAAGCAGTTAACTTCAGAAGAATTTAAGGTAATTGCTGATTTAAATAAAAGTTTAAATTTTTAAAATGAATCAATTTGTAGTTCCACAATTTATAGACACAGAGGCTAAAATTTTTGGTCCGGTTACGGTCCGACAGTTTGTCTTTGTCTTTTTAGGTGTTTTCTTGGTTGCTATTGCGCGTAAGGCTTTTGGCAATATTGGGTTTGCTATAGTATTTTTGATCGTAGCTATTGTAGTTTTCTTGTTTGGATTTTTTAAAGTTAATGGTCGCTCTTTTCATTTATTTTTTATTAGTGTTTTAGAAACTATTAGGAGACCTTCAGTACGTGTGTGGCGTTCTTCACCTAATAAGGAAATTATTATAGAGTCTGGTGTTAGTAAGTTAGCTTCTCGTGAAGATGGTGCTCGTAAGCCTAGAATGGATAAATCGAGACTTAAAGAGTTAACCCTTATAGTTGATACTGGGGGGTTATTTAAAAGATAGTTTATATGCCTAGTCAGAGTAATCAAGACAAAAAAGAAGTCAGAACTTCCAAGAGTAAAGTTACCTCCTCTACTCAGGATTTTTTGAATATTGCTGAAATCAGAGACAATACTGTTGTTTTGAAGAATGGTACATTAAGATCCGTTCTTATGGTTTCGTCGGTTAATTTTGCCCTTAAAGCTGAGGAGGAGCAGAATGCTATAATTCAAGGTTATATTTCTTTTTTAAATTCTCTAAGTTTTCCTTTACAGGTTGTAGTTCAGTCACGTCAGTTGAATATAGATACATACCTTGAAGATTTAAAAAAGCGTGAACAGGCACAAACTAACGAATTATTACGTAGGCAAACAGCTTCGTATAGGGAGTATATTAAAGAGCTTATTTCGCTTGGACAGATTATGTCAAAACATTTTTATGTTACCATACCTTATGAGCCAGCTCAGGATTCTAAGAAGAGTTTTCTTTCTAGGTTAGGTGCTATTTTTGCTCCGGCTCAAGTTATTCGTTTGAAGGAGTCTAAGTTTAGGCAGTATCAAGAAGAGCTAGATCGTCGTGTTGATCAAGTGTATTCGAGTTTGCAGTCTTTAGGACTAGCTAGTACTAAGCTTGATACTCAAAGTCTTATAGAGCTTTATTATAATACATATAATCCATATATATCTCAGAACGAAAAGTTAGTAGATATTCAAAATCTTAAAATTGAAAATTGATATTACATCCCATGTTTAATTTCTTAAAAGATAATAAAAAAAATTCAGCACCAAAGCAAGCTGTAACACCAGGGGCAAAATACTTAGGTAAGCTTAGTGACCAGGAGTTACTGGCAGCTGAAACACAGTTTCGTATGGGGGTTCGTGAGCTTCGTGATCTTATCGCTCCATCTAGTATGGCTGTTCAGCCAGATAATATTCGAGTTGGTGAGCTTTTTGCACGATCTATTTTTGTTACTACATATCCACGTTATGTTAATGTTGGTTGGTTTGAGCCTATTATTGACTATTCAGCCACCATAGATATAGCACAGTATTTTTTGCCACTTGATTCTGGGATAGTACTCAAGCAATTGCGTAATAAGGTTGGTGTACTTGAAGCTCAGTTAATAGCAGAGAATGAAAAGGGAGCACCTAGAAATCCACTTATAGAGACAGCACTTCGTGACTTGGAGGGTTTGAGAGATAATATTACCCAAGGTGTCGAGCATTTTTTTCAGTACGGACTTTATGTTACTTTGTATGCTAAAAGTATAGAAGAGCTTAATGTGTTAACAGATCGTATTGAAGGGCTTATTGCTAGTAAATTGGTTTTTACTAGACGAGCTCTATATCAAAGTGAGCAAGCTTTTAATGCTTCTTTACCTCTTTTTAATGATGAGTTAGAGGTTTATCAAAATCTTAATACTTCTCCTGTTGCTTCAGCTTTTCCATTTGTATCTTCTGAGCTTACTTCTGATAGTGGTATTCTCTATGGTATTAATAGACATAATAATTCATTAGTTTTATTTGATAGGTTTTCTTTACAAAATGCTAATACTGTAGTTTTTGGAACTTCTGGTGCGGGTAAAAGTTATGCTGTTAAGTTGGAGATATTGCGTTCTCTTATGGTGGGCTCTGATCTTATTATTATTGATCCTGAAAGAGAGTATGAACATTTAACTGAAGCAGTTGGTGGTACATATATAAATATTTCACTTAATGCAGAGAGTAAAATAAATCCTTTTGACTTACCTCAGGCTATAGGTGAAGATGCTAAGACAGTTGATATTTTACGTGCAGCGGTCATTACCATTAAAGGGCTTCTTCGTCTAATGCTTGGTGAATTTACTCATCAAGAGGATTCGGTCGTAGATAGAGCAATTATTGAGGTGTATGCAAAAAAGGATGTCACTGCTAACTCGGATCTTTCCAGTATAGAGCCACCTACTATGCAAGATTTACTAGAGATTCTTGATGGCATGGATGGGGCTGGTGATCTGGGGGAACGGCTTAGGAAGTATACAGAAGGAACATTTGCAGGTCTTCTAAATCACCAAACAAATATTGACACTAAGAATCAGTTGGTCGTTTTTTCTGTACGTGACCTTGAAGACGAACTTAGACCTATTGCTATTTATATGGTGGTTAATTTTATTTGGAATTTAGTCCGTTCAGAGCTTAAACAGAGAATACTTGTTATAGATGAGGCTTGGTGGATGCTCCAAAAAGAAGATTCAGCTAAATTTCTTTTTGCTTTAGCTAAGCGAGGTCGTAAATACTATCTAGGTTTAACTACTATTAGTCAAGATGTAGCTGACTTTTTAGGTTCGCCGTATGGACAAGCTATTGTGACAAATTCATCTATGCAAATTTTGCTCAAACAGTCACCTGCTGCCATAGACCAAGTTACGAAGGTATTTCAGCTTACTCAAGGGGAGCGTTATTTGTTGCTTGAGTCTGGGGTTGGTGAGGGAATGTTCTTTGCGGGCTCTAAGCATGTTGCTATCAAGGTAGTAGCTAGTTATGATGAAGATCAAATTATTACATCTGATCCTCGACAGTTACTTGAGATAGAGGAGTCAAAAAGGGAATTTGCTCAATCTTTGGGTGAAGATGTTCAGTAGGGTCGTGTTTGAGGTTGTAGGTTTTTGGTAAAATTATAATATCTTATTATTAAAATATATTTATTAGTTACTTGTTTGATCTATTAATTTTATGTCAACTAAAAAGAAGATTTTTGTATTTATTGGAGGTTTGATTGTTATATTAGCTTTATTTTATATGACTTTATTTGCTGATTTTAGTAGTTCAAATACGGTTACAACTTCAGGTGACTTGAAGAATATTTTAGATGACCTTTCAAATCAGCCTGTTAAGTCAGATTCAAATTTAGTTAAGGTTGGTGAGTCTGTTGCGGTTAATCCTGTAACGGGTATTTTAGATCGTCAAGAGAATCTAAGCAAGCTATCAAACTTAGAGTTAACTGAACGTCAGTTGGAAATTCAGATAAGAAGATTTGTTGAAAAGTGGGGATCTTACTCTAATCAAAGTGACTTTTTTACTATCAAATCTTTAAGTAATAAAATGAGCACCAGTATGCAGCGTCATTTGTTTAGCTATATTTCTGGTATTCAAAATGAGCACCCTTATGGTAATGGATATTATGGTATTTCTACTACGGTTGTAGATGTGGATATTGTTGACTATGCTAGTTCGGCGAGCACTCTTACTGCTACAGTTGCGGTCCGTAGGATGGAGGCAGTAGCGGATCAGTCAAATGTGTTTAATCAATATGCAGAAGTGGATCTTATAAAAATAGGAAATGAATGGCTAATAGATAAGGTGGAATGGCTACAGGATTAGTTGTTTTGTTAAAATTAACAAGCTATGGGGTCAAAAGAAGAATTAGAAAAAGCAACAGTTCTTGCTATAAGGCGTCAAGGGAAACGCAAGAGAGATTCTGATAAGGATATATTTAAGAATAAATATTATCATCCTTATGTAACTAGAGCTGAGAAAAAAGCATTAAGAATACCTAGTGTTTCGGAAAGAAAGAAGAGTCTTGATGATAGAGCTAAAAGTCAGTGGGAGAATTATGAGTTTCTTGAATCAATTAAAACTCGTGCTTCAGCTCCTTTTGTAGCTAGGCGTGAGGCTGCTAAAGCTAATTCTAAGGAAAGAATGTCTGAACCTGTTAGGTACCTAAAGCGGCAAGCTTATGCGCCATTTAAACCAACCGTTGAATCTTTTAAACGTAGATTAGGTGTTGAACATCAAAAAGCTTATACTTCTAGTGTTGGTGGAGTAAGAGGTAGAAGATATAGAGAATTAATGGATGACGGTATGGGTCATCACAGGTCTACGATTACGGCAGATAAGGAGTATGCGAGTGAAATGCAAATGGCACAAAGATTAGATGCTGTTCGTCAAGCTAAGAAACAAGCCTTGAAAGGGCAGGTACTCAAAGCTGCTTCTGGCTTGATTAAAACGTATGTGTCTTCGATTTTAGATAAGTGGAAAAAGTTTGCTTGGTATGATATTGCTTTTGGGTGGGTGGAGCAGTTACATTGGTGGATACAGATTTTTTTGATGAATTTATATGCGATTTTTAGTACCTTTACTAAGTCTTTTACATTTACCAGAAAGGATTGGATATATCTTATAGTTTTAGATTTATTTTTAATATTTTTAATATTTTTAATATTTTCTTTAATTTTTATGGTAATTGAGATTGTAGTGAGTCCCTTAAAAGTTTTAAAATATATTTTTAATATTATCTCTTTAGTGTTTTAGAGAAATATAGTATTATATATAAAGGATTATGATGATTAATTTAAAAATAAATATTTTATTTAAGTATATATTAAGTGCTGTACTTTTTGTATCTTTAGTTGTAGCCCCATTGTATGTATTTGCGAAAAGCGATTGCCCTCCAGCAGGTGCGACTACTCTTCAAGTACCGTTACCTGGTGTGGGTACACAGTGTGAAGATGGTACTTGGTATATTCCAAGGGCTTCTGAGGGTGGAGGTATTAGTCTGTATGTAAGTAGTTTTTTTGATTGGTTTGTGGGTCTTATATCTTTGGTGGCGGTGGTCGTGATCATGATTGGTGGTGTACGCTGGTTGATTGCTGTTGGTAGTAAGGAGAAGATTCAGCAAGCGCAGGGGATGATAGGTGGTGCAGTAGGGACTCTCGTGCTTGTTTTTGTTTCGTTTACGGCGTTAAAAATTATAAATCCAGATATAGTAAACCTTACTTTAACTCAGCCGAGTATTGTAGAAAAGGTAAAGATTGGGGTAGATATAAGTACAATAAACGCTCCCGATTCTGGACTTGCACCGGTTGGTCCTTATAATAGAAATAATTTAAGAGCGTGCCATATCCTTCCAGAGGGTACTTATATTGATAATAGGACCACTGTTGAAGCATATAAGCAACCAGCTCATGGTACATCAGAGTACAATGAAACTATTAAAAAATATGGGTGTGGAAATGATATGGAATATACGGATTTTTTAGGTGACGCAGTTGATAGGTGTTTTGGTATGTTTTGTAGTGATGGTAGGATATGTATAGATGTCTTTGGAAAGGTTGATCCTAAGTTTTCAGATTTTAAATGTCTTGGAGAAGGTGTAAATGAAATAAGAAAATTACCTACAATTGTTACTGGTCAATTAAGTTATGATGGTGATTCAAGAATACACAAGAAACAATGGAACGATATATTTAGTTTGAATTCGGTTTATCTAGATGGGGAAATTAGTAGGATAACAGAAATAAGAACAGCCAAAGGTCATTATGATTCTGAAAGTGCTTATTATGAGCTTAAACTTTCTTTTGTTAGAAATTACAAAGTTGAAAACATTTTAGGTTTTTTCATTGTATTTAATATCACTGACACTATCATCAGTGACCGGTATGCAGTTGGGAGAGACTGTACTACGCCGATTCTAAAGAATCCATTTGGACGTGGTGCTTTGGATCCTTTAGATATTGAATTTCCAGATGGATATGCAGAAAGTAAAGGAAAATCAAAAGATGAGCTAGAAGCTATTATATGGAAGAATGAGAAAGATTTATTGATCCAGCCTGAAGATATTTTAAAAGACGTTGATCTGGGATTTGTTAAGGGTAATATAAAAACTTTTAGGTGTGACATAAGAGTTAGCGAAGATAAATTTCCTTCTCGCTAAGTAATTATATTATTATGACTATCAAATTACCTCAATTAAATTATAAGAAGATATTTATTATTTTGGGGTTTATTTTTTTGGTTGTTATTTTGGTATATATTATTATATTTTTTTTCTTTACCGATAAGAAACCAGAAGATACAGCTCTTGATATAGATGATATAATTTTTAATGCAGGAAGATTTCCTGATAGTGGTGATCGTGTACCTGGTCGTGGGGTTTCTACGGGTCCTGATGGTACTGGGACATTTCCGCAAGCAGATTTGACGGCGCGAGGTAGCTTTACCCAAGTTCAAGTGGTGACTGAATACCTGGTTAAGGATCCTAGGTCGGCTAGTGGGGGGATTGTATATTACGATCCTAGAGAAGGTTATTTTTATCGTCAGTCTGATATAGACAGTGACAATAAAACTCTTCTAACAGATGAGAAATTTTTTGAAGTTCAGTCAGTAGCTTGGTCACCAAATCAGAGTAAGGCTGTTATTGAGTTTCCTGATGGATCCAATATACTTTATGATTTTACCAAGAGACACAAGATAACTCTACCTAGTGAAATTGAAGATCCTGTGTTTACTGAGCGTTCTGATCAGCTAGTGTATAAGACCAAAACTAACGATGATGATTTTAATTGGCTGGTTGTGTCAGACTCGGATGGGGGTAATGCAAGGTTTGTAGAGCCTTTAAGTGATAATGTAGATTTTATTCAAGTGGAAGCATCTCCAGACTCTAGAGTGGTAGCTTTTTATGGAAAACCAACTGGCTTAAGTTCGTCAGAAGTATTGCTCTTGGGGCAAAATGGTGAAAATTTTAAGTCAATGAAGGTTACTGGACTGAACTATAAAGGAAAATACTCTCCTGATGGTAAGAGATTGATTTATCATGTTGTATCTCCTGTTACTGATTATAATCCACTACTTTGGGTTGCTGATGGACGGGCTCAGAGTATTGGACAGAAGAATTTTAATCTAGGTATTATAACTTGGGTTGATAAGTGTGTTTTTTCATTTGATAGTCGTTTCTTGTATTGTGCGGTTGCTTCTGAGTTGCCAAGTGGGGCGGGGATTGACCCAGATTTATTTGCTCATGATTCTACTGATACGTTTTTTAAGATTGATTTAGATACAGGGCTTAAGCAACAAATAGCTATACCTATATTTTCTGATGGGCGTAGGAGTTTTTCTGTAGAAAGCATATGGCTATCTGAAGATGAGAGTGAGCTGGTTTTTTGGGATTTTCATACAGGTGGAGTCTATAAGGTTAGGTTGCGTTAACTCTTTAGGGTAGTAGTGTTTTAATTTTTAATTTATTTACTTTGTGAATCGTAAACATAAAATTATTTTATCTTTTGGAGTATTAGTTTTTATAGCTGTACTTATTTTGATCTCATTTGCTAGGTATCTATGGGGTGACGCGGTAGAGCAAACTAAACTTAATTATGAAAGAAAGGTTAATAACATAGAGTCGGGTCAAGCTTTGGGTAGTCTTAAAGATGATCGTTTTAACACCGAAGATCCTTTTGTGACTCGTGGTAAAATAGATCCTGAACTCCTTGGGATACCTAGTATTTTGACTACTGATCCGTCAAAAGGTCCGCTTGATGCAGAGCTTACTATTATTGAATATGGAGATTTTGAATGTCTTTTTTGTGCTGATATAGCTCCTGTTTTAAGCGAGCTATTAGCTAGACGCCCTAATGTTCGTTTGGTTTGGAAGGATTTGCCAAATCCACTTCATTTAAATGCTAGACCTGCGGGTAATGCGGCTCGCTGTGCTCAAGAGCAAGGTCGTTTTTGGGATTTTCATAATATGCTTTTTATAAATCAGTCTGATTTATCAGGAGGGTTATATATTCAAATAGCTGAAGCTTTGGATTTTGACCTAGAAAGTTTTGGTTCTTGTTTGTCTAATAATGTTTTTGAATCTCTTGTTATACGAGGCTTAGAAGACCTTAATCATTACGAAATAGACGCCACACCTTTCTTGTTTGTAGGGGGTGTACGAGTTAATCAGCTGACTGATTTAGAGAGTCTTTTACAAATAGTTGATGAGCAATTGGAGTCTAATTAAGATTATTTTTAGCTGAATATATAGCCAATTTTTTTGACAAAGTTGGCTTTTTAAATTATATTAAAATTCATGTCTAATATATTACATGTTAAAAATCTGTATGCTAGAGTGGACGACAAAGAAATTTTACACGATTTAAGTCTTGAGGTAGAGACAGGTAAGGTTTATGCTTTGATGGGACCTAATGGTTCTGGCAAGTCTACTTTGGCTCAAATTCTCATGGGTTCTCCTAGCTATGAAATAGTTTCGGGTTCTATAGAGTTTGCAGATAAAAATATTATAGATTTTAGCCCTGATGAGAGATCTAAAAGTGGCTTATTTTTGGCCTTTCAATATCCATTAAGTATTCCTGGGGTAAGGTTTAGTGAGTTTTTACGTGGATCATACAATGCTTTGCATCCTGATGATAAGTTGACTCCTATTAGATTTAAAAAGTTTATTATAGATAAGCTAGAGCTACTTAAGCTAAATGAATCTTTTTTGGATCGTATGGTTAATGATGGTTTTTCTGGTGGTGAAAAGAAAAAGGCAGAGATTCTTCAAATGCTTATACTCAAGCCAAAATTGGCTATTCTTGATGAAACAGATTCGGGACTCGATATTGACGCTCTTAAGGTGGTTACTCATGGTATTAAGCAAGCTGTATTACAAAACCCTGATATGAGTATTCTTATTATTACTCATTATCAGCGTATTCTAGATTATATTCAGCCGGATTATATTCATATAATGAAAAAGGGACAAATAATCAAAATTGGTAATGCAGATTTGGCTAAAGAGTTGGAGGTAACTGGCTACGATAGTATAATTAATTCTTAGTTTATAATTTATGACGTTTAGCTTTTAGGTTTATGTCTAAGACCAAGACAGAACAATTTATAAAAGAAGATTATAAGTTCGGGTTTTCTATGCCCGATGTTTCTGTTTTTAAGTCTAAGAAGGGACTAGATGAAGGAGTAGTTAGGCAAATTTCAGAACATAAAAACGAACCTGTTTGGATGTTGGAAAAACGTCTTCGTGCTTATAAATATTTTACAGAACAACCCATGCCAGGGTGGGGAGCTGACCTTTCAGGAATAGATTTTGATAATATTTATTATTATATTAAGCCGATTGAGAAGCAAGCTAGGACATGGGAGGATCTACCTGCAGAGATAAAGGAAACTTATGATCGTATAGGGGTACCAGAAGCTGAGAAAAATTTTTTAGCAGGAGTTGGTGCACAGTATGATAGTGAAGTTATCTACCATAAAGTTCAAAAGGATCTCGAAACACAAGGGGTTATTTTTTTGGATATGGATTCAGCTCTCCGAGAGTACCCTGACTTAGTCAAGGAATATTTTGGTAAGCTTATCCCGCTCAATGATAATAAATTTGCCTCACTTAATAGTGCTGTTTGGTCTGGTGGTTCTTTTATCTATATTCCTAAAGGTGTTAAGGTTGATATGCCTCTTCAGGCTTATTTTCGGATTAATGCTGCTAATATGGGGCAGTTTGAACGTACTCTTATTATTGCTGATGAAGATAGTTTTATTCATTATGTTGAAGGGTGTACGGCTCCGATTTATAGTACAGACTCTCTTCATTCTGCGGTCGTAGAGATATTTGTTAAACATGGTGCTAGGGTTAGGTATACTACTATTCAGAATTGGTCTAATAATGTTTATAATCTTGTGACAAAGCGTATGAGGATAGAGGCAAATGGGATTGGTGAATGGGTTGATTGTAATCTTGGTTCAAAGGTTACTATGAAGTATCCAGCCTGCATCTTAGCGGGTGAAGGTGCGAGTGGAGAAGTCCTGTCTATTGCTTATGGTGGTAAAGAGCAACACCAAGATGCAGGTGCTAAGATGACTCATTTGGCGGATAACACTTCAAGTCGTATTATATCTAAATCTATTTCTCAAGGAGGTGGACGTACTTCATACAGAGGATTAGTTTATACGGCACCTAAAATAAAAAATACTCGTTCTAAGGTGGTCTGTGATGCCTTGTTGCTTGACTCAAGTTCTCGCTCTGATACATACCCTACTATGAAGGTTAATAATAAGGGTCATATTGAGCATGAGGCTTTTGTATCCAAGATAAGTGAGAGTCAGTTGTTTTATTTGCAGTCTCGTGGACTGACAGCTGAAGATGCTGAAGGTATGATTGTCAATGGTTTTATTGAGCCAATTGTGAAAGAGTTGCCTTTAGAATACGCAGTTGAGATGAATAGATTAATCCAGCTACAAATGGAAGGTAGTGTGGGATAATAGGTGAAAGAGAATTATCGTGAGTTATCTTATTTTTAAATATATTTAATTTTAAACTTTTAGTTTATAGGTTTAAGATATCTCATTGGTTTTTATTTTTATAGGTAGTAAATTTATAGGGTTGAATTGATTATTAAAATGTCAAAAGTTATAGTAAAAAATATTGTTGAAAAAGAAAGTAACATTACTTTGTCTGTAAAGTCAGGAGAGAAAGTTATTTTTGTTTTGATTGGTATAGAGCCGGGGAAAAAAGAAATTATTGTAGAATTAAGTGGCAGAGAAGCTAGTGTTAGTATTCTGGGTATATTTTTACTAGATAGGGGTAAGATTAAAATTCGTACAGTTCAACACCATCAAGCTTTTGGTACTACCAGTGACTTACTATTTAAATCGATATTATTTGATAAGGCTGATTTTAGCTATCATGGTTTGATTCGTGTTGATGAGGGAGCTTCAGGGTCTAATGCATATCAACACAATGATAATATTCTTATGTCACAAGATACTAAAGTAGACACTAGGCCAGAGTTAGAGATATTGACAGATGAGGTACGTTGTACTCATGGAGCGACTGTTGGACAAGTTAGTGAAGATGAAATTTATTATCTTATGTCTAGGGGATTATCTAGAAGTGAGTCTATGTTTATGGTACTAAAGGGGTTTTTTTCTGATGTTTTAGATCGAATACCAGATGAACCTAAAAGAAGAGAAATTTTAGATATTATTATTCCTAAGTTAGAGAAAGGGATGACAAATTTATGTCAGTCTAATTCTGTTTGATAATGAGATTTTTATTTTTTTAAAAAGGGTCTGTTTATCTAAATATGATTCTATCCGTGAAGCTAAAGTACTAAAATCAAAAGGTTTATCTAAAGTATTAAATTATCTTAAGTTTTTGTAAGTTGATTTGGTTAGCTTATGTGGTGGTAGCAGATACTTTAGTATTTGATATATTTTGTTATTTTAGCTATAAACAGTATGTTTTAAGGTGTTTATTTGATTGATTTTTTGAGTTATAAAGGTTGACTTTAGGTGAGGTTATGTTATTATTTTTTTGATTATTACTTATTAGTAATTGATCATTTTTATTCAGGGGTAGCTCAGTGGTAGAGCAGTTGGCTGTTAACCAATTGGCCGTGGGTTCGAATCCCTCCCCCTGAGCACGTTGCGACAATCGGTCAATTCAAGGACCAGATTGAAGGGAGAAGCTACGGTAAAACGTAGCTTTTTTTCTTTTACTGTAGGGTTCTGAAGTAGTAAGTTCAAAAATGCTTTTTTCTGTATTGGTTCAGAACAGTTTTCAAAAATGCTTTTAGCTCTACGTGCTACAGAAACCACTGTAGACACGGTTGTTTGGTATTAACGTCCCAACAAGTAATTGAGCACTAGGAACACAGATAAGAGCTCCACAGTACTTAGATGCTTTGGTAGGAGATACAAACAAGTCACCTTCAG
>Ga0316190_10001225_pt1 | contig 18475 bp, 20 predicted proteins | sample Eddworburrow2_MG_FD_204929 | JGI IMG/M metagenome (GOLD analysis project Ga0316190, IMG submission 204929) | Coastal sediment microbial communities from Maine, United States - Eddy worm burrow 2 | ecosystem: Environmental > Aquatic > Marine > Coastal > Sediment | place: USA: Maine | collected... | reverse complement strand
TCGGGAAAACCGTTGCCGGGTTTGATGGTGAAGTCGTCCCACAATACAAACGGATCATAGTTGCGAAACTGGGGGATGGGCATTAGTCGTTTGACTATCACGCCTTCACCTTCGTGGGTTTCCACTGCTTTACGTTTGATGATCATTGCTGTTGTCTCTAATTAATGTGCTTAGGGTTCTTCATGGCTGCCATCGCAAAATGGCAGGTTGCTGGACCTGCCGCAGCCACAGACATATAACACGCTGTCTTGCTCTGCCTTATGTGCCAGTGGTTCAGCCGGTGGGTGGTTTTCATGTGAACCATCACAATAGGGCGGATTTTTGCTTTGACCGCATTGGCAGATATAGACGGTGTTTCCGGCTTTTACGTCTACATGGTAGGGCTTGCCTTGTTTGTACATGCTCATAGCTATCTCCTTGCGCTGATGTTGCTGCGGTTGTGTGGTTGTTTAAAGTCCAGTGTCGGCCCTTTGGGCACAATCCGGCTGGGGTTGATGGTGTCGTGACTATAGTAGTAGTGCTGTTTGATGTGTTGCATGTTTACAGTTTCTGCTATGCCGGGTACTTGGTATAACTCGCGCAGGTAGTTGCTGAGGCTGTCATAGTCGTCGATGCGTTGGCGATTGCACTTGAAGTGACCAACATAGACGGCATCAAAACGAATCAGGGTGGTGAACAGACGCCAGTCGGCTTCGGTGATTTGTTCTCCGACCAGGTAGCGTTGTTGTGCTAGCCGTGTTTCCAATTTGTCCAATGCATCAAACAGGTCGTCAAAGGCTTGTTCATAGGCGTGCTGCTTGGTGGCAAAGCCGCAGCGGTACACACCGTTGTTGATGTTGTGATAGATGAAGTCGTTGATAACATCGATTTCTGGCCGTAAAGGTTCAGGGTAGTAATCATCAGTGACGTCGGTTAAACCATTAAAGGCGCTATTGAACATGCGGATGATCTCAGGCGACTCGTTGCTGACAATGGTGTTTTGCTGTTTGTCCCACAGCACGGGTACGGTGACGCGGCCGCTGTAATCTGCCTGGGCTTGTCTATAAACCTGGTGAAGAAAGTCGTGATGATTAATCTCATCCAGGTCACTGCCATGATTGCCAGTAAAGGCCCAGCCCTGTTGCATCATGTCTGGGTCGACCACCGTAACGCCGATGTGTTGCTCTAATTTTTTTAGCTTGCGAAATATCACTGTCCGGTGCGCCCAGGGGCAGGCCAGTGAGACGTAGAGCTGATAACGACCTGATTCTGCCTTGAAACCAGCTTTACCGCTGGGGCCGGCTGAGCCATCGGCGGTAACCCAGTTGTGAAATTGTGTTTCAGCGCGGATAAAGGCGCCAGCGCTTTTGCTGGTGTCATACCATTGGTCGTGCCATTCGCCATTGATCAATAAACCCATTGTTTACTCCTTAAAAAACGATGCCCCACCTCAAGCGAGGTGAGGCTTTTGCCTGATATTAACCGAGGCTGGCATGGCCCGAATGGTGAACTCGATGCGTCTTGTTAGCGCGGCGTGCATCCAGGCTCCAGGCGCCGGCACCAAAGGCGACGACAAATAGCAGGCCACCGGCCATGGCGAAGTTCTTCATGAACATGATCATCTGCATCTGATCAGCAAAGTTGGTGTGGAAGATCAGGGCGGCGATGATGCTGAATCCTGCCAGCGCGGTAGCGGCCAGGCGCGTCTGAAAGCCCAGGATCAGAGCGGCACCGCCAGCAATTTCCAGCAGGATAACGGCGGGTAACAGCATGCCGGGTACGCCTATGGCTTCCATCCAGCCCTGGGTGGAGGCATAACCTGCGCCGAGTTTGCTGAAACCGGCGAGGACAAAGATGTGGCCAAGCAAGATGCGGCCGATGAGTGTGGTTGGTTTTTCTAAGTTGTTCATGATGTTTTCTCCCTGGTTGAGTGTTTGTGTAGGTAATTATGGTTGAAATATTTAGATAAAAAAGCGCAAATATTTGCTAATAACTATCGAATTTATAGATAATAGCCCTATGAATAATCCCAGAGTTTCATTGGAGCAGTGGCGCGTCTTGCAGGCGGTGATTGATCACGGTGGTTTTGCCCAGGCCGCTGAACATCTGCACCGCAGTCAATCGTCGGTCAGTTATGCCGTGGCCAAGTTGCAGCAGCAGCTGGGTATGCCGTTGCTGCAGATTGAGGGACGCAAGGCCAGGCTGACAGTGGCGGGGGAGGTGCTGCTGAACCGCTCGCGACAACTGGTTAATGACGCCGTCGAGTTGGAGGCCCTGGCTCATAATATGGAGCAAGGCTGGGAACCGCAGGTGCGGCTGGTGGTGGATGCCGCCTTCCCAAGTTGTTATTTGATGAAGGCCTTGAAACAATTTGTGCCGCTGAGCCGTGGCACGCGTGTGCAGTTGAATGAGGTGGTGTTGTCAGGCGCCGACGAGGCACTGGTCGAGGGTCGGGCAGACCTGGTTATCGGCCATCAGGTGCCGCAGGGTTATCTTGGTGATCAGTTAATCGAAGTCGAGTTTGTCGCTGTGGCCGAACCTGGTCATGCCCTGCATCAGCTCGGCCGGGAGCTTGGCAATGATGATCTGCGGCGTGAGCTACAGGTGGTGATTCGCGATTCCGGTCTTTATATGAAACGCAATACCGGCTGGTTGGGTTCTGAACATCGCTGGACTGTGACCAGTATCGACAAGGCGGTGGAGGCCTTGCTGAGTGGTCTGGGTTTTGGTTGGGTGCCGATGCATCAGGTGCAGAGTTATATTGAACAGGGTAGATTAAAGCCGCTGCCAATGAGCGAAGGGCAGCGTCGTCACGCCTATCTGTATATGATCTTTGGCCAGCCGGGACGGGTGGGGCCGGCAACACAACAGCTGGCCGATATTCTGCGGGAGAATTGTTGTAATGAGTGATGAGGTAAAGGCTTGCCCTTGTGGTTCTGGCGATGATTACGATAAATGCTGTGGTCGTTATATTGACGCTGGTGAAACACCTGAGCGGCCTGAACAATTGATGCGCTCGCGTTATACGGCCTTTGTCCGGCACAGCAGTGATTATTTGCTGCAGAGCTGGCATGAAAGTACTCGCCCTGAGCGGCTTGATTTTGAGCAAGGTGTTAGCTGGTTTGGGCTGAAGATTGTTGATTGCCAGGCTGGTGAGGCGGATGATGAGGGCTGGGTCGAGTTTATTGTTAAATTTAAGGGCAATGATCGTTTACAATCTTTGCATGAGCGTAGTAGGTTTGTAAGAGAACAAGGTCGCTGGCAGTATGTCGATGGTCGGATCCATCAACAACCAGAGGCCGAAAAGATTGGTCGCAACGCCCTCTGCCCCTGTGGCAGTGGCAAGAAATTCAAACGCTGTTGCAGTTAGGGGTTTTGTAGTTTAAGGGATTGATATGACTCAAAGTTTGACTGACGAGGAAATGGAAGAGGTTGCAGCCCGGATCCATACGCTGAAGGTTGAGCATCGTGATCTTGATATTGCCATTGCCACGCTGCAAGAGCAGGCCTTTATTGATCCAATGCAGATGCGGCGGATGAAAAAGCGCAAGCTCTTCATCAAGGATGTGATCGGCAAACTTGAAAGCATGATGATTCCGGATATGCCCGCCTGAGCAACAAACCTATGACTAAAAAAATTACCAAAACAGATGCCGAGTGGCAGGCGCAGTTAACGCCCGAGCAGTTCCGTGTTACTCGCCAGAATGGCACCGAGATGGCCTTTTCGGGCGAGTATTACGACTTGAAACAGCAGGGCAGTTATCAATGCATCTGTTGTGGCTCGCCGTTGTTTATCTCTGAGCAGAAATATGACTCGGGCAGTGGCTGGCCCAGTTTCTGGCAACCGCTTGCTGCCAACAATATTGATGAGCGGGTTGATGATAGTCATGGCATGCAACGGGTCGAGGCCAGATGTTCTACTTGTGATGCCCATCTTGGCCATGTCTTCAAAGATGGCCCTCAGCCGACCGGGCTGCGTTACTGTATAAATTCTGCGTCACTTCAATTTAAGCCCGACTAGTGTTGTTATGCCCTTGGCAGAATTAAGCGCAAAGGAACTGCTAAGCATTATTACCCACGTCAAACAGTGGGTTGGAAATCTGCGTCGGGCCAAGCAACAGCGCAAACAGGAGTCAAAAAAGGCCCTGCGGGCAGTGATCTCGGCAGTGCGTGAGACCACGGTCTACCTGCGCGGCTTGAAGGAAGAGCAGCCAAAATCCATTGATAAGGAAGAACGCCTGTCCCTGAAGTGGACCCAGCTGGCCTTTGCCCTGGAAGATCTGGGGCTGAACAAGTTGGCGACTCGCTGCAGTATCAAGGGCCGTTACTGGGCCAACCCGGCTGATTATGATCAGGACTTTCTTGAACGCGCAGGGATGCGTCTGGCCGACATTGAACGCATGGCGCAAAAGAGCCTGAAAGAGCTCGACAGCTAGTCCCCGTCTTTCTCCAGGCAGCGCTGGTGCAGTGCCTGCTTCATCAAGTTAATTTCCAATATGCCGACAGGTTTACTTGCAAGATTCAGTATTGCAATTCACCCGCATTGGTTCTTCCGCATGCAGTAAATATTTATGTGTCCCGGGAGAAGGCGGCGCAGTAGTCCTTGCATATCAAGGATTGGCATAGTTTATCTGTGTCGAAGTTATGACATCACTGGCAAGGGGGCGCGTGATGGAGAAGAAAGTTAAACAAAGTGGCGTTAGCGCAACTGAGCAGTCACAGCGTGAGTGGGAAACGGCGCTGGACGCAATGCGTGATGCCATTTTTCTGCATGATAAAGACTTCAGGATTATCCGCGCCAACAAGGCTTACGCGCGTGCAGCTGGCATGAATATTAAGGATGTCATCGATCGTCCCTACTGGGAGGTATTTCCTAAACGGGCGGGGCCGCTCGCCGGTTGTTGTCAGATCAATGGTAAAAGTGGCGAGAGTCAGGCCGAGGAGGTGACGCTCGACAGCGGCGAGGTCTATCTGTCGCGTAGTTATGTTGTCGATGATGGGCGGGGCGACTATCTCTATTCGATGCATATCATGGAAGATATTAGCGAAAAGAAGCGCTTCCAGAATGCGCTGGAGGAGAGTGCGCGGCGCAACCGCAGTCTGTTTGATAGTGCCCCTGACGCCATCTTTCTCGCCAACACTGAAACCGGTCAACTGCTCGATGCCAATCCGGCCGCTGAGCGCCTAATCGGACGCTCGCGCGAGGAAATAATCACTCTGCACCAGTCACAACTGCACCCGTCAGATGCGCCGGCGGCAGATATTTTCGAGCGACATGTCCGTGCCGACCTGACCGATGCCTCACATCCAACTACGGACGAGATAGCCGTGTTGCATGCCGACGGCCGTGAAATTCCCACAGAGATCAGCGCGCGTAGCTTACAACTCAACGGCCAGTCGGTCATGCTGGGGGTGTTTCGTGACATTAGTGTGCGCAAGCGCGCCGAAGTTGAATTGCAAGAGACCAGCCACAAACTGAGTTTATCGCTGCGGCTGCTGGAGGGGATTGTGGAGAGCGTTCCCACCCGAATCTTCTGGAAGGATAGGGAGTCGAGATATCTGGGTTGCAACACCTTGTTTGCCGGTGACGCGGGTCTCACCAGTTCGAGTGAGTTGATCGGCAAGACCGACTTCGACATGGGCTGGACGGATCAGGCCGAGGCCTATCGCCAGGATGACAGGCGGGTCATGGAAGCGGGTGCCTCCAAGTTGAATTACGAAGAGCCGCAAACGACGCCGACTGGCGACACCATCTGGCTGCGCACTTCCAAGGTACCGTTGCGGGATGATAATCAGCAGGTCATGGGTATCCTGGGTATTTATGACGATATCACTGAGCACAAGCTGGCCAAGGAGCGGTTGGCACTTAGTGAGAGCCGCCTGAAAAAGGCCCAGGCGGTGGCCCATTTAGGCAGCTGGGAACTTGACCTGGTGAAGGATGAGTTGTGGTGGTCGGACGAAAATTGGCGCATCTTCGGTATTGAACCCGGCACGTGCAATAGCTATCAGGCTTTCCTGGAGACGGTGCATCCGGCTGACCGCGATTTCGTTAACCAATCCTATACTCAATCAGTGCAAAACCAATCTCTTTACGACATCGAGCACCGTCTGCTGCTGCGCGACGGCACGGTGAAATGGGTCAATGAACGCTGCAAGACCTATTATGACGATGATGGCAGGCCGTTGCGTTCCGCGGGCACGACGCTGGACATCACCGCACGTAAACTTGCCGAAGGGCGCGTTGCGCGCTTCGGCCGCATTCTCGACAGCTCGACCAACGAGATCTATGTTTTTGATGCCGCCACTCTCCGATTCGTTGAGGTCAATGAGGGTGCGCGCCGTAATCTCGGTTACAGCATGGATGAGTTGAGCCAGCTTACACCGCTGGATCTGAAACCTGAGTTTAACCAGACACAGTTTGATGCTCTGTTGGCGCCCTTACGAGGTGGCGAACGGGAGGTGGAAATATTTGAAACTGTACACCGGCGCAAGGACGGCAGCTGTTATCCCGTTGAGGTGCATTTGCAGTATTCACTGTCGGAGCCACCGCCGGTGTTCCTGGCGGTGGTCAACGATATTAGCGAACGCCAGAAGGTCATGGAACGCTTGCGTAACAGCGAGGCGAGCCTGGCAGAGGCGCAGCGCATCGCTCGGCTCGGCAACTGGGAGTTCGATCAGTTCAATAACAAATTGAGCTGGTCGGCGCAGATCTACCGCATCTTCGAGGTGGCGCCGGAGCAGTTCGGCACCACCTACGAGGCTTATCTTGAGGTGGTTCACCCGGATGACCGTGATCTGGTCGAAAAGGTCTATCGCGAGTCGGTGGAGTGCCACACGCCTTACGATATTGTCCACCGTTTGATGCTCAAGGACGGTCGTGTCAAATATGTGCGTGCGGCGTGTGAGACCTTTTATGACGAGCATGAGCAGCCGCTACGCCTGGTGGGTACGGTGCAGGATATCACCGAGCAACAGCTTGCCGAGCAGGCGCTGAACCGCTCCAACCGGGCGCTGCGTGCCTTGAGCAGCTGTAATGCAGTCCTGATCCACGCCAGTGACGAAGACAAACTGCTGCAAAAAATGTGTCGCGTAATCACCGAGACCGGTGGTTACCGCTTCGCCTGGATTGGTTACCTGGAGCATGATGAGGAGCAGACGGTACGGCCAGTGGCGCACGCCGGTTTCGAGCAGGGTTATCTCGATGTGGCCAGGGTTTCTTATGCGGATACCGAGCGCGGTCGCGGGCCGGGTGGTCAGGCGATACGCCGTGGCGAGCCGGTGGTGGTGCGTGATGTCATGTCGGACCCGAGCTTCGCTCCCTGGCGCGAGGAGGCGATTGAGCGTGGCTACGCCTCGGTGTTGGCGTTGCCATTGAGAAATAAGGGCGAGGTGTTCGGCAATCTCAGCATTTTTGCCGCCGAGACCAACGCCTTCGACGCGGATGAAATGCGGTTGTTAACCGAATTGGCCGATGATCTCGCCTTCGGTATTGTGGGGCTGCGAACAGGGGCTCAGTGCAATCAACTGCAATTGACCAATATGGAGGTGATGCAGCGCCATAAACAGGCGCTGGTCGACGCAATTCGCGTCATTGCCATGACGGTGGAAAAACGTGACCCCTATACCGCCGGTCATCAATTGCGTGTGGCCGAGCTGGCCATGGCCATTGGCCGTGAACTCGGGCTTGACGATGATCGCCTCGAAGGGCTGGGACTAGGTGCCACCATCCATGATCTGGGCAAGATCTATGTCCCGGCAGAGATCCTCAACCGCCCCGGCCGATTGACGGCGGCGGAGTTCGAGATCATCAAGTCCCACGCTGAGGTTGGTTTTGATATCGTCAAGGATGTGAAATTTCCCTGGCCGGTGGCGGATATGGTGTTGCAACATCACGAGCGCCTCGATGGTTCCGGTTACCCACAGGGGCTCACGGCTGAGGCGATCATCCTTGAGGCGCGCATCCTGGCGGTGGCTGATGTGGTGGAGGCGATTACCGCTCACCGCCCCTATCGCCCGGCACGCGGTCTGGAAACGGCGCTCGACGAGATCGAGTCCAACCGCGGCACATTGTATGACACCGAGGTGGTCGATGCCTGTCTGCACCTGATCCGCGACAAACATTTCTCCTTTGAGGCCGGTTAGTGTGTCTAGGGGTAGGCTATGAAAGGACTCAGGCTGAGCAAGATTTTCCTCCGTGCCCGTGCCTGCTGTTTTGACCCTGCTATGGGGTAGATGCCTGCAGCTCAGTCGTCGAGTATTGTGAGCGGATGACTGTTTGGGTCAGTCTCAATTAGCGCTGCTTCATCAGCTGTGCTCGCTGGTTTGACCAACAGGGTAACGCGGCGGTTGCGAGCCCGCCCGGTGGGGGTGTCGTTGCCGGCTATCGGACGAGTGTCGGCATAGCCGGTGGCGCTGAGGCGCTTTGCCGGGATGCCCTGCTCAATTAGATAACGCGCTACCAGCGCGGCGCGCGAGCCGGATAGTTCCCAGTTGGAGGGGAAGCGGGGGCTGGCGATGGGTTTGTTATCGGTATGTCCCTCAACCCTGATGTCTTGGCTGCTTTGCTGTAGGGCCGGCGCCAGCCCCTTCAATACTGTTTTGCCCTGCGCCAGCAATTCGGCAGCACCGCTGTCGAACAGAATCTCCTCTTCCAGCTGGAGGCTGATGCCCGCCGCGCTGGCGGATATCCTAATCTGACCTTGCTCGACCAGGCCGGCGAGTTGTTGTTGAAACTGCATCAGCAGATTGTGTTGTATGCCCAGGGCCGGGGACGGTGGCATGAGCTGGATCGGCAGATCCCGATGGCCCGTCGCCGTCCCTGTTATAGCCGCTATGGTGTCTATGGTCTGGGAAGCTGGCGGCTTGATCGTTTCAGTAGGCGAGGAAAATGTCAGCAGGACCACAAATAGCACCACCAGTAGGGTAAAGAGATCGACATAGCTGAGGATCCAGTTGTTGTCATCGTCCGTTGCCAGCGGCGCAAGAATGTCGGCCGCCAACGGCAGGTGTGGGCGGGGCGCCAGCACTTCAGTTGGCACCTCTCTGGGCTGCTCTTCAGTCACCTGTTTCTGATCCCGCTGTTGGGATGGCGGGCTGCCGTCCCTCGTTGATTTCATCCCGGTAGTCGGCAGTGAACGATTCCAGCGTGGCGCGGATGTAGGCCGGTGAGCGGTGCTGGCTGATGAGAGTAATGCCCTCCAGCGCCATGTGCATTAGCATCACGCGCCGCTCGGTGCGCCGCTCCAGTTTGGTGGCGATGGGCTTGAAGGCCAGATTGGCCAGCAGGATGCCGTAGAAAGTGGTGATCAGGGCTACCGCCATGTTGCCGCCGATGACGGCGAAGTCGCGGCTTTCCATGCTACTCATCATGCTGATCAGGCCGATCAGCGTGCCGACCATGCCGAAGGCTGGTGCAAACAGCGCCATGCTGCGGAACACTTGGGCTTCGGCCTGTTCCTTGGCCTTGAGACGCAAGATACGCCACTGCAACAGGGCGAGAATGTCCTCCAGCGGGCTACCGTCGATTACCAGTTGCAGTCCGGTCTTGAGGAAGGGATTTTTGATCTGTTCCAGTTTATCTTCCGCCGCCGTCAGCTTGCCGGCAAACCAGATGCGCGAGACCTCGACCAATTCGTCCAGGTCCTCCCGCTCATAGAGGCGTTCGTTGCGCAGCACCACCCAGAAGACACAAAATACACGTAGCACTTCGTGCAGTGGGTAGCTGATCAGGGTGGCGGCGACGGTGCCACCAAGTACGATGATCAGACCTTGAGCGTTCCAGAACAGGGCCAGATTGGCAGTGTCGTTGAACAGTACCACTCCTGCCAGGGCGATGCCTATCAGCATACCTAGGAGCGTGCTTGGGTTCATTGCGGCCTGTCCTTATTGTCACGAAAGATGCGTTTGAGAGTACAACGCGACTGTTGTTCATATCGGCAGCTTGATAGTTGTACTTTAAGTGCTGTCTATGTGGCTCAACTTTATCCGTTTTCTGCCGTAACTTATTGTAACAATATAAGTTTTAGCTGTTGAGGGTGGTTGTTTGGATGTTGAGTAAGTGTTTGAGTTCAATCACTAATTTTGCTTGTCTAGGGCGATGGCTGGGCCGTGGCGCTGCTTTGCTGTGCCTGATTGGTGTGATTGCTCCGGTCAACGCCACGACCTATGTCCTGCCGGGCAAGGGTGACGATGTTGTCGGTCAGGTGCAATATGCCCAGGCCAAAGCTTCGGACACCCTGCTGCGTCTTGCCCGTCGTTATGACGTGGGTTATGAGGCGATCAAGGCAGCAAACCCGGCTGTTGATCCCACGCTGCTGCAACAGGGACAGCGAATTGTGATTCCAGCGCGACATATTTTGCCTAAGGGGCCGCGTGAGGGGATTGTTATCAATATCGCCGAGCAGCGTCTGTATCACTATACCCGCCCTGAAGAGGGGCCTGCCTTGGTGAGTACCTATCCGGTCAGTATTGGTCGTGATGCCGGTTCCAGGTTGGTGGGCAGCTATAAGGTTACCCAGCGTATGCGTAAGCCTAGTTGGGAAGTTCCTGCCTCGGTAAGAAAAACAAATTCACGCCTGCCAGCAGTTGTTCCACCGGGTTCGAAAAATCCCCTGGGGGAATATGCGATGAAGTTGGATGTGCCCGGTCTTATGATTCACGGCACTAATAAACCAAACAGTATTGGCATGAAGGTTAGTCGTGGCGGCGTACGCCTGTACCCGGAAGATATTGCAATATTGGTGCATCGCTCGGTGAAGGATACGCTGGTGCGAATCGTCAACGAGCCATTCAAATACGGTTACAAAAATGGAGTGCTCTATTTTGAGATCCATAAGCCTGCTTCGGCCGGTAATTTGAACCTGGCAGCATTGGTTAATAAGGTGACGGCGATTATTCCCGATCAGCTCTGGCTGGCTGGCTGGCAGCGGGTCAAGTCTGTTGGCGAACGCGCCACTGGTTTTGCTGAGCCGATTGAGCAGCTACGTTCAACCTCAAAATACCCGCGTCGCTGGATGTTGCAGTTAGCCACCTATAAAAACTATGCAACGGCACGCAAGCTGATGTTGCAGCTGGAGGAGCTGGACCTGCCGGTGACCGCCACAGGCTGTGAAACGGGCAAGTGTAAAGTGCTGGCCGGGCCGTTTACTGATCATGACTATATGAAAGAGCAGTCAAAGAAGATTAAATGGATTACCCGTATTAAGGCGCTGAAGGTGCCTTATCAGTCTGATGACGATCTAAAGCAAGAAGTGGTGGGGCAGAAGCTTGCAATGCTTGAGTGACGGCTTGTTTAGCCTGGCGCCCGTTTAAAGGTTCGTTTGAGACAGTTGTTGGGTGTGCCGTCTATTCCTTCAATACTTGTCTGTGGTTTTTAGTCTAGCTTCAAACTGCTGGTGTCGATATCGGCCGGCGGAACCTCTTTATGTCGCATCACATCCTCACCGACATCGGCCATGGATAGTTCGCTGATATCGATGTCGGCCTCTGGCACCGGTTCATACTGCATGACGTCTTCACCTGCCTCTCCCATATCGAGTTTGCTGATGTCGATAGCCGGTTCCGGGATTGGTGTGTATTCAGTTACATCTTCACCTACCTCGCCCATCGATATCTGGTCGATGTTGATATCAGGTTCCGGGGTGGTGGTTGCCTCAACCAGTGTTTCGCCGACTGAGTCCATAACAAGGCCGCTGGTATCAATATCTGCGGGTGCTGCCACGGGGGTTTCGTCCATGGTACTGCCTGTGGCTGCCAACGATGCATGGTCGAGTGAAGTGTCGGCAGTAGTATCCGTTTGATCTGTGCTGGTGGGTGCTTCGTCCGCCATGGCGACGACGGCCGCAGCCAGACCGGCATTGTTGATAGCCGTTTTGTACTTCAGGGCTGTGGCTTTATCCAGACCTTTTTTTACCGCCAGCTTGCGGCCGGAAAACATCGGTTCAACCTTGTCCGGGGTGGTCTTGAATAGCTTGGCTATGTTTTGTTTGACCTGTTCGATCTGGGCACCTTCCGTCAGCGTGCCATTGACTAGAATCTGGAACATTTCTTCACTCATGATTCAAAACCCTTTATTCGTCACGTCTATAAAGACATCGGCAGGATAACCGGTTTTTACAGTTTAGCTAAGAACCCGTTCAAGATTTCGCTGAAGGGCGCATCGCGGCGTTAAAAGCTCTCTCAAAATGCTCACATACCCCATGTATGCTGTGCTTTTTCGGTCGCTTTTGCCTTGCGCTGCATCCCTTGATCGAAATCTTGAGCGGGTTCTAAGGTGCTATTGAAAGAATCGGCTGTGTTCCAGTCTGATCGGGAACAGCCTATGGTCGAGTTGCTGTAATAATGGCCCGCATTGGGGCAGGATAACCTTCGGCAGTTTTGCTGTGGTCATCAGGGTCGAGGTAATCAATCAGTGACTCGTATGTCATCCATGAGGTCGAACGCTGTTCAGCGGTGCTGGTGGTAGAGGCATCGACAAGTTTGATATCCCTGAAGCCGCAGCGTCTTAGCCATAGTTCAAGCGTGGCGCAGGAGGGGATAAACCAGGTATTACGCATCTTGGCGTAGCGTTGTTCCGGCATCAGGCATTCACCTTGTTGGCCTTCTATGATCAGAGTCTCTAGTACCAGTTCACCGCCGTGGCGCAGATTGTCACGCAGCTCGATCAGATGATCCAGCGGTGAGCGGCGGTGGTAAAGCACACCCATGGAAAAAACCGTGTCAAAGCCGTGTAGCCTGGCGGGCATGTCCTGGATGCCGAGCGGTAAAACATAGGTATTAAAATCGCCAATAAAGTGCTTGATGGTTTGGTGCTGGACCACAAATAGCGGTGATGGGTCGATGCCTATCACCAGTTCAGCACCAGCACCGGCCATGCGCCAGCAGTGATAACCACTGCCACAGCCGACATCGAGAACAGTGCGGCCATTAAGTGGCTGGATGTGATCCTTGAGGCGATCCCATTTCATATCGGAGCGCCATTCCGTATCCACCTCGACACCGTGAATCGAGAACGGTCCTTTACGCCAGGGCATCAGTTGTCTTAGGGCCGCCTCTATCGTCTCGCGCATTTCGGCCGAACAGCTGTTTTCATCACCGACAGTGATGGCGTTAGCGTTCAAGTCGACCTTGACTGGTTCAATGACAGGCAGAGCCTCAAGGGCTGCAAACCATCTGGGCAGATCGCCATGACGTGCCGGGCTGAAATTTTGTTCGAGCAGGCCAGGCAGGGCTATGGCCAGCGGCTCAAGGGCAGTGCCTTGCAGTTGTTGGTAAAGCGGGCTGAAATCGATCATTTGATGGCAAGGATGGAGGCGAAGTTAAAACACTGAAACCAGCTGCTGCTTTGCTTGAAGCCGATGCTCTTGAGACGCTGATGGTGTTGCGGCAGGGATTCAGGGATGAGGACATTTTCCAGGGCGGAACGTTTCTGGCTGATCTCCAGCTCGCTATAACCGTTGGCCTTTTTAAATGTCAGGTGCAGCCTGTCCAGCAATTCGGCCTCGTCGGCATCATCAAAAATGATCTTTTCAGACAACACCAGCACACCGCCGGGCAACAGGCCTGCATAGATATTTTGCAGCAATTGCAGACGTTGCTCAGGCGGTAAAAACTGTAAGGTGAAGTTCAGCACTACCACGGAGGCGCGCTCAAACTTGAGTTCGCGGATATCGGCGCAAAGCACATCAACTTCAATCGGCGAAATGTCATCGGCAATATTATCGCGGCACTGAGCCACCATGGCTTCGGAGTTATCAACAGCGATGATGTGGCAGTCGTGGTGGGGAATGCGTCGGCGCATGGACAGTGATGCTGCACCCAGCGAGCAACCCAGGTCATAGATGTTGCTGCCTGGTTGTGCATATTCCTGGGCCAGCAGGCCGAGCATGGTGATCAAGGTGCTATAACCAGGCACCGAGCGGCGGATCATATCGGGAAAGACACGCGCCACAGCAGCGTTGAATTCAAAGTCAACGATTTGCTCATGGGGTTTGGCGTAGATGGCGTCTGGGGTCTGTTTATCGCTCATGGGGCTGGATTCGGCTGATTGAAGCAGGCCCAATAATACACCAAATGGCCGAGGCGCTGGGTGGTGCCAGAGTTTGAATTGGAGTTGGAGTACAATAATCCCATGCAAATTATTGATAGCCATTGCCATCTTGATGTTGTCGATTTCGATGCCGATCGCGATGCCGTGCTGGCCGATTGTCGGGCGCTGGGTGTCAGCAGAATTGTGGTGCCAGGGGTTGTTGCATCTGGTTGGGATAATCTATTGCAGGTCTGTCGCCAGCAAACGGGGCTTTATCCGGCGCTGGGCTTACACCCTGTTTATCTTGATGAACACGGTGTGGACGATCTGAAACTACTGGAACAGCGTTTGGCCGATGTGGATGACGTAGTGGCCGTTGGTGAGATTGGTCTGGATTTTTTTATTGCCGATCTGGACCGACAGCGCCAGATAACACTATTCGAGGCTCAGCTGGCCATTGCAGTTAATGCCGATTTGCCCGTCATCCTGCATGTGCGCAAGGCGCATGATCAGGTGATTGCCATTCTGAAACGTTTTCGCCCCAGGGGTGGCATCGTTCACGCATTTAATGGCAGCCTTGAACAGGCGCAGCAATATATTGACTTGGGGTTTAAGCTTGGTTTTGGCGGCATGCTTACCTATGATCGTGCCAGCAAGCTGCGCGGTTTGGCCAAACAGTTGCCGCTGGAAACCATGGTGCTGGAAACCGATGCGCCGGATATGTCCGGTCAGCCTTGCCATGGTCAGCGCAACAGTCCCCAATACTTGCCGCAATATCTAGAAGCATTGGCAGAGCTGAGAGGGGAAAGTGTCGGGCAGGTTGCGGCGGTGACAACAGAGAATGTCATGACTGTATTGGCTCTTAAATAAAACATGAAGATAGGTGTCAGGTGAAATATAAAATTATCCCGGTAACTGCCTACCAGCAAAACTGTTCTTTGATCTGGTGTGAAAACACCAACAAGGCCGCCTTGATAGATCCTGGTGGTGATGTTGAGATGTTGCTCGCTGAGGTGGATGGCTTGGGCCTGGTTTTGGAAAAGATCCTGCTCACCCATGGTCATCTTGATCATGTCGGCGGCGCAAAACAGATTGCAACAAAACTAGGTGTGCCAATCATTGGCCCACATCAGGCCGATGCCTTCTGGTTGCAGGAATTGCCGAAGCAGTCAGAGATGTTTGGTTTTGCCCATACTGATGCCTTTGAACCGGATCAATGGTTACAGCAAGGTGACAGCGTTGAAGTTGGTGAAGTGATGTTGTCGGTATTGTATTGCCCCGGTCATACCCCCGGCCATGTGGTTTTTTATAATGACAGCGAAGCTGTGGCCTTTGTTGGTGATGTTCTGTTTCAGGGCTCAATCGGGCGAACCGATTTTCCTCAGGGAGATTATGATCAGTTGATCAGCAGCATCAAACAAAACCTATTGCCCTTGGGTGATGCCGTGATGTTTGTGCCTGGCCATGGGCCAATGTCCAACCTTGGTCATGAGCGACAAAACAACCCATTCCTGCAAGATTAATCGTGTTTAAATAATTGCGGAGATATAAAACTTGTCAGCAAAAACCATATTTTTGAATCAGCCCATTTATGATTATTTACGCGATGTGTCATTGCGTGAATCGGAACTGATGACAGCACTGCGACATGAAACTGCCGAGCTTGAAATGGCGATGATGCAGATAGCGCCGGAACAGGGACAGTTTATGACTCTGTTAGTGCAATTGCTGAGTGTGGGCAAAGCAATTGAAGTTGGCACCTTCACCGGTTATAGCGCCCTGGCCATTGCCATGGGTCTGCCTGCGGATGGCCGTTTGATCGCCTGTGATATCAGTGACGAATGGACCGCCATAGGTAAACGTTATTGGCGACTTGCCGGTCTGGCTGACAAGATTGATTTACGTCTGGCGCCTGCCATCGAAACGCTGGATGATTTATTAAACAATGCTCAGGCCGGTGAATTTGATTTTGCCTTTATCGATGCCGACAAACAAAACTATCTTAATTATTATGAGCGCTGTCTGCAGTTGTTGTGTCCGGGCGGCTTGATCGTGGTGGATAATGTTTTGTGGGATGGCAGTGTTGTCGACCCCGAAAATCAAAAACCTGACACCTGTGCTATCCGTGATTTTAATTTATTTGTTAAGAGTGATCAGCGGGTTGATATCAGTATGATTCCGCTCGGCGACGGCCTAAGCCTGATCAGAAAAAAGTAGTAAATTATTTTTTTGTTTCAGTCATGTTTGAGTTGTAGTAACTCGTCGGCCTGCGAGAAATCTTTCGCATGGCGAAACGCTGTGAATAACTCCGCGGCCTCTGGGTATTGTCTTTTTAAATAGACCAGCCACTGTTTCAGGCGACCAAGAATTTTTATGGCGTCGATTTGTGGTCGTGTTTGCATTTTCATGGCCTTGCCCAGCTCCATTATCAGACCAGTGATTTCATTCCAGTGCATAGGTGTTGCTATGTTTTGTGTTTGAGTCGCTGCTGTAATTTGTCTGGCTAGGTCGGGTTGGGCAACGGCACCGCGGCCGAGCATGAAGTCCTGGCAACCACTGATTTCCCGGCAACGGAGGAAGTCATCAACGCTATTGATATCACCATTGGCGACCATGGGTATTGAGAGCGCAGCATCGATACGGCCGAACCATTCCCATCTGGCCGGGTGTTTGTAGCCATCAACCTTGGTGCGGGCATGAACGGTGATAAAGCTGGCATTGGCCGTCTCTACCGCCAGGGCGTTCTCCAGGGCTAGTTCGGTAGATTCATAACCCAGGCGTATTTTGGCTGAGACGGGCAGGTCTCTTGGTACTGCTTTGCGAACAGCTTCAGTAATTTTGAAAATACGTTCGGGTTCTTTTAACAGTACGGCGCCGCCTGCCTTGCGATTTACAAATTTCGAGGGGCAGCCGAAATTAATATCAATAGAGGTGGCGCCAAGTTCGACTGCCAGTTGCGCATTTTCAGCCATGGCCTCGGCTACGCCGCCAAGCAATTGAATCGTTACCGGTGTGCCAGAGCTCGTTTGGCTGGCGTGCTCTAATTCTGGGCAGATGCGATGAAAAATATGTCCGGGTAACAGCTTGTCTGTTACGCGCACAAATTCGGTGACGCAGTGGTGGTATCCACCGATACGTGTAAGGATGTCACGCATATGGTGATCGATGACGCCTTCCATCGGGGCGAGGTATATTTTCACTTGATTCGGTCTGTTGCTAGGGTGTCGGGATTATATCGCAGTATGGGCTGTGATGAACTCTGCTTGTTAGGTGTGTGAGATGAAACAGAAAATTCTATGTCTGCATGGTTATGCCATGAATCCAGATTGGTTGCGTGAGTGGTTGCAGCCTATTGAAGAGGCGCTTTCGTCCCGACTTGAGTTTGTTTATCCTTGCGCCCCCATTGTCTGCCCTGAGGCCGAAATTGTGGCCATGATGGAGATGTTTCAAGCGCTGATGCCTAAGTCCAGGCTTGGCCATGATCAGAACTGGTGTTGGTATCGAGCCACAGATGATAAACCGCCGCGTTATGTCGGGCTTGATGAGACCTTAGCTGGCTTGCATGAATTGAGTCTCAGGCATGGCGGCTTTGATGGTGTGTTGGGTTGGAGTCAGGGCGCTGTGGTGGCAGCCATCATGGCGGCGCAGCAGTGTAATCAACACACTTATGATTATGGCATGCGCTGGGCGGTTATTTGCGGTGGATTTTTACCCGGTGATAAAACAATAAAATCCTGGTTTGACGATGAAATAGGGATGCAAAGCTTGCATGTAGTTGGCAGAAAAGAGTCCGAGTTTTTATCCCGGCGTGCGGCCGATTTGCATTCACGTTTTGTAAATGCCGATTGGCTTGAAACGCCGGTTGGGCATGTGTTGCCGCTGAAATATCCGGATTATATGAGTCGCATTAGTAACTGGATGGCAGAGAAGCTGGATGAGGGGTGAGTGTTTAGATTAGCTCAAGTGATTCGAAGTCGTTTTCTTCAAACAGAATTGTGGCGACATTGATGTTATAGGCATTTGATTCGAGTATTTTTCTGATTTTTATCGGTGTCTCGTTGTTGGCCATCAACTCAAGGTTGCAGACCTTGCGTGGGCAGTAGGCTTGTTTGTTCGGGTTGAGAACCAATAACACCACTGGTAGTAGATTGTGATTGCGGTTGACGCTCATGACTATGCCAATTTCACCGGTGCTTAGTTCGACAATGCTGCCGATCGGAAAGATGCTCAGGCATTGGATAAACTTATCGAGTAAATCTCTAGGAAAGGCCTCCTCTTCACTTTCATACATCAGTCTAATGGCTTCATGTGGAGAGATGCCGTCGTGGTAGCAGCGTTTGGTAGTGATGGCATCATAAACATCGATAATGGCGACGATCATGGTCAGCTTATTAAGTGTCTCGACCGTTAAGTGACGTGGATAGCCGGAGCCATCGATTCGCTCATGATGAGAGCGGGCAATTTCGGCAA
>Ga0316190_10001224_pt1 | contig 18479 bp, 15 predicted proteins | sample Eddworburrow2_MG_FD_204929 | JGI IMG/M metagenome (GOLD analysis project Ga0316190, IMG submission 204929) | Coastal sediment microbial communities from Maine, United States - Eddy worm burrow 2 | ecosystem: Environmental > Aquatic > Marine > Coastal > Sediment | place: USA: Maine | collected... | reverse complement strand
TATGCCAAGCTTCTCGCCCGCCAGGCTCGCACCCATGTCGGCGTGCAGTCAGGGGCCCCACTCGAGCGGCTCTGTCAGACCTGCGGTGTTCGCCCGAGCATTGCCAACGATGTGTGCGGTACATGCCAAGAACGGATCGTTGGTGCCGGTGCCCCTCCGGGGAAGGTGTGGGAACAGCTCGAAGAGCTCGGACATGCCGTGGCCTCACATGAGCTGTATGACCTCGGCGCCTTCGCCGAAGCCTCCAGTCCGAGCGGCTACCTGGCACTGATCGTGGCCGACGTCGACGCGCTAGGTCAGCTGTTTCCCAGCCTTGACGACGACCAACAACAGCAGTTGTCGAAGAAGTTGGCCGGCGCAGTCCAGGCCGGCGTGCTGGCGGCAATTGACGCCGCTGTCGCCTGGTCCTCGCGTGACGCCTGCGAGTGGCCGGTGATGATGCCCCAGTGGATCGGCGGAGACGACGCGGTACTCGTGGTACCACCCGAATCCGCTCACGCCTGCGCCGAGGCGCTCGTGCGTGGGTTCACCGGCCATGACTTCTCGATTGACTCGGTTACGTACCCACGCGGCGACACACCGACGCTTTCGGTGGGTGTTGTCATCGCCCACGCATCGCTTCCTGCGTACCTCTTGCTCGACCTCGGCGAATCACTGCTCCACCGTGCCAAGGCTGCGTCCCACGCACAGTTCGCAAAGGACCCGGCCAGCTCCAGGACGACGGCGGGATGGGTGGACATCGACGTCGTGAAAGCCAGCATGGGCAGCCCGTCACCCAACACGGAAGCGGCGGTGGATGCGGCGGGACCGCCCGATCTCGCGCCGATCCCGGTGTTCCGGGCCGACGTGTCTGCCGACGGAGGCCTGCGTCAGCTCATCGACGACAGCCGTGAGCTGCTGGAGATGGAGGCCCCACGAAGGCGGATGCGGCATTGGCTGAACGATCCCACCGTCTTCGATTCGACAGAGATGGAGCACGTGAGCGCGATCACCAACCGCTGGCTGAGCCGCCGGGCCGAGCTGTTGCTGGCCTACGAGACCTTCCGCACGATGCGGGCGACCGATCATCGCCGTGAGGAGCTTGCTCGATGAGCATCAGACTCATCATCGAGCTCCAAGCACCGGCCCACATCGGCACCGGCGCTGAAGAGCGGGGGCGAACCGATGCCGCGTTCGTCAAGGATGCCAACGGCACGCCGCGCATTCCCGGGTCCAGCCTGAAAGGGCTGTTGCGGGATCGGGCTCGGCTTCTCGAGCCCGTGCTGTCGGTCCGAAACCACGTACTGGCCGGCATGACCGACCGGGTCTTCGGAAGGACAGGTGCCGATGGCGGGACGTGGCAGTTCACCAGCGCCCGGCCCGTCGGTGACGTCTGTCTCGCGATCTCCACTCACGCGTCGATCGACCCCGCGACGGGCCGCGTCGCCGACGAGCTGTTGTTCGATGCCGAGGTTGTGGATGAGGGCACCTTCGCCTGCAAGATCGAACCTGCCGATGGCGCAGACATCGACCCACTCGAAGAGGCGTTCGTCATCGCGTGCGCATTGTCTCTGGAGCGTTTGGGCCACCGTCGGCGACGAGGGTGGGGACGCTGCAGGACCCGTTGCGAGACCGACGGCGGCACGCAGGCTGTCGACGTTGAGGATCTTCGGCAGCGTCTGTTGGGCGGTGTGACCTCATGATCGAACAGCGTGTCATCACCTTCGAGACCACCGACCCGGTCGTCATGGCCTCCGGTCCGTCGTCGGGAAATACCGTGCACACCGATGACTTCGTGCCGGGCACGGCGATCCGGGGCGCGCTCGCCGGTCGGATTCTGCGCCGTCAACCACCGAACGACGAGTTCACACGACTGTTCGAGATAGCGGTGCGATGCGAAGACGGCCACCCATCGGTGGTCTCACGGGGCGACGACGGAACGATCACCGGGATCGAACGCTCGACACCTATTCCGTCGAGTCGACGCATATGTAAGTACGAGTGCGGCACAGCAGTCGATCTCGCAGCGATTCATCTTTGGGACGAAGTGTTCCCCAACGCATGCAGCAAATGCGGGGCCCCACTCAAAGCGACGACCGGATGGGAGGACCACGAAGGTCGACCGGTTCGCACACAAACCGAACTCCTCGGCAAGACCGAACTCGTCGGACCGGGGTCACGTGAGTACGGGACGGCAAGGGACGAGAGCCTCAGATTCGACGTCGCCATCTCGTGCGGGCAGACGTTCACTGCGCCACTGATCGGCGAAGGAGGCGATCTTGATCGCCTCCTTGAGATGGCCAACTTCAACATGGGCGACTCGATCCGTGTCGGACGCTCGAAATCGACCCAAGGAGGATTGAAGGTCATAGCCATCGAGAGCCATCCGATCGATCCGTTGGGCGGCGATATGTCCGGTGGGTTGGTGGTCACGCTGATGAGCCGGGCCATCATCGTGGATCCGTTCCTTCGCCCAACCACAGAACTTCCGAACATCACGGGCCTGAGCGACCGGAAGGAGAGCGACGACATCGACGGTGCCGGGGACCCCATCCGTTGGATGGCTACCGAAATGGTCACCGGATGGAACGCAGGCCAGGCGCTACCAAAGCCGACCGATCGAGCGCTCTCTCGCGGCTCAGTATTCACCTTCGAGGCGACCGATGACGACGACGGTTACCTCGAAGAGCTATCGGGATGGTTCGAGCGCGGCATCGGGCTCCGCCGATCCGAGGGATTCGGCTCGGTTCGCGTGCAGGCCCTTCCAGACATCTTGTTCGAAGGGGAGCGATGACCATCACAACATCTGAGACCGTTTCCGAAGCCCTGGCTCTGCCAATCGACGCGACTCGTCTGCTCGTTCGGCTCCGTTTGAAGATGGAGTCCCGGCTGAGCATCGGTGAGAACGTCGATCGTGACCAGGATGACGTCGGACCGCCGCCAGACGCGCCCGACGGCACCGCGCGCGACGACAACGCGCCCGACGGCACCGGGCCTGCAACTGAGCCGGAGCCCGTCGCTCCAGACAATGAGGCCGAGCGTATCGTCAAGGTCCGTCACACCGCGCGCACGTCAACCGGCCTGATACGGCTGCCCGCCACGGCGATGGGTGGCGTACTTCGCTCCGCGCTGGAACGGCGGGCCGGCGGCTCGCTCGATAAAGCGTTCGGGTTCGTGCCGCCCGCCAAGAACGAAGGGGTTCACGCCCGGGCCAGCAGGTTCGTCTTCGATGATCTGGTCCTCGATCCCGATATCACGACCGACGAGCGCCAGCAGGTGGCCATCGACCGGCACCGAGGCCGCGGGGAAGATGGGCTGCTCCGCAAGACCGAACGGGTTCGAGCCGATCACGACAAGCTCGTGACGGTCGACTTCGAAATCCACAGCCCCGATGCTTACACCGACACGGCACTGGCCGTGCTCCTCGATGAGCTTCACGAGAGCGGCGTGCGCATTGGCGCCAACACCGGTACGGGTCATGGCCACCTCAAACTCCCCGCACTTGACGCCGACCATGTCGAGTTGCGCCGTCTCGATCTGACCGACGCCGATACCCTGCTCCGCTGGATCGGCGCTGAAGACCGCCGCTCTGCCGCAATGCCGCCGAACGATGACGTCAGCGGCTGGATCGCGAAACACTTGGGCGACCTGCCGGCAACACCTGACGAGCGCAGACCATGGACCGAGCTCCGCTTCTCCTTGCGGTGCAAACCCGACGAGCCCTATCTCGTCGGAGACCCCCAGGAGACTGGTGTTCGGCCGCAGACGCTCCCGCTTCCTATCGCCAACGGCGGTTCAGGGATCGTCGGATCGTCGATACGGGGCGCTCTGCGCTCTCGCGCCGAACGAATCGTCCGCACGCTCGGAGCCGAGACATGGGACAGCGTCCAGTACCGGACCGAGTCCGACACTAATGCTGAAGAAGCCAACGACCCTGCCACCCGTCTGTTCGGATCGACCGCAGCGGCCGGCTATGTGATCGTGCCCGACACGGTCGCCGACGGTGCTCGGCCGAAGACGTTCGACTTTCTTGCCATCGACCGTTTCACCGGCGGTGGTCAGGACAAGCTGAAGTTCGATGTGCAAGCACTGACCGGCGGAAATCTCGACGTGACGGTCGACCTGGCCAGCCACGAACCCGACCTGGTCGGCCTGCTCCTGCTCCTGCTGCTCGACATAGCGACGGGCGATCTTCCGCTCGGCTCGCGCACCCGGCGCGGGTTCGGGACCATGCGCGGCCAACGTTTGACTATCAGCTGGCGAGGTCATCGACCGAGCCCGGGTGCGGGCAAGGATTCGAGCGGTGCGTGGTGCGCACTGGGTGACATCGAGCTAAACGATGCCGATCGTGCCCAGATGATCGACGGATTCGACGCTCCAGTACGAGATTGGCTGGTCGATGCCGTCGCCGCATTCGCGCAGGCCTGCAAAGCGCAAGCCAAGAGCACCATCGGGGCCGACGCGAACGATGGAGCGGAGGAGTCAGGATGAGAGCAAGAGCGTGGAACGATCTTTCCGGCGCCGATCTGGCGGCGCTCGTCGATCGGTTCAAGACCGCCGTCGACGCCGAGACGGTGTTGGACTGGTGCCTGGTGGCATTCTGGCGCGATGCCCACTGGCTGGGGGCGGCCACTGACCCGGAGGCGCCGTTGGGTTCACTGGAGAACACCCTCGAAGGGCGTCTCTTCTGTCGTGCGGCCGAGCTTCGCTGGCGCCATGACGCCGGCGTCTGCCATGCGGTCGGCCTGGCCCCCGCCAACCTGTTGGCGACGCTCGATGGGTCGAACCATGACGATCTGAATCTCGTCCCCGCATCCACGACGACCCGCGAGCTGCGTGGTGAATGGTCCGCCGGCACGAGCACCTGGAGTGACGGCGGCCGCCGCGCCGAACCTCTGGCCTACGCGATCGACGGAAAGCGCAATGGCACGAAGGTTCGCATTCATGTTGAGACACTCGATGAATCACTCAGGAACGGCCAACGCCGGCCCGCCTTTGAGCGGTACGTACGCCTGGAGGTTGCGTGATGTCCACGGAGCACATCGGCCGGTACAGCAAGCGGAAGGGTTCGCACCGCGTCCAAATCGATGACGGCAAACGGGTGACGATCCCTAATCGGCTGCGCAAGATCGAGCTAACAGAGGGAGGCGTCGTTGTTGTCGCACTCGACGATGACGGCACGGTCACGTCAGTGCGGCCTGCAGCGGCCGACGAGGTTGGGCAACATGAGCCGGAGCAGCCGCGTGGAACCAAGCCGGATCAGCCAAGCGGCAAGGCAAATCGGGAGACTCGATATACCAACCATCTCGAGGGTCGAAGCGGCGGATTTGTCAACCCGTATACGTTCGTTCCTCTCGCCGCCGACCCGCCGGCCCGGAAAGCGCCCGCCGGCCACGAACGGTACGACCCCGATCTTCTGTCGGGCTGGTTCGACGCCGAGCTGACGAACGAGTCGGCGATGTTCAGCGCTGACGCACAGGCGTCAGCGGACGCCGGATTGGACCCGCGTGATCTCATGGCGCTTCGAGTCGACGGCCATTACGCCATCGCCGGCGCATCACTCAAGGGCATGGTGCGGTCGATGTACGAGGCCATCACCGGCTCGTGTCTGCGCATCGTCGACCTCGACCGCCTGCTGTCACGGCGCGAGACCGGCGACATCAGGGAATTCGCTCGCAAGAACGCTTTTCTCGTCACGGACATCAACCGTGAGTCCGGTGACCTGCAGCTACAACCTGCTACGAGCTATCGACTGCGCGTCCAGCCCGGAGATTCCTCCAACAACCTGTCCGCCTATGTCGATGGCGACAAGGTCAGATTCAGCGTGCTGACAGGAGCGACTGCTCACGAAGATGGGGAAGGACAACTCGATGCCACGGGGGCCAACACAGGTGTCCTGAAGTTTGCGGATCGTGGCGGCGGTAGGCGTGTTCATCAGCGGGTCGTTCTGCCGGACCCCAAGCGAGCAGCGTTCACCTGTACGGACGGACGCGATCTCATCCTCGACTACGACCGAGCCATCGACGTGCCTGCGCAGGAGGACACAACGCGCCTCGAAGACCGCAATGTCAGTTCAGCCCTAGATGCCATCGCCAAGGGACCGGCCCTGGTTTCGCGTGAGAAACATGGTGCGAAGGTCGAGGTCCTGGTGTGTGACCGTCGGAACGATGCGGGACCCGATCACACCTGGGGTTGGCGTGAGCCCCGTCACAAGCTCCGGAAAGGTGATGTCGTCTGGGGCGATGTCGACGGCGGTAGCCCACAGAGCGTCGACCGGTTGGCGCCGAGCCAGGCCTATCGGGTCGGGTTCGCACACAACGCCGGCACCGCTACTCCCAAGGACTATCTCCCGTGCCGAGACCACGACAAGCTCTGTCCGGCATGTCGAGTGTTCGGAATGGTCGCCGGCGACGGGACTCGGGATGCGCCGGCGTATGCAGGACATGTTCGCCCGGGATGGGCGACCGGACCGCTAGCTCCGGCAGTCGCTCCTGCGCAGTTCACGCAACTCCCCCCACTGCTGTCGCCGAAACCGAGTCACGGCCCGTTCTACCTTCTTCCACACGAGGCCCAGCCCGGTGCAGACGAGCCTGGGGCGAGTACAAACCCGGACAATACGGGTGGTTCTTGGGAAGACCGTTCACCCGAACCGGAAATCGCCGGGCGCAAGGTCTACTGGCATCAGAGTCCCGCCGGGCCCATCGCCGCCGGAAACGGCGGTGAGCAGGCGAACGTGTCGTCGCGTGTGGAGACGCTTGCCCCGGGAACCACCTTCAGGTTCCGGATTCGCTTCGACAACCTCACGTTCGCGGAGGTCGGCCTGTTGGCGATGAGCTGTGACCCGCGACTCATCAGCGACGACTTCGGTCAGGCGCGTACAAAGATCGGTATGGGGAAGCCGGTTGGTCTCGGCACGGTCCGAGTCGACATCCGTGAGTTCGTTGTGGTCGACCGTCACCATCGCTACTCCGGCCTCGATGATCAGTACGCCGAGAGCTCGTCGCTCGGTGACGTTGTTTCTGATGCTCAGCAATGGATTCGCTCGCAATGGCCGGAGGCTGACCCGCCCGTCCATCTTGGTGCGCTTGCCCGAGTGCTCGACCCGACGACAACCAACGGCCGCCAGGTCCACTATCCGGGTCTTGACTGGTTCACGGAGCATCGCAAGGAGGCACTACTCCAGCCTGAGCAGGTGGCCAGCGGCTTGGGTCAAGCCGGGCCGGGAAGCTGATCGATGCCTGCACGGTTCGTCATGAGCGTCGGCCCAGGCCAGGTCGGTGACACGCCACCGGACTCCGGTCGGCTCATCCACGCCGCGGTGCTCAACACCTGTAGAAGCTGGCAGGAGGAGCTGGGAGAACATCTCCATCGGGGTCGCCACGCCGGTACTGCGCTACGACACCTTCCCGAACAGGTCGCGAACCAGTACGCAGGACCCCAATCGAGCCCTTTGGCCGTGACACCCCTGATACTTGTCGGCGAGCCTGGTGAGTATCGGTTCGAGGTCGGTGTGCTCGACGATTCACTCGTGTCGCCGGTCGCTCAGGCGTTCGAAGCGGCCGACGAGCTGCACATCGGACCAAGGCTTACCGTGCCGGTCACCCGGATCGATGTCTTTCCATGCTGGTACGGAACACTCGGCTCGACGACCGCCGATCATTGGACAATCCAGCTCGAGACTGCAACGGGTCTCTATACGAGCGGTGGCCCCGACGACGGGCCTCGTCGTGCGTTGCCTATGCCCGACATCGGGGAACTACTCACCCGACTCGCCCGCCGTCATGACGACTTCGCTCCAGAACCGCTACCAGCGGCGATTGGCGAACTGGTCGGGCGGTATCTGGTCATCACCGACTTCAAGATCCAATCGGCGGTGCACACCATCAAGGTCAGCGGCCGCCAGCGGACCCGGCGTCGGGGAGCCAAGGGCGCGATCGGTCTTGAGCTCCTGCAACCGGACCGCCACACGTCGGTACTTCGTCACGGGCTCGACGTGTTGCTGGATTTCGCCAACTACGCCGGGCTCGGACACCAGACGACCAAGGGTATGGGCTACACGGTGGTAAGCCCAAGCGATGCGCCCCAATCGACGAAGCGCCGAAAAGCCTCGAATGAGCGGAACAGAGCCACCGGCTTGGCGGCTGTTCGTCGGTGAAAATGGGAGCCAGCTAGTGCCGATTGGGCCCGTGGAAACGCCGCAGTAGCAGCCCGCGAGGCCCTGAAGCGGTGAGCGTCTCCGCACCAGGTCGGCTCGTGTGAATGTACTGCGCATCGATTCCTGCATCGTCTGCTGCCATGAAGGCGACGACCGACATGAAGGCCGTGCCGTGCGTGACGTCGACAACGACATCTTCGCCCCTCAGCCCGAGCTCCGTTTCCATCTCGGAGAGCATGCCGGAAACGGCGTTGTACATTGCCGCCACCGATTCGACGTCGTCGACAGTTCTGCGAATCACGCGTTTGCCGGTCTCGGACCGGATCTGTTGCTCGTAGTCCCTCGCAGTCTCGGTTGCATCTGCACTCTGCAGTAAGCCGACCACCTCCACATTGGGCAACCGCTCGAGTACACCGGCCACGATCGACGAGTGGTACGTCCGACCTGGTGAGACCATGAACACCACCGCACTCCGCCGGGGGTGAAACGCTTCGGAGTCGGTGATGCGCGTACGACGCCCATACGCACGACGGTTCCGCCATTCCAGTATCGCCACGAGCGCGACGGAGATGATGAGCCCGATGGTCGCCGACGCCAACTTGTTGCGGTTCAACCAATCGCCCACCGGCACCGCGACCATGAGAGGAAACACGACCCCAAGCAGCACGAGCTCAATAGATTTGCTTTGAAAGAACAAACGTAACTGCGCCATCGATCCTCTGAACCTCCTGACTGAGATTCTGGACGATACAGAGCAACAACACCGCAACCCCGGTCCTTTGCAACTGGCGGACGACAACCGTCACGACAGCGATTCAGCAAAGGGCTGCCCTTGACCGACCGGAACACCTGAGCGTCCGGGCCGGTCTCGACGAAGGTGCTGATGTGCCACGTCGGGATCTCGAGCGTCATCGGAGCGCGATCAATTCCCTGTGGTCTGGGTCGGTGGTTAGGCCTCGGGTTCGATGCCGAGAGCCCGCATTTGGGCGGCCAGACGTTCGGCGCGGGCGGTTTCGAGTTGGAGGAGTTGATGGGTCGACGACACTCGTGTGCCCGATCGGGTGGTGACTACGAGGTCGTCGCCGTCAAAGGTGATCTGGAGGTCGCCTAGTTCTGCGATTGGGGTGCCGATGGCCGGTGTGGGGAGCTCGTGTGGCCGGTGGAGCACCAGGTTGGTCGAGTCCGGTGCGAGGTCGATTACCAGGCACGGCACTGCGAGGTGGAGGTAGCGGCTGACCTTGGCCCCGATCCCGGAATAGGTGTCGGAGTCCGAGACGACCTCGACCACCATCGTCGGGCTCGGGGCGTCGGCGGAGTCGGGCCGATAGGACTTGTCCATCGGGGCGAGCGTGTCGGCCGGGAGGATCATGATGTCGGGCGCGACCGCTGTCCGACCATCCCGGGGATACCAGTTCATGTCCCGGTACACGGTGTGGCCGGGGCCCAGGCGCGCTTCGGCCGTCAGAGCGATCAGCTCGATCGCGCGGCGATGCCGCGGGTTCTCGGGCATCTTCAGATCGTCGGGATCGAGAACTGGACCGTCCTCGAAATCGATGCTCGACATGGACACGATCGTATACCTCCGCCTGGCTCGAAAATTGGGCCGCCGCCTCCGCTTCAACCGTTTCGACGACAACCTACCCAGCAGGTGTGACACATTTTCCGGACTCGTTGGTGGTCGCCGACGGGTCACCCGTGCCGGCCGTAGGCCGATCGGGTTCTAGCCACCCATCATCTGCGCCCGTCGATCGGCCAGCGCCATCGGAGACCCGGCGATGCGGGGGGTGAGCCGTTCGATCATCGGGACCGGTTGCTCGTCGCTCAGCTCGACACCGTGTGGGCACCTCTCGGGTTCGGCCAGGCCCGGGGTCGCCTCCCGGCTGTGAGAACGCCGGCGGGTGGCTACCGCGTGCTGGTGTGCTGGTGTGCTGGTCGTCGGGAGCACAACCACACGATCCTGCCATTGGCCGTTGTCGACGACCTCTCGGTTCGATCCCGTTCTCGCCGACCACGCCACCCACCCATCGTCTGGGTCCGTGTTCGCCGCTCGCGGGCTGCACCCCGCAATTGCGGCGACAGGACGTCAGGGTCTGTATCGGGCCGTTCATGAGTGGCCCGAGAGGAAGCTCTCAGTCCAATCTGGCCTCGGTGATACAGCCGAATCGGTCTCAAACGATCGGGCAACCCGGCCCGAGTGATCTGGCGAATGAACCGGGCAGTCAGGGCGCGTCCTAGGTTTCGGACAGTGGTGTACTCAGTCGCTGAGCGTAGGTCGCCAGCCGGCGGACGCGGGGCTTTCGGGTGCCGGTGAGGGGGTTGTCGGTTGAGGTTCGGTGATGGATTCTGGCTGAGCGGCAGCGAGGGCACTCTTGGCGTTTTCTCGGCCGAGCTCGACATATTTTTCGAACCGTTGCGGTTCCAGGAACTGGTTGAGCGTCGAGTCGGCCGGAAAGCCTTTTCCGGCCGGCGTTCCGGCGTAGTCGCGAAGGTCGCTGCTCGTGTTGTCGCTGATGACCGCTTTCGCGAGGATCAACAGCGTGGTCTGTTGTTCACCGAGCTCGGCAGGGTAGGAGACTTCGAACCGAGCGATACTTGCTCTGGCCGTCGGAATCGGTCGAGTCGCTTTGGATGGATTGGCTCGCGTGCCCGGTTCACCGACCGGTCCGACGGGTGAGGTCTGTTCGGAGTCACCGCGGCACGGTGCCCCATTGTCGTCGAGAAGCTTGAACGTTACGCCGAGTTGGTCTTCGGCGAGGGCGCGCGTTTGTTGAAACGCATCACAGCTAGGCGCGCAACCGGGCGGCGCTGGTCTGAGGTCGCCAGAGGCATCGAACGCGATGATGATGGGGCAACGGCGTTGGAGCAGGGCGAAGACCCCGAGGTTGTCGTATTGGCCGCCGTCGGTCACGTAGAGGAAGCGATCGGCGGGGTCATAGTGCCCGGTCAGCTCCCGCAGGAGATATGTGAGACGCCTGGTGCGGACCCACAACGGGTAGGAACCCTCCGGCGAGTCGGTCGGTTCGCGCATTTGCTCGACGTAGCGGGGGCTTGGCAACCATACGCCGAGGCGAGCGTTCAAGAGCGACAACAGCGACCCGGCGGTGCCTACATCGACGCTGCCGATCGCCGGAGAGACGGCGGCGCCGGATATGGCCATCGCTCCGAGCAAGGTGGCGTCTGGCTGATTCCCTCGGCCCAAGGCGGCTTCGAAATCCACAGTTCTGACCCATCCGACATCGGTGCTGCCGACATAGGACGAACCGAAGGTGAATGGTTTGGCCGACAGGCCGAACTGCTTTTGATAGGAGTCATAGGACGCGGCGCAGATGATCAGCTCCGGCAGCCCCGGTTGCGGTGCCGCCCAGTCCGAGAGTGCGGTGTTCACCCGATAGGGCACCGTCGCGGCTGCCTCGTCATCTCCTTTGGGGCGATAGAGACAGAATTTGGACGCCAGGCGGCGCTTGTAGAACGGGTGCGGAGACCAGCGTTTCTGGTCGGCGAATGCGTTGACCAACAAGAGTGTCATCGACACCACGAGCCAGATTCGACCGGTTGCGAACGTTCCCCCGGTGGCCGATTGGCCAACTCCGGACAGTGCTATCCATGCGAGCGTGAACCCTATGGCCCCTCCGAGCAGAACTTGGGCGTACGCCGCCTTGGGGTGAAGCGACGAATTGAGAGGCGATCTCAACCGCAAGATCGTGGTGACGAGTACGCCGGAACCGATTCCGGCGGTGAGAGCGATGACCACGAGGGCCAGCGGTCGGAGGTTCATCGGCGCTCCCCAGCCGCCGTCGCGCGCACCGACGTACCAGTGCACCATCAACCAGCCGGCCGCCACCGAGAGCGCCGCGCCTGGCCCGTACCGGGTGAGCGCGGGGAGCAAATGTGCTCTCAGCGAGATGCCGTTCAGTACCCCGACAAAGACGGTGTTGACCTGCTCTGCGACGACCAGGACGAGGCTGCCGACGACCACGATGGCCGCCAGCTTGATGGGCCAACGCGGCGGGATGTCACCCGTCAGCACTACGGCAAAAAGAATTGCCCCCGCCGGTCCGACCGCGAACACCGCAATGAGTCGGGACAACCAAACCTTGCGGGGATTGTCTCGCAAATAGCCGCGGAGCGAGGCGGTGATCGATGAGAAGAAGATGATCAGGCTGAGGGCAGCGGCGATGGACACGCCTGCGAGACCAACTCCGCCGAGGGTCGGAATGGGCACGTCGCGGCTCGTCCATGCCGCGAACAGGAATTCGCGACTGGCGAAGCCCACGCCATGACTGGTGCTGAAGATGATCGCGGCCACCACGGCGATGTTGAAGGCGATTCCCGCCAGTGCGCTCGACACGCCATGAAGGAATTCGCGGGTCGAGCGAGCTGGACCTGCTTCAGCGACGGACGGCCAGAGGTAGTGCGGAGCTTTCAGGAGGTGTTCCGCTTCCGGGGAACCGACCGTGAACGGCAACCTCGACCCCGGCTCCGCCCCGGTATGGTTCTGCATTCGCGCCATAGCTTGAAAGGCTCCACCGATGAATCCCCCGCCCGACACGGTTGCGAGGTATCGAACTTGCTCGATTGGGACCGTATTGATGGAGTCCCCGTGTTGCAGTGACGTTCGAGCGGGTTCGACGAGTGTCTGCAATGCGCCCAGGCAATAGGCGGCGGCCCGGATGCCGCCGCCGGAAAACGCGACGCCTATCGGTCGCGCATCATCCAGCGGCCACAGACCATCCGAAGGCGCGCAATGGCGAGCGAGACGCTGCTCGCTCGGCGACCTCTCCGAGAGCGGCTCCTCGAAGTCGGGTACGGAAGGATTGGCGCCCTCCCAGAATGATGGCCGAATCGCCCTGTCGCCGAACACAAGGGCCCGAGTAGCGCGTGATGAAACGTCGACGATCAGGCGTATGCCGATGAGGAGAGCAGGGACGACGATCGACCATTTCAACCATGCGGTCAGCGTCGCAGCCGTCAACCACGCCGCCTGGTCCTGGTCATCCAGCCATTGCCACAAGAAGAGGCTGTTCAGGACGTCAGCTATGACCGCCAGCGGCATTGACCGCGCCAGGCGTTGCACGACAGATCGGCGAGTATCCCGCCGGATGAACCAACTGCCTACGGTCAACCAGTAGGTCAGGGTGATTCCGTAGGCGGCGATCAACCATCCGTCGTGCCGAATGGTCGATTTCAACCGCCCAACGATATCTTCGCCAGGACATCCTTCTTCGATGACCTCGAGTAGTCGCAGGGCCACATCCCGATCCCCGGCAAACGTCAGCGCCGTCAGGCCCGGAGGCGCGTCGTCACAACTGAGGGTGTCAGCTCTGCCGGTGTACAGCGATGCGGAGGCGAGAGCGGCGATCAACAACCAACCGATTGCGGTGGTGGCCAACAACCAGCTTTGGCCCGCCTTCGCAGGAACGCCGCCGCTTGGCGCTTCGCCCCGAATCCTGCGCCGACAACCCGCAAGGTACCCTCGCAGACGACCGAGAGGTCCTACGCCCCGTTCCGCCATGCGGGTCAGGCTTTGTCGCCTATCGCACCCACTTGTACCGGGCCGGTGTTCTCAGCCAGTTCGATCAGTCGGCTCCAGGTCTTGAATCCGACCATCCCGTCGACCTCGAGTCCCTGCTCGGTCTGAAATCGTCGCACGCGCCGAGCAGTCCACTCGCCGTACATGCCGTTGGTCGACGAGAGCCCGAGAAGGCGCTGACACAGCGAAACGTCGGGCCCGCGCATGATTGGACGTCGGTAGCGGAGCAGTGGAAGATTCGCAGGATCGGGAGCGTCACCCTCCTTTGGGTAGGGCGCAGAGGGGCTAGCGCCCGTGAGAATCTCGATCCGCTTGTCGGTCTCCCGGTAGATATCGAGACCTGAAACCTGGCTCCACAATTGTCCTGGCCGTGCGTAAGGCCAGAGAAGTCCGGGCCCAGCTGGATCCAGTTTGCGGTTTGTTAGTTGCTGATGGGTGCAGACATGACCTGCGTCCCAACCATGCAATACGCAGTGGGCTGCGCCGGCCAAGAACATTGCATCGAGCAATGTCTTGCTCCACGGCTCGCCGACCCCATTGTTCTCTACCTCGATGCCATAGAGATATTCGTAGCCATTGTTGTAGCTGCCCCGATTGCGATTCCGGGCCCACGGTATTTGTTGCCCCTTGCGGACCATATTCAACGCTCGTTCATCAATAGTCCCGCAGTGTCCGGTACGTGTTGCCGATACGACCCGCAAGATATGGTCTCGCCCGAGGTAGAGACCGGCGTAGACCTTCTTGGTGATGAGCGCGAGGGAGTTGTTTCTCGAACCCCCTCCCGCAGTGTGGTGGTAGGTGATCCCTTGCGGATTGAACGGTCGTCGCGAGACTCGCCGGGTTTGCCATCCTGGCACTGGACGCACTTCGAGACGGTCGCCGAGAATCGTCCGAAGAGCACTCACATAGTCGAGCTTTTTGTACTCGTCGATGAACTTGGTGCTCACTTGGCCTCCTCGATTTCATCGTCCTCGGTACTGGCCAACAGGCGCTCGACCAGGGCAAAATAGCCAGACTCGAACGCAGACAACAGCTCCTCGGGGCGGTTGAGCACGACCTGCTCGTCCCTACTCCGCTGTCCCGAGCGGTGGACATGGCCAATGAGCTCGATGGTCTCGTCGATCATCCGCGAGATCTCTTCGAGAGCTAGATCCGGGTCTTGATAGCCGCGCTCGACCGTGCTGGCAATTGACCGGGCTAGTCGGTAGGCGATCAGTAGATCATCGTCGGTAGTGATATCGATTGTGGTTGGCACGTTGCATCACCTTTCCGGTCCATTGAGGACTAGACCGTATGAACGCTACCAGTGGCAATTCGATAAATTGCAGCCTGACGTGACTACTCTATGAACGTGGTGGTCGTGGCGTCTCGCGCAAACGTTGGGCCATCGAAAGGTGTGGGGTTGCGGCCGTCTATCTGCGGGTAGGCAAGCTACCGCCGGACCGAAGATGGTTCTTCGCTAGACGATGTTCACGCTGAAACAACTGTTAAGTAATGCTTCAGTTGTTGGGAATTGAGCAGTGTAGGACCGGGTCATCCACCTCTAGCTCATCACCTGTGCATCGAAAATGCCCACCGCATAGCCCTACGAGCGCGGAACGACTGCTCCCCAAGTTCTACGCCAGACCACCCAACCTTGAACCACCCAAACCTTCTCAAGAGCAAGCGGGGGCTAGGTGCTCCTATCGGGTGAAACCGGCTACTTGTGAGCGTTGCAGCGCTCGCGGCGGAGTCCTGTGAGAGTCGATGGTGTCGAAGTGGGCCATACGAGCGGGCGAGGCGGAGGGGCGGCGCGAGCTGCCCGAGGCGACGATCGCCGACTGTCACCAGGTGGACGCTTCGCTCTGTTGAGCCCGGATCGGGTGGGGCCACGGGCTCGGGCTTGCGGACCCTCACCGGCGTCGCACGCGTCCTGGCGCACGGTTGTGTGTCGTCAGAGTGGACGATTACAGCCTCGGCGAGTGTCAAGCCGATCGACAGGGGAGCCAGATCTGTCTGTCCGAGGCCCGCGCCACCGTCCGAGCGGCCCACCTGGCGTGGCGCGATGCCATCGACAGAATCTGCGGCGTCCACGATGGGGGGCCATCGCCCTTGTCGACCGTGGCCCGCTGCGGTTGGCGGCTGCCCACGTCGTCAAGCTGTCGCGTCAGGCGGTCACCATCGCGGCCGAGGGCGCCGGCGCGTCGGTGACCTGCGAATCGCAACCGTCGTCTACGACCGGGACCGAACCGCTCAGTTGGCCGGAGAGCTCGAGCTCGGCGCCGAACCCCTCCTCACCGACATGTTGTGATCGAGGCCACCTTCACGGTTCGACGGTGAGTGGGGGAGGGTCGCGGAAGGCTCGGAAGTGGGGCATCTCGTCGTAGAAGCCGCTCGCCTTCAGGTGGGCGAGACCGCGATGAAACGGCGACACCCGGCCGACGTTCACCGAGAAGGTGGTGACCACGGCTCCGATCGAGCCGGTCCGTGGGCAGCGGGCCATGGCGGCGAAGGTCATGGCACCGCAGAATATCGACCGCGGTAGGTTCGTGTACGGGTCACACAGGCGATGAGGGCGTCGAAAGCACCTGACAGGCCCGAGAGGCGGGCGAAATAGCATTGGTCGGCCCCACCCATCACCTACCGGCCGGGGCGGGTAGATCGTGTCGAGCTGGACCTCAGGCGCGAACCGGCGCAGGAACAGGGCGGTCTCGGCCCGGTTCACCGGTGCCAGGGGAGAACCGCCCTTGGCTGCCACGACTGATCCCCTGGTCCACCACCCACCCAACCTGGGGTGCGGCCCAGGCGACATCGCCGGCATTCATGTCAGAGAACGAACCGAGTGCTCCGGTGACGCTGTCGACACTCGATTCTGCGCACCTCGTGTCCGCTCGAGATCAACCAACTCACGAAATCAAGCGAGATCGTCGAGTGGGGCTGCGGTGTCCGCGGCAAGATCATCGAGATCAGTGTCGTCGTACAGTTCGATCCCTGTGGCCCCCTCATCATGGGGCCATGGCTCCATCACATGCGAGGACTCGAACCCGATCTCCTCTTCTTCAACGAGAAAGGCGTCTGTCAATTCCGGGTCGCTGACTGCGGACGTCTGGTCCTGGTCGGTAGCTACCGCTCGTTGATGGTCGGGCAGGGGTTCATCGGCTGGAGATTCGAGACCGAGGCGGTCCAGGAACTTGTCCGGGTCTGTGAGTTGGGCCACGAACAACGTCGGGCCCTCTATCGACCCGCTGAGTACGGCTTCGATCGACGGGATCTGATCAGACGTAATCGCCGCTGAGACCGCGGCGCCCGCGGCGGCCGCGCCCAGTACCCCGGGAGTGCGCGAACGTTGCGCTCCGGCTCCGTCTTCGACTGGAGCGATGGGCCGTCGCGAAACGTCGCCGATGCTGTCGGTGAGCGCTGGCTTCGGCTCGTGGTGACGCCGGGTTGGTCCAAGTGTCGGGCCGACCGGTGCCACGTCAGCGTGGCGTCCGGCGTCGGGATGTGTTCGATCCACTGCCGGACGCTGGAGCCCGATCACCGATATGAGATGCGAGCTGCCGTGCGCAGCCACTGGATGTGTCGGCCTTGTAGGTGCAGGTGATCGGGTAGGCGCAGGTGATTGGGCCGGTACGGGTGATTGGGCCGGTACGGGTGATTGGGAGGGCCCACCGCTTCTGTGGTTTGCCGTGAGGATGTCGCTGTCTCCGCGAAACTTGATTCCGGTCTGGGTAAGCCAGCGCGGTCCGAAAGAGATGGCGGCGGCCTCGGCCAGGGCGGTCGCCAGCGGCGCACCGGACTGGTAACGATGCGCGGGATCTTTGGCCAGACAGGCCATCACCACCTGGGAGAGATGAGCCGGGATGTCGGGAGTAACACGCCACAGAGGTTCAGGCACCGACTCGACATGGTGCCGGAGCATGACCAGAGGTGTTTCCTCCGAAAACGGCAGCCGTCCGGACAACATCTCATAGAGGAGAACTCCGACGCTGTAGACGTCCGAGGCCGGTGTCTGTGATCTGCCCATGGCTTGCTCAGGTGCCATATAGGCAGGCGTGCCCACAACCTCGCCGACCATCGTTCTCACAACTGCACCGTCGAGTGCTTTCGACACGCCAAAGTCACCGAGTCGCGGCGTGCTGTCGCTCGTGAAGAGAATGTTCTCCGGCTTGACGTCGCGGTGCACAATATTTCGTTGGTGTGCGACCTCGAGCGCCGAGCAGATCGCCAGGCCTACAGCACACGTCTCTGCACTGTCCAAGCCGTTCGCATTGAAGCGATCCCACAACGTGCCACCGTCGAGCCGCTCCATGACTATCAGCCAGAGCCCGTCGTGCTCGACGAAATCGAAGACCCTCATGATGTGCGGATGATCGAGCGCCGAGATCAGCTTTGCCTCGTCGATGAAGCGCTCGCGAATGTCCGGGTCTGCCGCGAAGGCTCGGGGGAGGACCTTGATGGCAACCGGCCGGTCGAGCGACAGTTGCCGGGCGCCGTACACGACACCCCATCCGCCCCGACCGATCTCGCCCTCGACCCCGTACCCGGTCAGTGCCGCTTCGATCAGATTCCGCTCGAGTGCCAATGCGTGCTCCGTGGTCCAGACACAAGCGTACCGTTGCCTGGACCTCGCGGTCCGGTCGCTGGTCGCACCTTGCTCCTGCTCAGGCCCGCGACCGGTCGGTGGGCCCGCCCGCGCCGGGCACCGCGAGTATCTGACTCCTGCGATAGCTCGCTATTCCCGTGGCTGCTCTCGTGACACGCCCGGCGATCTCCGGTCGATCGATCTGACCCCCTCGCTTGACGTTGGCGGCGAGAGCGTAGAGCACTGACTTGACT
>Ga0316190_10001223_pt1 | contig 18479 bp, 18 predicted proteins | sample Eddworburrow2_MG_FD_204929 | JGI IMG/M metagenome (GOLD analysis project Ga0316190, IMG submission 204929) | Coastal sediment microbial communities from Maine, United States - Eddy worm burrow 2 | ecosystem: Environmental > Aquatic > Marine > Coastal > Sediment | place: USA: Maine | collected... | reverse complement strand
CAAGGAAGCGGTAGATGTGCATACCCAAGGTATCCCATAATTCATGCGTGTCGCAGCGATTACCACGATGACAGCCGCGCAACGCATTCACACAACGAGTCGCCTTGATTTGTTCGTCTACGGCGCGGATGACATCCGATACGGTGATTTCGTCAGCCGCCCGATTGAGCAGATAGCCGCCGCCCGGACCGCGAACGCTTTTCACAAGCCCACCTTCACGCAAGCGTCGAAACAACTGCTCCAAGTAAGAAAGAGAGATGAACTGCCGCTCGGAAATTGCGGCCAGATTTACTGGTCCAGCATCCTGATTTTTGCTCAAATCAATCATGGCGGAAACGGCATAACGCCCCTTGCTGGTTAAACGCATATCAAACCTCCGTGTGGGAATAACCCCATTAAAGGCTCGGATATTATAATCCCGACCAATTTAGTCAAGTATGGCTTGCCAAAACAACAGGGCACCCCAGCCAAAAATGTTCTGCACGCTCATATTTGCATGGCTTCAGTGTGATTTGAATCACAGACATCGCCCGATGAATTTGTATCCTGCCGCCATGATTCGGCACTTACTCCTTATTCGCCATGCAAAATCCGACTGGGATGACCCTTCATTGTCGGATTTCGAACGTCCTTTGAGCGCGCGAGGAGAACGTGATGTGCCGATCATGGGAAGCCGTCTGGCCACTTCCAGCATTCTACCTGAGCGAATCATGAGCAGTCCTGCGCAGCGAGCCAAAAGCACAGCCATGGGTATCGCTCGATATCTTGCCCTTCCAATGCAAGACATTGAATGGAGGGAAGAACTCTATCTGGCCAGCCCTGCAACCATGCTGGATGCGATTCGCAACCATCCCGATCATGTAACAACACTTTTTCTAATAGGTCACAATCCCGGTATCAGTGCGCTGACAACTGAACTTTGCGGTGAAGTCATAGACAATATTCCCACCTGTGGCATCGCGCACCTCGTGGGTGAATTTAACTCCTGGAAAGAAGCAGGTAAATTTCGCATGGTTAATTTCGATTACCCCAAACGACAGGCCTGATTCCGCACTTTTGACGCACGCGTCACACCGCTGAAATATAATCGTCTACAATGTATCTCACGGGCACTTGAAAATATCAATTCCGCATGTATGGTGCGCGCCAAATTAAGCTTCGCAAAGGTGAATATAGTCAATGAACGCTAACGCAAAAATTACCAAAAAAACTCTGACCGACATGGCTCGTGGATTGGGCATCAAAAATGCGGCAAAAACTCCCAAGGTGGATCTGATTCATGCAATTCAGACCGCTGAAGGCAACGTCGCATGTTTCGGTCGCATCCCGGACTGCACCGTCTCCCCTTGCCTGTACCGAGGTGAGTGCATCAAGTAATAAGTAAAACAACTATCAGAGACCTATCTGACTAAAGCGGCCTTTACCGAACGGTAGGGGCCGTTTTTATTTGTACTTAGCCTATCCGACTCGCTGCATACCACCCATATAGGGCTGCAAAGCCTCTGGAATCAGTACCGAGCCATCCGGCTGCCAGCCATTCTCCAGTAGCGCCACAAGACAACGCCCGATAGCCAGAGCGGAGCCATTCAACGTGGCTACCGGCTGTGGTTTTCCCTGCTCATCACGCCAGCGAATGCCCGCCCGACGACCCTGAAACTGCCCGAAGGAAGAGCAAGATGAAATTTCCCGATAAGTTTTCTGACTGGGTAGCCAGACCTCAATATCGTATGTCTTCTGAGCCGAGAACCCGAGATCGCCAGTGCACAGTTCTATCACCCGATACGGTAAGCCAAGGGCCTGCAACACCGCTTCAGCATGGGTGGTCAATAGCTCTAAGTCATTGAGCGCCTGATCGGGACGGGTCAGATGCACCAACTCCACCTTGTCGAACTGATGTTGCCTAATCATGCCACGCATATCCTGGCCGGCTGAGCCGGCTTCGCGTCGAAAGCAAGGGGTGTAGGCGCAGTGCCGGATAGGCAGCGCATCTGATTCCAAAATCATATCCTGATAAAGGTTGGTGACAGGCACCTCAGCTGTAGGAATAAGGAAAGCATCTTCATCTTCCAACTTGTACAAATCATCAGCAAATTTAGGCAACTGGCCTGTTCCGGTCATTGTCTTACGATTGACGATAGCCGGCACCCAAACCTCTTCATAGCCGTGCGAATCGATGTGCAGGTCAAGCATGAACTGCATCAAGGCCCGCTCCAATCGTGCCCCGGCCCCTCGAAGAACGGTAAAGCGACTACCTGCCAGGGTTGCTCCCGCTTCAAAATCAAGGATTCCCAAGTCCGTGCCAATTTCCCAATGTGGCGGCACCGCATCAGAACGTGGTTCACCCCATTGGCGCAACTCGACATTCGATGTCTCATCCGCGCCAACCGGAACGCCATCCAACGGTGGATTGGGAATCTCCAGCAGCGCGTCGGAAAAGGCCTCCTCGGCCTCTTTGGCCAGCGCATCCAGCGCCTTGGTTCTTGCCGCCACGTCCTGCATAGCGGCCAGATCGGCAGCAGCATCTTCACCCTGTGCCTTTTTCTGCCCAATGAGTTTTGATACCCGATTCCGTTCGGCTTGCAGGGCCTCAAGTTCAGTTTTTAGCTCGCGTTGCCGGGCATCAAGCGTCCTCGCTTTACCCCACGGACTGTTGATGTCGATAACATCAATTCCCCGACGCAGGAGCAGCGCCTGCATATCATCGAACGATTTGCGAAATTCTTTGCGATCAATCATGCATCATCCCCGACTTTATCGTCGGCTTCGTCAATGTCTTCATGCTCATCAGCCTGCGGCTCGACCACACGCACCGCACCTATGACTTTCTCATCTGCAGAACAATCAATCAACTTCACGCCTTGAGTATTGCGGCCGATAATCGAGACCCCGTTCAGGCGAATACGTACCAAACGACCGCTGTCGGTCATCATCATCACCTGATCCTCATCTGTCACCTGCAAGGCAGCGATCATGGCGCCATTGCGACCGCCGGTCTTCAAGGTAAATACGCCCTGACCGCCACGCTTCTGGCTTGAGTATTCCTCCACTGCTGTACGTTTGCCAAAGCCATTTTCACTGACTGCCAGCAAAGAAGCACGCTCCACGACCAAAGCCATGGCAATCACCGTATTACCCTTGGGCATGCGCATACCGGTCACGCCGCGCGTGGCTCGACCCATTGGTCGAACATCGGTTTCGGCAAAACGAATCGCCTTGCCTCCGCTGGAGGCCAGCATGATCTCTTGCTCACCATTGGTCACCCGCACGGCAATCAGGTCATCATCATCATCCAGCCGGATGGCGATAATGCCATTAGCCCGGATATTGGCGTAATCCGTCAACAGGGTCTTCTTCACCACCCCTTTCTTAGTGGCCATCACAATGTAGTGCTCACCATCAAACTCACGAATTGCCAAGGTGGCCGAAATACGCTCGTCCTTCTCTACCGGAAGTAGATTAACCAAGGCCTTGCCGCGCGTTGCGCGCCCGGCCTGCGGTACCTCATACACCTTCTTGCGGAATACCCGGCCGCGATCCGAGAAGAACAGCAGATAATCGTGCGTCGAAGCAGTCATCAACTGGGCTACAAAATCCTCATCCTTGGTGGTCATGGCCGTCTTGCCCTTACCACCTCGTCGCTGCGCACGGTACAAAGACACGGCATTACGTTTGATATAACCCTCGTTGGAAATGGTTACCACCATATCCTCTTCGGTAATCAAATCTTCCACCGACAATTCAGCGGTTTCATCCATGATCTCCGAACGACGTGCATCGGCATACTGATCACGCACTGCCTGCAACTCCTCAACAATCACCTGCATCAGCAGCTTCTCGTCTGCCAGAATCGCCTTCAAGCGTGAAATAATGGCTTGAACCTCATCAAACTCCGCCTTGATCTTGCCGCGCTCGAGACCGGTCAGCCGTTGCAGACGCATCTCCAGAATCGCCTTGGCCTGCAGCTCCGAAAGCCCGAAGTGACTCATCAGTCCTTCACGCGCCTCATCAGTGGTCTGGCTGGCACGAATCAGCTTGATGACCGCATCAATATTATCCAGTGCAATCAATAAGCCTTCCAGAATGTGAGCGCGCGCCTCCGCCTTTGCCAGCTCGAACAGACAGCGACGGGTCACCACCTGACGGCGATGATCGATGAAGTAGTTGAGGAACTCGCGTACGCCACACAGTCGTGGCCTGTTATCTACAAGCGCCAACATATTGCAGCTGAAATTGCACTGTAGCTGCGTCTGCTTGAAGAGGTTGTTCAGCACTACTTCTGGGATTTCACCCCGCTTCAGTTCAATGGCAATGCGCAAGCCGTCGCGATCCGATTCGTCGCGCAAATCGGAAATACCTTCCAGCTTCTTATCGCGCACCAGTCCTGCGATATTCAAAATCAGTGTCGCCTTGTTCACCTGATAGGGAAGCTCGGCAATAATCAGCGATTCACGCTTGGTGCGCGGGTGAATCTCCACCATCGCCTTGGCGCGCATGGTCACCGAACCTCGGCCGGTCAAAAAAGCCTCGCGCATACCCTGGCGACCATAGATGAAGCCTCCGGTCGGGAAATCTGGACCCGGCATGATCGCCATCAGTTTCTCATCGTCTATTTTCGGCTGCTCGATCAGAGCAATGGTGGCATTGATGGTCTCGCCCAGATTGTGGGGAGGGATGTTGGTTGCCATGCCTACGGCAATACCCTGTGATCCATTAACCAGCAGATTGGGGTAACGCGCCGGTAAAACCTTCGGCTCTTTCAGAGATTCATCGTAATTGGGCGCGAAATCGACGGTGTCCTTGTCGATATCAGCCAGCAACTCACTGGACAGCCGGCTCATGCGCGCTTCGGTATAACGCATGGCAGCCGGCGAATCGCCATCCACCGAACCGAAGTTACCCTGCCCTGCGATCAGAAGATGCCGCATGCTCCACGGCTGCGCCATACGCACCATGGCATCGTACACAGCCGAATCGCCGTGCGGATGGTATTTACCAATCACATCACCAACGACACGTGCTGATTTCTTGAATGGCTTGTCGTAGGTGCTGCCCAAATCCTGCATGGCAAAAAGAATTCGGCGATGCACCGGCTTAAGACCATCACGCGCATCCGGCAGCGCTCGACCGATAATGACGCTCATGGCGTAATCGAGATACGAACGACGCATCTCTTCCTCAATCTGAATCGGTACCGAGGTATCCAACTGTTGCTCCATATCTTCTCCCATTCTCACCCGGATTTAACCGTCAAAAACCATCGTTTCCTGCCCGATTGGTGTGGTGCCCTCGACAGGAGTCGAACCTGTGGCCTACGGTTTAGGAAACCGTTGCTCTATCCTACTGAGCTACGAGGGCGGTGAAGCATGAATAGTAACCTCAAAGCAGCAGGGCTGCACCCCTAAAAAGTGCAAAAACAGCCTGGATCAGAGGAATGGGTCAGTAAGTAAGGAGACTATGAACAGGCACATCGGGAATACGCTGTCTGCCACCCAAAAACTCGAGTTCAACCACAAACAAACAGGCCACCACTTCAGCCCCCAGCTGACGCACCAGATCAACGGTGGCACTCACCGTGCCTCCGGTTGCCAACAAGTCATCCACGATGACCACCCGGTGCCCGGACGATAGGGAATCCCGGTGAATTTCCAAACGATCCACACCATATTCCAGCTCGTAATCAATGCTATGCACATCGGCAGGCAACTTGCCGGGCTTGCGCACCGGAACAAGACCGATGCAACCATGCTGCGCCAGACCGGCGCCAAAAAGAAAACCGCGTGATTCGATGCCGACGATAGCATCGATATCCTGCGGAATATGCTTGGCTAACTGGGCAATCGAGGCACAAAATGCAGGGCCATCGGCAAGCAACGGGGTAATATCCTTGAATACAATTCCCGGCTTGGGGAAATCGGGAATGTCCCGAATATAATCATTTAAGTTCAGTGCTGAATCAGCAGCTTTCATAACATCTCTCCAGGTTCCACATGCTCTTTATCTATCATTCGACGCAAGGTCTGCAAGGCTCCAACCTGCACCTGTCGTATGCGCTCGCGCGTCACACCCATCTGCCGACCTATGGCTTCCAGCGTCCACACTTCCTGATTGCCGTCCAGGCCAAAACGCAAAGCCACCACCTCACGCTCTTTCTCCGGCAATTGCGATACCCAGGCTTCTAACAGGTCGGCGCGAATACTGGCATCAAGTTGATCTTCCGGCAGCGTGGCATTTGCATCCTCGGTGACATCATAAAGGGTGAAATCGCCATCTACATGCAGCAGCACATCCGCACTCTCGGTAAACTGACTTGCACCCTGAAGATCATGCACCCGCTGCTCGCTCTTACCCATACGCGCTGCGACCTCCTGATCCGTTGGCTCTCGCTCCAATTCAGACCTCAGCGTACCAACCGTGCGCATCATCGAATTAAATTCCTTGCCGATATGCACCGGCAAGCGAATGGTGCGCGCCTGATTCATAATGGCGCGTTCCACCGACTGGCGTATCCACCATGTAGCATAGGTTGAAAAGCGACAGCCATGCGCATCATCAAATTTCTCCACGGCACGCATAAGCCCAATATTTCCTTCTTCAATCAGATCATCCAGACCCATGCCACGATTCATATAGCGCCGCGCTATCTTGACCACTAGGCGCAAGTTCGCCTGAATCATCTGCTGTCGCGCAGCCTCGCTGCCCTTGGCAATGGCCCGTGCCAAATTGATTTCTTCCTCGGCCGTCAGAAGGTCATAGCGCGAAATTTCGCGCATGTACAAGGTCATCGGATCAACACTGTGTCCTCGCTTCACAACCCGCTCCCCTTAAGAGATATCAACTGCATTCTTGATTGCGAATATGACAAGGCTGGCTTGCACTGACAAGCATCTGCTCGAAAGAATTCGCTGGGTTCGCATCAACGCTTCGGCAGGTAGGCCAGAGGGTTTACCGGTGTCGGCCCCCGGCGTACTTCGAAATGCAGGTGCGATCCGCTGGCCCGCCCTGTATGTCCGACCCGTGCGATGGTATCTCCCCGTTTCACGTACTGGCCTTTCCTTACCAGATTGCGCTGATTGTGAGCATAAGCTGTGAACATATCGCGGCTATGGCGCACAATAATCAAATGACCATATCCGGAAAGGCGATGATCGGAATAAACCACTTCGCCCGCAGCAGCTGCATACACCGGCGTTCCTTCCTTGGCCCCGATATCAATGCCGTCGTGCGGCCGCCCGTGGCGGCGCCCGAATTTGCTCGTCAGCTTGCCCTTCACCGGCCAACGCAGGCTCACCTTGCTTGAGCCCTGGTATGCGCTTTTTTTAGAGCTTGTTTTCTTTTGCGTTTTTTTGGCTTTCTTAGTGGCTTTTTTGACTGGCTTCTTGTGCTCCGTAGGCATGGGAAGATATGTCGACTTCGGCGCCTTGCGCCACAAATATATTCGTTGGCCGACATAGATTGTATACGGGGAGCGCAAATGATTGCGTCGAGCCAGAGTCCGGTAATCCAGTTGGTAGCGCTTGGCGACTTTGTTTAAGGTGTCTCCCGAACGCACTTGATATGTTTCATACGTACCGCGCTGCGCCGTGTACGGCACAACTGTCCTGAAACAGCCACTAAGTGCCAGCAGCAGGAGGCAGAGGCTAAATAGTCTCAGCGCAGTATCCATAACAGGGCAAAACCTGCCGCAACCAGCGCAACCACGGCAAGGGTGAGTATTTCGAAATGCCGCTCAACCAAAGCGCGCAAACGCGAACCGCCCCACTGCAACAAAGCGCCTTCAAGGAAGAATCGCGCCCCGCGCGAGACCAATGTGGCCGCCGCAAAACCTACAAAAGGCAGCCCAAAAGCTCCTGCAGCAATCGTCACCACTTTAAAGGGAATGGGTGAAAATCCGGCAACCAACACCACCCAAAGCCCGTATTCGGTAAACAATTGTTGTACATGCTCGAACTGATCCATGGCGCCATAAAATTCAAGCACTGGCTGGGCTACGCTGACAAATAGCAGCATACCAATGAGGTAACCGATGCAGGCTCCAATCAGAGAGCCCAGCGTGCTGATTGCCGCCAACCGGAGACCCAGCTCTGGACGCCCCAAGGCCAGCGCCAGCAATAAAATATCAGGGGGAATGGGAAATATACTGGCTTCAATCACCGCGATAAAAAACAGCGCTGTTTGCGCCTGTGGGTGCTCAGCCCATGAGAGTGTCCACTCATAGCTTCGGCGTAGCCAACGCGGCTTGAGTAAGCGAATCAGTTGCACGGCATCTTTCCTGACTCAGATGAGCACATCAGAACATTCGACGTAACAAATTGATGCCCAAGACAGACCACGTCATCCACCCTTGCCGGCAATCAATGGTACAAAGGTGCAGGCATCAAAGCGCTCTTCGATAATCTCCTTGCCTCGCTTGCGCAGGCGAATCAGCACATGCGATGTACCACTACCCACCGGCATGACAAGCACCCCGCCATCACGCAACTGATCTATCCAAGCCACAGGAACTTCGCTGCCTCCGGCTGCTGCCAGTACTGCATCAAAGGGGGCATATTCCTCCCACCCACGCGTGCCATCAGCACAGCTTAACATCACATTGGCATGACGCGCCGCGCGCAGATTACTGCGTGCCCTGTTCGATAAGCTGGAAATTCGTTCAATGCTGTAAACACGCCGACAAAGGCGGGACAATACAGCCGTCTGATAGCCACATCCGGTACCGATTTCAAGCACTCGTTCGTGCCCCTCCAGTTCGAGAAGCTGACTCATCTTGGCAACCATATAGGGCTGGGAAATGGTCTGCCCTTCCCCAATGGGGAGGGAAGAATCCTGATAGGCGTGACTGGCCAGCGCTGCATCAACAAACATATGTCGCGGCACATGCAGCATCGCGTCAAGAACCCTTGAGTCGGTAATGCCTTGCGCCACCAACTGGTCCTCCACCATTCGCCGGCGAGGACGTTCAAAAGCCAAGGCCGAATCATGTCGCGCTATAGCGGAAATAACGATGATTCGGCCTCTTTAAAATGGTCGGGACGGCCGGATTTGAACCGGCGACCACCAGTCCCCCAGACTGGTGCGCTACCAAGCTGCGCTACGTCCCGCAACATCAACTAAACAGTAATCATGGGGTGAATCAGGTTTCCAGCAAACGATGAATGGAGGCAAGCTCCTGCCGAATCTGCCTGAGTGTATCTTGAGACGAATTCTGCTCTACCAGCTTATCAATGTCACCTTGTTGCAAACGTTTCTTGGCGCCCTTGATTGTGAAATTCAAATCATAAAGCAGATGCTTGATCTGCAGAATGGAATAAATATCACGCTGACGATAGAAGCGGCGGTTACCGCTTTTTTTGACCGGTTTAATATGATGAAATTCAGTTTCCCAATAGCGCAGCACATGCGGCTCAACATCACACAGCTCGCTGACCTCGCGAATAGCAAAGAACAACTTGTCGGGAAGTTCGGGGATTTGGACCCCGGCCTTTTGCAGAGCCTGCATCTGACGATTCATTCATCCCCTCCGATGATCTTCTGCTTAAGCAGATGACTGGCCCGAAAGGTTACCACACGGCGGGAGGAGATTGTAATCTCATCACCTGTCTTGGGATTGCGACCTCGCCGAGCATGCTTCTCACGCACCATGAAATGGCCGAAGCCGGAAAGCTTAACATCTTCCCCTTGCGTCAGCGTCTGGCGAATAATATCCAGAACAGATTCGACGATTTGCCCCGATTCTTTCTTGGACAAACCGACGCGATCATGCACGGATTGGGCTATTTCGGCCTTGGTCAACAAAATCCTCCATGCTTAATAAGTACTTGGCATTTAGATAAACGCCCTAGAAATCACTTGCGACATTAATTGGAACTCATTGTTAAGTCAAAAGTTTTTGTATATCAGACCGACATCAGGAAGATATCCTTCCCTCATGCAATAGCAGCTGTCTATCACAAGCATTTGCCAAGACGCGGCTATGGGTCACCATGACAACAGCCGCACGCTCTTCCCTGCATAGCTGCTGCATTGCTGTAAACACTTCTTCTGCCGTATGTTCATCAAGGTTTCCGGTCGGTTCATCAGCCAACAGAAGGCGTGGTTTTCCCACCAGGCTGCGTGCAACCGCGACACGCTGCGCCTCTCCTCCGGATAGCTTCCCCGGCCGATGAGTGGTGCGCTCTGCCAATCCCAAGCGCTCCAGAAGGTTACCTGCTCGCTCAGCGGCCTTCTCCTGCCCCACACCACGCACTAGCAAAGGCATCATTACATTCTCCAAGGCCGAGAGCTCAGGAATAAGGTGATGTGCCTGATAGATAAATCCGATAGAGCGATTGCGAAGACTTGCCATTTCTGCCGGAGCCATGTCAAACAAGGCTTCGCCATCGAGGTGGACCTCTCCAGCATCGGCTGACTCCAGGGTTCCGAGAATATGCAGCAAGGTGCTCTTACCTGAGCCGGACTGGCCAACAATGGCGACGAACTCCCGTTCGGCGACCTGCATATCCACACCGTTAAGTACACGAATGCCACCGCCTGGTGAAGCAAAGGTTTTTTGCAATCCGGCCACCTGCAGCAAAACTGCCGGGTCGGGTAAAGCTCCCATCATGGCTTGGCCGGTTTTTGACGAAGGGCCCGAATAGTTTCTTCAGCACGCTTGCGTAAATAGCTTTGCACAAGCTCACGCACACTCGGATATTTCTCTGCAAGAAGATCAAAATCGGAACGTGAAAGCTCCATGAGCTCTACAGCACCTTCAGCGAAAATAGTCGCGGTGCGCGGCCGGCCAGTCAGAAGGGCGACCTCACCGAAAAACTCCCCTTCCCCCAATGACGCACTAAACACCTCTTCACCAGATGGGTCGGTCACCGACAATGCCACGGAACCAGAACGAATCAGATAAAAGGTCTCACCAATCTCACCCTGCTGCATAATCAGCTCGTCATCCTCGAATTCACGCAGAGCAAACTGGTCGGCAAGTGCCATTCGCGCATCGGAGGGAACCCCCTCAAACACAGGCGTAATTGCCAGAACGCGAGCCAGCACGCGCTGACGATAAAACTCCTCAACCGTGGTGCGTATCTCCGTATGCTTCTCAACCCAAGCATCGAAAGTCTCTCGATTGATCATCAGAATGGTGCAATCGACATCGGCTATCGCATCATCCTTGTGCTTGCTGCGGGACATAAAGGACCGTTCGCCGAAGAAGTCGCCTTCCTTGAGTTGCGAAAACACCTTTTTATTTCCTTGGGTATCCGTTGCCAATAGGGAAACCTGCCCCATGCCGATCAGGTAAAGATGCTGCCCCTGTGAGCCTGCCTCCCAAATCCCGTCACCGGCTGCCACATTGCGCAATTCAAGCGATTCGATAAAAGACTCAAGCTGTTCCCCGGACATTCCTGACAACAATGGCGTACTAGCCAGCCCAGATCGCATATTGTCTGTAGCTTCTACCGTGCTATCGCCAGTCTTGGAAAAGAAATCATCACCCTTATTCCCACCGCGCTCCTCTGAAAGGGCCCGCAACGTCTCCTGAATCTCAGTTTTTCCAGGGTCAATGCGTAGAATGATTTTACTGATAGCAATGGCCTGCACGATAAAACCTTCGGCAGCATAAGCCTTGGCGATTTTGCTGTAATCGGCAACAGAACCTGCAGCATCGCCGGTCTTCTCGCGCAGCTCGGCCACCTTGGCATATAGATGCATATCTTCCGGCTTTTCTTCATGGCACTGAACAAAAAGCTCAAGCGCCTTGTTATAATTACCCGCCAACAGTTCCCGGCCTGCTTCTTCACGCAAGCCCTTACCGGCATTTTTCTTGCCGCCACCGAATAAGGAAAAACTACTCATATCGTAACGCATCCGCCGGCGGAACACTGGCTGCGCGCCAGGCCGGATAGCAGGTCGCCAGAAGACCCATGCAAAGGCTTACCACAATAACGATCATCACAGATGAAGCATCAATGATAGATGGAACATGGTCAATATAGTAAACATCTCCAGACAGAATGGTAATGCCACTAACCTTCTGCACCCAGGCAAGCAGCGTGTCCAGCTTCCAGGCAAGCAGTAAACCGAACACGCTCCCCATCAGGGTCCCCGCCGTGGTCAGCATCGCTCCCATCAACAAAAATATACGCATCACCGAGGCGTGCGTCGCACCGATAGTCTTCAGAATTGCTATCTCCTTTCGTCGTTCCATCACAACCATCACCAGAGAGGCGACCATGTTGAACACTGCCACCAGCACGATCAGTGATAATATGATGCCCATCACTATCCGCTCCATCTTAAGCGCACGAAAAAAAGAATGATGTTGCTGCATCCAGTCGCGTATCCATGCGCTGGAAGGCAGCTCTACAGCCAGCTCACCAGCAACACGGCGCGCCTGATTTCGATCCGCGAGATGCACCTCGATACCAGTCACCCGATCGCCCAGCCGATTAAGCCGTTGCACAGCTTGCATCGGGGCAACAACCAATCCGATATCGTATTCATAAAAACCCGACTTGAAGATACCCGCCACCTCGAAGGCACGCATGCGCGGCGCCATGCCCGAAGGCGTAATACCTGCCGCAGGAGAAACCAGATTCACATGATCGCCGGTGCTTAAGCCTAACTTTCGGGCCAGGTCCTTGCCCAACACAACCTTAAAAGGGCTGCCGCTCAGCAAAGCTTGAAAATCACCATCTATCATATGCGCAGCAATGTCCGGCTCACGTGCCGGATCCACGCCCTTGAGCATCACTCCGGTCGCACGCTGACCATGCGCAGCCATAACCGGCACCGATATATATGCAGATGCACGTTTCACATCTGCATTCTCTTCAACCTTCTTAAGCCAGGGCTGCCAATCATCCAGATAATCACCCGAACCTTGCACATCGACATGCGAGGAAAAACCGAGAATGCGATCTTTCAACTCGACATCGAATCCGTACATCACCGACAAAACGACAATCAAAGCAGCCACACCAATAGCCACGCCAATGCCGGAACTCCAGCTTATCAGGGAAACAAACCGCTCTTCACGCCTGGAGCGCAAATAACGCCCGGCCAACATCAACTCATAGCGTTTCACGGTGCTAGGTACCTAAAATAGAGATAGACATGGGCAATCAGGATGCTGACCAGCATTAAGCCGAATGCGTGTTTCATAAACTGTAAAAAGGCAATGGGATGGCCGGCACGCTGGGCAAAGCCTGCAACAATCAAATTGGCCGAAGCACCGATCAGCGAGCCATTCCCGCCCAGGCATGCGCCCAGCGCCAAGGCCCACCACAAGGGAACAATAGCCTGCGCACCACCAAAGGTTGGCGCCATATTCTCAATCATCGGAATCATCGTGGCGACAAACGGGATATTATCAATTGCCGCCGAGGCAATGGCCGAAATCCATAGAATCGCCCCTGCCGTGGCAACAAAATCGCCTCCGGTCATAATAAGCGTCTGCTCGGCCAGCCAGCCTATCGCGCCGACATGCTCCACGCCGGTGACCACGATAAACAGGCCGACAAAGAAGAATATGGTCGTCCATTCCACCTCGGCCATGATGCCCTCAAAGGCTTTGTCCTTGGCATGCAGATCGCCACTCCATGTCTGCAACAAAAGCAATAATGCCGCCCCGAACAGTGCTATCGTCGCCGGCTCCAGATGCAGACTGTGCGCCACAGTAAAGCCACCGATAACCAGAGCCAGCACCAACAGACTTTTCTTCAACAGCGGCACATCCTTGATTGCTTCCCGTTCATTAAAAGACATGACCAATTCGCGTGCCTCATCCGTGGCAGACATGGAACGGCCGAACATCAGCCAGATCATGCCCAGCGTAACCAGAAATATAACCGGAATAATCGGGGCCAGATTGGCCAGAAAATCATAAAAACTCAGATGTGCCTGCGAGCCAATCATGATATTCGGCGGATCACCGATCAAGGTGGCCGTACCGCCAATATTGGAGGAAAGAATCTGGGCAAACAGGAAAGGATAGGGCTTCACGCCGAGCGCATCGGTAATCAGCAGGGTGACCGGTGCAATGAGCAGGACAGTTGTCACATTATCTAGAAAAGCCGAAAATACCGCTGTCACCACCGACAGCATGACCAATATCCCCCAAGGTTTTCCGCCTGCCAGCTTGGCCGAACGAATAGCCACATACTGGAACATGCCGGTTTTCTGACTAATGGCGACAATAATCATCATACCGGTGAGCAGGCCGATCGTATTGAAATCGATACCATCCACTGCTGCTTCCTGAGTCAGCACGCCGGAGAGTATCATCAGACCGGCTCCGAGCAGGGAAAGCACGGCGCGATTGAACTTCTCCATCATAATCGCCGCATAAACGAGCAACAGAATGCTGATCGCCACCCAAAGCGGCTCCATGCCGAAGATACTGTGCGTTACATGCGCGACCTCAGGCAAGCAAGCTCTCCTCAGTACGCAAGCTGTTCAGCACATCAGAAGGGGTAATGATGCCAAGCAGCACGCCTGCTGCATCCACCACCAGAACGCCATCATGTCCGGCACTCGTTAGCAAAGCAGCAGCAGCTGACAATATCGATTCCTCAGGTTTGATGATGAATGGCTTGGGGCTCATTAAATCTGCAACCTTTTTGCTCTCCAGCTCATCATAATGCTTGCGCAAAAGGCCAAAATCAGGGGCATAGGAAACATCTGCAAGATGGCCACTGACGATATAATCGGGAACAAGATAACCGAGTACAGCGAAGGAGGAAAACATCCCAACGACATGCTGGGCATCGTCCAAAACAGGCAGCATACGATGGCCTGTCTCGAACGCCAGATCCAATGCATCCTTACCCTGAGCGTTGGCAGAAATCACGACCGGTTTCTGCATGATACTACTAGCCAGCATGGTCAACCCCCTGCACGGAAAATCAATGAATTATGTTTGCTCCGCTCGCATGTGCGGAAACAGTAGCACATCGCGTATGGAATGCTGCGATGTGAACATCATCACCAGGCGATCCACACCGATTCCGACGCCGGCGGCAGGCGGCATGCCATACTCCAGTGCGCGCAGATAATCCTCATCGACACCGGTCGCTTCCAGATCTCCGGCAGCACTTGCTTGAGCCTGGGCCACAAAACGGCCACGCTGATCATCAGGATCATTCAATTCAGAGAAACCATTGGCGATTTCTTTGCCGGCTATCATCAACTCGAAACGATCCGTGAAGTATGGCTCCTCGGCATTGCGTCGTGCCAAAGGCGAAATATCTACCGGGTAATGAGTCACGAAGGTCGGTTCATTAAGCTCCGGCTCAACCAGCGCCTCAAACAACGCCGCCAGATAATGCCCTGCTTTCCAGGTAATCAGCGGCTTGAAATCCTCGATCTCCTGCAGACCCACTGTCGCCAGAAGCGCTTTGTTATCTGCATGCCCGCGCAGGTCCGGACGCTTCTCGAATACCGCTTCGTCCATGCGAATGCGCTTGAAGGGCTGATCCAGCCGCACACACACGCCGTCCCACTCCACTTCACTCAGACCAAGACCGACCGCAATATCACGAATCAGTGTCTCAGTGGTGTCCATGGCATCGTTTACATCGGCATAAGCCTGATAGAACTCAACCATGGTGAATTCAGGATTATGCGTCGCATCCAGGCCCTCGTTGCGAAAATTGCGGTTGATCTCAAACACACGCTCGAAACCACCGACCAATAGCCGCTTGAGATACAGCTCCGGGGCAATGCGCAAAAACAGGTCCATATCCAAGGCATTGTGATGCGTAATAAAGGGCCTGGCTGCAGCACCACCCGGCTGCGTTTGCAGCATGGGGGTTTCCACTTCCATGAAATCGCGCTGTTCAAGGCCGGCGCGCATGAGTGAAACCACCTTTGATCGAGTGCGGAACACATCACGCGATTCAGGCGTAACCATCAGATCAACATAGCGTTGGCGATAGCGCATTTCTTTGTCGCTCAAGCCATGCCATTTTTCCGGCATGGGGCGAAGACATTTGCTGACAACTTCTACATGCGCTGCCCGTACCGACAACTCCCCGGTTCGCGTGCGGAAAATCGCACCCTCGGCGCCAACGATATCACCCAAATCCCATTTCTTGCTCAGGGCATAGACATCCTCACCCAGAGCATCGCGATTAAGAAAAAGCTGGATACGGCCATCGCCATCCTGAATCTGCACAAAGCTGGACTTACCCATGACCCGATGCGCCATGATGCGGCCGGCTACCCGTACCACGCCTTGGTCTGCCTCGAGCTGTTCGTCATCCATCTCACCGAACCGCTTCACAACATCGACAGTCGTTGCATCCACACGCCACGTATTCGGATAGGCCTCACCCTGCTCACGCATGCGAGCAAGCTTTTCACGACGAACGGCAATCTGCTCAGGCAGAGGTGTGGCCTCGCGCTTGTGTGGCTTATCAGTCACTGCGTTTGATGTTCCTACAGGCGGCTATGCAGGTCGAGATCGGCAAAGAAGAAAGCGATTTCAATCGCCGCATTCTCTGTCGAATCGGAACCGTGCACGGCATTGGCATCAATGGTGTCAGCATGGTCGGCACGAATTGTCCCGGCCTCGGCTTCCTTCGGATTGGTTGCCCCCATGAGCTGACGGTTCAACAACACGGCATTCTTGCCTTCCAGCACCATGGCCAGAATCGGGCCGGAGCTCATAAAAGCACATAAATCATTGTAAAACGGGCGCCCTGTATGCACGGCATAGAAACGTCCGGCTTCAGCAGCAGAAAGATGAGCCATGCGGGTGCCTATCACCTGCAGGCCGTTCTCCTCGAAGCGGCGAATAATGTCGCCAATAACATCCTTGCCGACGGCATCCGGTTTGATAATGGAAAGTGTGCGTTCAATAGGCATAAGAAAATTCTCCCTGAATCTAGGTGCCGCTCTGCGGCGCGGTTCGGCACTCTAGTACCAGTCGGGAATACTGCAAGTTGTCGACGCAAGCAACGTCATGTGACACCAAGCTGGCAACCATCCGATGTAATAATTTAAACTAGGCGCATGGGTTCACAAGCTAGCCAACAGATGTTGAGAGGCGGCGACTCCGGGGCCAGCCACTCTATGCAAATGATGGTGTTTCTACTTTTCACTACGGGCTAAGTAAATTAGCTTTTATTGACTACCGCCTTGGTATAATGGTCGCGAATCAGGACGAGCTTCTCGTTCACCAGCGCCAGATTCCACGGCTTGGCCAACACCTCAACCTTACCCTTCAATTTGAATTCCTCGCTGACCAAGGTGTTATTCAGATCATAGCCAGTCATCAACACCACCGGCATATCGGGTCGCTCCTCGTAAATATACTTCGCCACTACCGTGCCGCTACAGTGGGGCATAACAATATCGAGGAAGGCCGCATGCAATTCTTTTTGATGGGCGAAAAACTGCTGCCTGGCCTCCTCACCATCGACTGCGCAGATCACCCTGTAACCACTTGCCTCCAACATTTCTCTCAGCGCCTCCAGTGCATCGATGTTGTCATCGGCGATAAGAATCAATTCGCCATTGCCTTGTATCAACTGCACGACAGCTTGCTCTGCAATATTCGATTCCTTCTGCTTGCTTGCTTCCAGCAAAGGTATCCAGCAACGGAACAACGCCCCCTCTCCAGGTATGCTGTCCACTTCCATACAACCACCATGCAACTCTATACAGCCCTTCACCATCGGTAAGCCAAGGCCAGTTCCGCGGTCTGATTCCTTGGTAGTAAAATAGGGCTCGAACACCTTGTTGCGTGTTGTTTCGTCCATCCCGATACCATTGTCCTCGACCTCAATGCACACGCATCCCTCTTCCGCAATCTTCATCTCTCCACGATTCAGGCATTCGCTCTGACAGCCTGAGCGTTTGCTGCCGATGGAAGCGCGCAGCGTGATTCGACCACCTGAAAAATCTCTCTCGGCAAATTTTTGCTCTACGGAATGCTGTGCATTGGTCAGCAGATTAAGAAGCGCCTGCTGAATGCGTCCTTGATCGCCATGGATCACCATCTTGTCCTGCGCTATATCGAATACCAGCTCGATGTTCCCTGGAATAAGCGGCCGGAAGAACGAAGCAAGCTCTTCCAGGAACGTGCGAAGATTGAGCTTCTCCTTTTCCATCGTGCCCGAGCGGGCAAAGGTGAGTAATTTGCGTATGACATCTGCTGCCGAATAACCCTGTTTCTCGACTAGCTTCAGCCTTTCGAGTGCTTGCGGATTGTCCTGCACATCTCGTTCCACCAGATATAGATTGCCCAGCATGGCGGCGAGAATATTATTGAAATCATGGGCTATGCCGCCAGCCAGCGTGCCCACAGCTTCCATCTTCTGGGCATGCATAAGCTGCTCTTCCATCTGGTTTATCTCGGTGATATCACGATGCACAGAGGAAAAACGGAGTACACCGTGATCATCCCTCACAGGCGATATGCTGGTCAGTGCCTCATAGGTCTCGCCATCCATGCGCCGGCGCCGGTGCCTACCATGCCAAGCCCTGCC
>Ga0316190_10001222_pt1 | contig 18483 bp, 20 predicted proteins | sample Eddworburrow2_MG_FD_204929 | JGI IMG/M metagenome (GOLD analysis project Ga0316190, IMG submission 204929) | Coastal sediment microbial communities from Maine, United States - Eddy worm burrow 2 | ecosystem: Environmental > Aquatic > Marine > Coastal > Sediment | place: USA: Maine | collected... | reverse complement strand
GTTGGGTACTGCGGTGCGCAGGTCGCGCCCAAGCCGCCGCATGGCCGTGTCAGCAATGTCCGACATCTCGGCGCGGCGTGCACTGTCCACATAGCCCTGCACTGGTGCGCGGATAAATACTGCCACGATGCCGCCGATTATGCCGGTAATCACGATCACCATGATCATCTCGACCAGCGTAAAGCCTTGCTGTGATTTTAAATGGGGTAACATTACTCGCCCGCTCGATAGCCCGTGGCTGACAATGTCGCACCCGTCGGGTCTGCCACAGTGACAGTAACCACCACTCCACTGCCTGCAGCAATGGCCGTGCCACCCAATGTGGCAATCTGTGAAACATTCACTCCGGTAATATTGTAATTATTCAATCCTCCAATTTGCGTATTGTTTGAAAATTCCAAAATACCGTTGGTAGTACGATAACCGTTGTAATCACACACCGTACTGGCTCCACCACGTGCAGCATCCGCCCCTAACGTTCCCACACAAGCCACGCCGGGCAATGGTTGCAAGCGCACCTCTTCCAACATGGATTCGGCAATCGCCAGCGCCTGCTTGTGTATCAGAGGATCCGCGCTGTGTCTTGTGATCTGGTTCATCACCAGCAGTATCCCTGCCAGCGCGACGCTAACGATGACAATGAACATGATCAGCTCGATTAGGCTGATGCCACGTTGTTGATCTATCCGATCACTGATGAACATAACCAGTCTCTGCTTCGATGATTATCGCGTTGCTTGCGCCACTTATAGTAATCGTCTGTGCACCAGAAGGTGAAGGTGAGCCTAGCGCGTTGAAACTGAAATTAGTCGGCACAGCGGTAAAGTTAATCCCTGCTGGTGCGGTTATCACATAATTCCCAGTATCACTCAGGGAAGCCATAGGTGTCCCGCAGGCTGCAGTTGTTCCGGTAGTTAAAGAAATGCTGTTGATAGTAAATGCTGCACAGACAAATCGGTGCTGCGCGATTGCAACTTTCTGTGCATAACGCAGTGATGCCTGGACTTGATCAGTAAAACCACGCGATTGAAAAACGTTATTGTCAAAAAAACGTGGGGCAAAGACTGCAGCAATGATACCGAGGATGATCATTGTCATAACCAACTCAACCAATGTGAATCCATCCATCTTAGTTCGCTGTACAATCAATGTGATATCCCTCCGAACTAATTACGCAAATTTATTGTAATGTAAATAAAACAGGGCGACCTTAGCCGCCCTGAAAAATAAAATCACTCAAAATCTATTAGATAAGTGGATAGATTTACTACCCAAATTACCAAACTAGCTATCAACAACCCCCAATATTTGGCGTAATCGTTGGTGAACCATTCAATGCAGCTGGCTGTACATAAGTAACACCACAAGTTGCAGGCGTCGGAGCACCAGTTTGTGAAAACACACCAGCTGCGAAACTGTAACCCTGATAGCTTGAAAGAGCTACGTCAATACCTCCTGCAGCTGTAGTTGGATATCCATTAACTAAATTTACTGCTTGACCTTCCATGGTAACAGCGCCAGTTGCACCATTTTGCCCTTTCACCAATGCCGCCGCATGAGCCATCGCTGCAGCTGCCTGAACGCCACCAAATATACCGTTTGCAGAAGAAACGCGTGCATCTGTAGAAAGGTCAGCAAAGCGTGGCAAAGCGGTCGCCGCCAAGATCCCCAGAATCACAATCACCATGATTAGTTCAATCAATGTAAAACCTGCTTGCTTTTTCATATTATTAATCTCCTAAGATTGAGGCCGTAGCCATGTAATAATTAATTTAACTTTGCAGCCTAACTCATTGCTACAGCTTGCAATTTATAATACATAACTGACTCTATACGAAGTTGCTAAATAATGCAACTAACCGACTGACGGACGGTTCAGCCAAGTAAATAGGCGGAAATCGATAACCATATGGATAGATAATACCCAGAGATAGCAACTGGTTTTTAGACATAGCACACAACGACCTACCTAATCTTATGAAGATTAGGTGAAGACACCCTTTAATCAGATCGTTCCTCAAGGCCGGGGGTGAAATTTTATTTTACCCAACCTTTTCTGCTTCAGAACCACGAATAAGGCTCAACTGCTTCGAACAATAAACCAGTCAACCCGGGTGGTGAATTTATCTGCGAGGGTAAACGCGACGACTCATATGCGGCAACAGCATGGAATCTCACCCAAGGCTTGCCATCCGAACCCGGTCTGAAGTTATCTGTATTGCGCGGCAGATAGATCAACTCGTAGGTTTTAAGGTCGAACAACCAATTGCCCGGCTGTGCAGATTGCAGGTTTGCTTCGTAAAATTCACCCTCATAATTACTAGGCTTTTTCTGCAGCCAGTTTATCGGATTATCTTTTACCAATGCTGCTACATCTGATGACTTACCGCGTGTCATTATCATTCCGTACTGCATGGTCAGCGAGCTTTGTATTACACCCACCAATTCTTCCATGGCAACTTTTTCAGCCTGCTCCTGATAAAACAAAAAACGATTCATGAACAAGCCCATCAGAATCGTGATGATGATGATGACTATCACCAACTCGATTAGTGTAAAACCATGACAAAAACCCTGCCTTTTGTTGGGAGTTCCCGCCAATTGGTGAGACGGACAAGCAACTCCAGCCAAGATATTGCTTCTATTTTCTGCGCTTGATTTTCCGAAATTCATCAATGTATTGCCGCTTTGCCCAGGTCCCACATCGGCAGGAACACTCCTAAGGCAAGAATCAAAACCAGTATGCCAAGGGCAACGATCAGGATAGGCTCGATCTTTGCACTCAGTGTGGCAACATCATATTTGACTTCGCGCTCGTACATCTCGGCGACTTCGAACATCATGCCATCCATATCACCACTTTCTTCACCAACCGAGATCATCTGCAACACCACAGGATTGAATACCCCGGCTGCTACTGCGGTGCGCAGTATGCTCTCACCGCGCTCGACACCATCCCGCATCTGCTCGACACGGGTTCGCATGAATTCATTATCCACCACCATACTGACCACGTTCATTCCCTGCAGGATGGGCATGCCGCTTTTGAAGGAGAGTGCCATACCGCGGGCAAAACGCGACAATGTGGATTTCAGAATGACAGGCCCGATTATCGGCAGTTTGAATTTGTATTTATCCCATTTGTAACGGCCTTTCGACGTATTGATGTAGGCGCGAACCGCCACTACCGTCCCAATAATGATTGCCACTACCAAAATCCAGTAGTTCACCATAAAGTTGGAGGATGCGATCAATCCTTTGGTGATGACAGGCAGATCAGCGTGGAAACCCGCGTACACTTTTGCAAAAGCGGGTATGACGAACAGATTGATGATAAATATGGCGATCACCATCGCGATCACAACGAAGCTTGGGTAACGCATCGCCGTTTTGATACGTTCACGCATGTCGCGTTCGAATTCAAGATAGTCATACAAGCGGATAAAGGTTTCATCAAGCATGCCTGTCATCTCACCCACCTGCACCATGCTGACATAGAATGCGCTGAATACTTTGGGGTGGCGCCGCATCGCAGAGCTGAGCTCGCGACCACTATCCAGGCTTTCGCGCAAGTCCTGCAGCATCTCGGAGAATACAGGATTCTGCGTGGATTCCTGCAAGCCAGCCAATGCACGCATGATTGGTATACCGGCTTTCAGCAGGGTATACATTTGGCGGCTGAAAAGCATCAGGTCAAGATGGGAAACCTGTCTTTCCTTGAACATGCTGCCAGACCAGAATTTCCTGCTTAATTTACTACCACCAATGCCATGAAACGGGGTTACTTCCACCGGAGTGATGCCGATATTCATCAGCTGATCTGCGATACCACCACTGTCATCGCCGTCCAGTGTACCTTCCACCAGATCACCCTGACCGTTACGCCCCTTGTAAGCAAATACCGCCACTGTGGAGCCTCCTAGTCTTCTACCTGATTACTGATACGCATCACTTCAGATATCGTGGTAAGACCCGCCTTCATCGCATCAAGTGCATGAGCTAATACTGTATTCCCATGCAAATGTTGCTTGGCAACCTGCATGAAGTGATTGGGACTGTCGTGCCCCGCTGCTTCTACCATTTCGCTATTCATTTCCAGCATTTCATATACCCCGGTACGCCCCCTGTAACCCGTTCCGTTGCAATGCGAGCACCCTCGCCCGTGAAGCAGACCACCGCATTGATCCAGAGAGACACCCTCTGCCTGCAACCACTCCAACTCCTGAGCTGAAGGAACGTGTGGCTGACTGCAACTTCCACAAACCGTTCTCAATAATCTTTGTGCAATTATTGCCTGTACTGAGGAAGCCACCATATAACGCGGCACACCCATATCCACTAGTCGAAATAATGTACCTGCAGCATCACGGGTGTGCAGTGTGGAAAAAACCAGATGGCCAGTCATCGCAGCTCGCAAGCCAATTTGCGCTGTATCCATATCCCGCATTTCACCCACCAAAATAATATCCGGATCCTGACGTAGCGCAGAACGCAACACTCGAGCGAAAGTCAGGTCAATCTTTTCATTCACCTGCACCTGATTGATGCCGGATAAGCGATATTCAACCGGATCCTCAACAGTAATGATTTTTTGGTCTATGGTATTGATTTCAGACAGCGCAGAATAAAGCGTGGTGGTTTTGCCGCTACCTGTTGGTCCAGTCACCAGTATCATGCCATTGCTGCGCCGAATGATTTCACGAAAACGCTTAAGCATATCAGACGGCATGCCAAGCTTGTCCAAACCGACCATACCGTCATCCTGACGCAGTAGACGCATTACCACTGACTCGCCGTTCTGTGTTGGGCAAGTGGCAATACGCACGTCCACACGCTGCTCCCGAACTCTCACATGAAAGCGCCCATCCTGAGGCAAACGTTTTTCTGAAATATCGAGACCGGACATCAACTTCAATCTTAATACCAGTGCGGGTGCAATTTTGCCATCAGCCTCCGTCTGTAAATGCAACGCTCCATCAATGCGGAAACGTATCATCACCCTGCCTTCCTGAGGCTCTATGTGTATGTCCGAGGCACGTATCTGGGTAGCATCGTCGAACACGGTCTGCAGCAGTTTTACCACTGGCGCCTCTTCGGTGCCGACGGCATCGCTCAACGCACCGAAGTCTATGTAGCTATCACCAATGTCTTCACTGAGCTCACGCGCCAATCCAGTGATTTCTTCAGTACGCCGATATCCGCGATCTATGGTTTCGAGCAACTGACCCTCGTTAACCACAGCCACATCGATATTCCGCTTAACAATCCGCCCGATCTCATCAAAAGCAAATAGATCGGTAGGGTCGGCCATACCAATAAGTAATTTGTTGTCGCGCTCCTCCAGGACAATGGCCCGGAATCGCCGGGCTTGATTTTCCGGGAGCAGCCTTACCCGCTCAAGATTGATATTGAAAAATTTAAGATTTATGTAGGGAACATTAAGTTGTTTGGCGAGAGCCTCTGATATGTTTTCCTCAGTGACAAATGCATTATCAACCAGGACACGTCCCAACTTGCGACCACTACGCTTCTGCTGCTCAAGACCAAACTGAAGCTGCTCTTGCGAAATGAGTTTTTGCTGAACCAGCATTTCACCCAAGCGAATTTTCTCTGGACGCGCCATAACTCTCCCCTGAACTAATTTTTTTGTCTCAGACGCTGCTTGTATAGCATACAGAACTTAGCGGTTTTTTACGATAACGACAAGGACTTAGCTGGTATTTCTACAGAATGGAACGGCCAGATCCGAATTGAACACTAATCAAGACCGAAGATTCTTTGGGAGCGGAAATATCCACTGTCTATCGTGTTCAGCAATTGTCCTTCAGCAATCACAGCTATTGTGATTCTACGATTCAAGATGCGCTTAATCTCTTCCGTTGCATAGCTATCGGTTGGATCAGCCATACCAACCAGCAATTTTTCATTTTCCTTCTTCAGAACGATAGCCTGAAACCGCCGCGCTTGGTCTTCTTTCAATAACTTCACAAGCTCATGATCGATTTTAAAGTGCTCGAGATTGATGTAGGGAATATCGAGCTGTCTGGATAGTGCCTTGCAAAGATTCTCTTCGGTGACGAAATCATTTTCCATAAGAACACGCCCAAGTTTGCGTTTGCTGATTTTTTGCTGCTCAAGCGCTATATCGAGCTGTTCTTTGGAAATGATTTTATGCTGCACCAACAATTCGCCCAAGCGGATTTGTTCCAGACAAGCCATAATTCTTTCCTCAAGCCAAATTTTAACTTGGTGAATTCTTGCATATCCAGTAATAGTTAGCTTGTTTTTTACGACAGTGATAAGGAGTTAGAAAATATATTTTATGTTTCACATTATTCTTTTACAACCCGAAATACCACCCAACACTGGGAACATTATCCGTCTGTGCGCCAACACCGGTTGCCAACTACATTTGGTAAAACCACTTGGTTTTACCATGGAGGACAAACAATTGCTTCGCGCTGGACTGGACTACCACGAATTTACGCCATTACTAGTGCATGAAACCTTACAAGACTGCTTATCTTCATTTGATTCTGCTCGTATATTTGCGCTTACTACCAAAGGTAAGCAAGCGTTCCATCAAATAAGTTACCAAGCTGGCGATGCATTTCTGTTCGGACCGGAGAGTCGCGGCCTTCCTGCTGAATTCCTAGCTGAAATTAAACCAGATCGGCGCGTTAGGTTGCCGATGCTTCCAAACAGCCGCAGCCTGAACTTATCAAATACGGTTGCTGTGGTTGTTTTCGAGGCATGGAGGCAATGCAATTTTGATGGCGCCTTAACAAATTCATAAGTAAATTGTATTTAAGCTTTTTGGTTTCCAACGAAGTTCAGGAGAATAAATTATGCTTTATCAAGGTGGTTGCCATTGTGGTCATATCAGAATTGAAGTCGACGGAGACTTGCATAGTGTGATGGAATGTAATTGTTCGATATGTCGCAGGTTGGGCGCACTGCGCTGGTTTGTCCCACGGTCACAGGTACGATTCACCACACCGGCAAGTAACCTCAGCACCTACCAATTCGGGAAAAAACGAATCAATCACCACTTCTGCAACGTCTGCGGTTGTGCGCCACTGGGAAGCGGTTCACACAACGATATTGAAATGTTCAGCATCAATGTGCGATGCCTGGAAAACGTCGATTTAACAACCCTCAAAATCAAACAGATAGATGGGCGAAGTTTTTAATACGCTACTGTTTTAGAAATATTTCCAGCAGATCGTTCAAAAAACGCTGACCAAGCTTGGTCGGAGCGATGCGCTGATGATCCCGGAGCAACAATCCGCTTCGTTCAGCCTGCGAAAGTTCTCGTTGTACACTCAGCAGATTCAGACTGGTACGCTCGTTGAACAATACACTATCGAAGCCCTGATTCAGGCGCAGTGCATTCATCATAAACTCAAACCCCAACTCGTCGGCGCTCACTTGTTGCTCGGTTTGTATCGGCACATCTTTGCTCACATGCTCCATATACGCTTTGGGTTGTTTGTATCGTGCCTGACGTAGCACTTTATCCGGAAAACTCAACTTGCTATGGGCCCCCGCACCAATACCTAAATAATCACCAAACTTCCAGTAGTTAATATTATGTTTGGCATAGTGCTGAGAGTGTGTAAATGCCGAGGTCTCATAATGCTGATAACCCTGCTCTGCCAACGTTTTTTCTATCTGTTGCTGCATGTCACTGGCCATTTCATCATCAGGCAGCTTCGGCGGATTACGGTAAAACAGCGTATTCGGTTCCAGCGTCAGGTGGTAGCAGGACAAATGCTGCGGTGTAAAAGTCAGTGCGCAGCGAACATCCTGCAACGCTTCATCTAACGTCTGTCTGGGCAGCGCATACATCAGATCGAGATTGATATTGTCAAAATATTGCTGTGCGACTGCAATGGCCCGCTTTGCCTCATCGGCTGAGTGAATACGCCCCAAGGCACGCAAGTGTGTATCATTGAAACTCTGTATACCCATCGACAAGCGGTTTACTCCTGCGTCACTGTATGCCGCAAAACGTGCCGCTTCAACTGTGCCAGGATTTGCTTCCAGCGTTATCTCCGCACCAAGGTCAAGCGGCAACAACATGCGTACGTTGCGCATAATCTGCTCGACACTTTCACCGCTCAGCAAGCTGGGCGTACCTCCGCCAAAGAACACGGTATAAACCTTGCGCCCCCAAATCAATGGCAAAGCCAATTCCAGATCCCGGATTAACGCCTCGACATATTGCTGCTCAGGGAAGCTTCCTCGCATTTCATGGGAATTAAAGTCGCAATATGGACATTTACGCGAGCACCACGGAATATGAATATAAAGCGACAATGGCGGCAGCGCCTGAAAGCTTACAGCTTGCGATTTAAAAGCGACAGGTTGCAGAGTGTGGGAAATCATGTTTATAGTAGTGTCGAATAAGCTGTTGTCTTACAATACCGTTTGATGCGGACATCTTCTAGCTGCCAAACACCTATAATAAAATGAGTTCTCTGCACAAGGGTAAAAACATATGATCCATTCTCCCAAGATTTTAAAGATACTGGAGACAGCACCCTTATTTCTCGGGATACCCTCTCAATTACTTGCCCAACATTTAGGCAAATCCAAACTGCAACCACTACGTTCTGAACAAGTTTTACTGATTCCCGGCAATTCTAACAATACCATCTACGTGATCTTGTCCGGGCGTTTGCGCGTTCAATCAAAAGTTACCGAGGCAGAGCCGATTGCCATCCTGGGCGAAGGAGAGTGTGTCGGAGAAATGTCCATGCTGGGTGACGCACCTGTTTCAGCTTACGTAATCGCCGATTCAGACTGCCAGCTTCTTGCCGTTAACCATGCAGCGATTTGGGAGTTAATCAACAACTCTCATGCTGCCGCCAGTAATATACTGAACATACTGACTAGCCGCATTCGCAGCACCAACGAGCTTGCAGCAGAAAGCCTTGAACATCACCAAGGATTTTCTGGCAGTTCAATGGTGGACGAACTGACCGGACTTTACAATCAAGACTCAACACGAAAGAAATTCCAGCGATTATTGCATCGCAGTCTAAAGGATAATAAACCGTGCTGCCTATTAACTATGGAAATAGATCATCTCAATGAATACACAGTAAAACACGGGCAACTTGGTGGAGATCAAGCACAGCGAGATGTTGCTTATTTGATACTGAACTATATTCGCCCGAATGACCATGCCGGCCGACACAATAAAGAGAAGTTCGCAATTTTCCTGTCCGACACCTCCTTGTCTGGCGCACGAACTGCAACAGAAAGGTTGAACACTTCCATCAGTCTATCTTCAGTAGTACTACCCAGCGGAGATGATTTGCCCTCTATTAGTGTTTCCACAGGAATAAGCCAAGCTCGCCCAGACGACACTATAGACGAATTGTTCGCTCGCACCGATCTAGCTCTGCAACTTGCCAAGGACAGCGGTGGTGACTGCATAAAGTCGTCACACTAATGCCTCCGTCATCGTTGCAAAGTTTTTCTCAGGCTAGCATCAATTTCATTTTTTCCATCAATATACCTAGCGCTTGGCCTCGATGGCTGACAACCTGCTTTTCATCATGAGTCAATTGCGCACTAGTCTTGCCTAGCTGGGGCAGCCAAAACAGCGGATCATAACCAAAACCACCCTCTCCACACGGCTCACGCGCAATCTCACCATGCCACTCTCCTTCCGCAATTATGGGTTGCGCATCATCAGCAGATCTCACCAGCACCAACACACAGTAATAGTGTGCTTTGCGATTGCTGTGCGTCTTCATAGCCTCCAGCAACGCTTGATTATTGCGTGTATCTGACAAGGGCCAACCCGAATAACGTGCTGAAATGACACCGGGGAGACCGTTTAGCGCATCTACACAAATCCCTGAATCATCAGCTAATGCCGGCAAGCCACTCTCACGGCTAACGTGACGTGCTTTAACCAAGGCATTTTCGATAAAAGTGTGGTGTGGCTCTTCAGCTTCCTTAATACCGAGCTGAGCTTGGGTCACGATCTCAATTTCTAGCGGAGCAAATAATATTTTGAATTCAGCAAGCTTGCCTGGATTACCGGATGCAATGACGAGTTTTTTCATCATGATTTGAATGAACTCACAACCCTCTTCTTGTAGCGTTCTGACATCTTCACTGAATAAGCGTATTTTTGCATCAACTTATAAGTGGTGGAAAGTCATTTGTAGAGATCAAAAGTGCTGCCAAGTTTTTGATAGTACAGCCGCTCAGCATGAACATGAAGAACAGGCCACAGGCTAAATCATACGCCTAATGTTTCGCGTTGCATCTCAACCAACTTGGCAATACCGGAACTAGCCAATTCTAGCAATGCATCCATTTCCTCACGACTGAACGGATGTCCCTCTGCAGTGCCCTGCACTTCGACGAAGTGCCCGCTGCCCAACATCACCACATTCATGTCCGTGTCACATGCTGAATCTTCAAGATAATCGAGATCTAGCACAGGAGTATCTTGATAGATACCTACCGAGATCGCAGCAACGAAATCTTTAATTGGCGTTTCTTTAATCAAGCCATTATTCATCAGCCCACTCACCGCATCATGCAAAGCCACAAACGCTCCCGTGATACTGGCAGTGCGTGTACCACCATCTGCTTGTATCACATCGCAATCTATCTGAATGGTCCGCTCACCGAGTTTCTTCAAATCGACTACAGCACGCAAGCTGCGCCCAATCAATCTCTGAATTTCCTGCGTACGTCCAGATTGCTTGCCTTTGGCTGCCTCGCGCCCCATACGGCTACCAGTAGAGCGCGGCAACATGCCATATTCCGCTGTTACCCAGCCTTCGCTGCTGCCTTTTTTATGAGGTGGCACGCGCTCTTCTATGCTGGCAGTGCAAATCACCTTAGTGTCGCCGCATTCGATCAACACCGATCCTTCAGCATGCTTGGTATAACTGCGGGTGATGCATATCTCACGCAACTGATTAGGTAATCTTTGGCTTGGACGCATAATTGATATTTTTATATAGAAAAGTTGCTTATTATTAATTACTACTCGATTTTCAAAATGTTAGAAACCGGATTGATAGTATCGTGAGCAGCCTCTTCATGACTCCAACGCATCGCAATGCCTGTAGCATTGTCAGAGTGACCACTTTCACGTTCCAAGGCACGATCAATCAGTTCATTAAGCACATCTGCTACCGGACGTGAAGCGAAAGCTGCAACCAACTCTTCATCGGTAAACGGCGACCACAAACCATCACTTCCCATAAAAAGGACATCGCCTGGTTGCAAAGCGACTGGCCCCCCCGGTTCCATATAATATATTTCGTCACTTCCGCCCAAACAATTGGTAATCTGGTTGCGGTGTGGATGAACACGAGCTTCTTCGGCATTAATCACGCCGGACTCCAACCACTGAGACACCACTGAATGATCGTGCGTTCTGGTAAATACCGCCCCATCTCGAAGCAAGTACATGCGCGAGTCCCCGGCATGCCCCCAATATATCTTACCGTCTTGCACCAGCGCAGCAACGCCCGTTGACCCAGGGAATCCACCCAACCCCATTTGATGCGAAAAGTCTACAATACGTTCATGTGCTGCCCGCATGGTTTCGCCCAGGAAATTCATGGGATCCGTGACGTGTGGCTGTGCATGCTCGTCAAATGAATCCGAGAATGTCTCGACGATTGCAGTCGCAGCCAACTCACCTTTTAAGTGACCGCCCATACCATCTGCCAGCACCATCAACAGCGCGTCGTTACTGTAGGAATAAGCTACACGATCCTGATTAAACTTTCGATTACCGATGTGACTTGCCTGATGTATAGAAAAATTCATATGTATTTAGATTGAGTCCAATAATTTCTACAGAGCGTAATCGTAATATAATGCGCCCCTCTAGCACAGCATTATTTACAAGGTATCAACATGATTATGAGCATGACCGGCTATGCTTCTGCCAGCGCTGAACTAGATATATGTTCATTGACGCTGGAGTTACGTGCCGTCAACTATCGATATCTGGACGTTCAAATGCGCATGGCAGCTGAGTTGCGTAGCTTTGAAAGCTTCTTGCGTGAAGCGATAACCTCAAAGCTTCAGCGTGGCAAAGTAGAGTGCCGCATTAACTATGTCGCACGATCTGAACAACTCCCAGCCACCCTTAATCACGCCTTGCTGAAACAGCTTGCCGCATTAAACAATGCTGTACAGTCTGCATTACCTGATTCAGCAAGTTTGACGGTAGCCGACGTACTACACTGGAACGGAATGCTTGATACGCCTGACCCCTCAAACGACAAACTGCGTATCAGCTTGCTTGAACTACTGGACATCGCTTTACATGATTTCTCTGCCTCACGTGCTCGTGAAGGCAATAAAATAAAGGAATTTCTACTACTGCGCATTGAAAAGCTTGAGAAATTGATTGAAGATGTAATTCCTCGTGTACCTATGGCAATTGCCGCATATACACAAAAAATCACCACTCGCCTCCAAGACGCTATGCTGGATAACGATCACGAACGTATTCGACAGGAAATTGCCCTGTTCACAAGCAAAATCGACGTTGATGAAGAATTATCCAGGTTGAATAGTCATATTACAGAGATGCGACGTATCCTTTCTGTTGGCGGGACAGTAGGCAAGCGTCTGGATTTTTTGATGCAAGAACTGAATCGTGAGGCCAACACGCTCGGTTCAAAATCTGTAGATGTGGAAGTTTCCCGCTGCGCCATGGAATTAAAGGTTCTGATTGAGCAGATGCGAGAGCAAATACAAAATCTGGAATAATGAATCGAACCATTAGCAATACTATTTGGCGCTGCCTACGCGCAAAGTATTGTAAGAGTATAGATTGAAAATATTATTATCGATCAATATTGGATGGTATTTACTAAACAATACCGTTTCGATGAAGTCTGAATTTTATTGAGGTGCGCCGAACCATGCAAGGAAGTTTGTTTATCATAAGTGCTCCATCAGGTGCTGGGAAAACCAGCCTGGTTCACGCTCTGCTTGACATAAACCCAAATATTGACATGTCAGTTTCCTACACTACTCGCGACCCACGTCCTGGGGAACAAGATGGCAAAGACTACCACTTTGTCAGCCGTGAAATTTTTCTTGCCATGGCACAGCAAGGAGAATTTCTGGAAAGTGCCGAGGTTTATGGCAACCTCTATGGGACATCACAAGTATGGATTACTAATGAGATTAGCAAAGGGCGTGATATATTATTGGAGATAGATTGGCAAGGAGCCGCACAAATTCGCTCCAGATTTCCCAAATGCACCAGTATATTCATACTCCCCCCTTCCAAGGAAGCACTGAAAGATCGCCTGGAAAAACGAGGTAAAGACGATAACATCGTCATTACCAAGCGCATGGCTGCGGTTCGACAGGATGTAGCGCATGTTGCCGAGTTTGATTATGTTATTATCAACGACAACCTAGACAAGGCCTTACACGAGCTAAATGCCGTAGTTGTTGCCTCAAAACTTCACAGCAAAAAGCAGTTAAGCCGTCATCAGGACTTGATCAACCAATTACAATATCCGGAGTAAACCATGGCTCGCATTACCGTTGAAGAATGTCTTATGCATATACCAAATCGTTTCGATTTGACACTGGCCGCATCTTATCGAGCTCGTCAACTATCTAATGGTGCAGCGCACTTGGTAGAAAACGTAAAAGACAAACCTACTGTGATTGCACTACGCGAAATCAGCGAAGGGAAAGTTGGCCCAGAAATTCTCAATCGAGGTCAGGCATAACGACTTATAAAATGTCCGCGTGGCCGATTGGAGATGCCTTAGTCAGGCTGCTCTGGAGTTATCACTACACTATGGCGACAAAAGCCTCTGCGCTTATGCTAAAAGGGTTTATTCGTTGCTATAGCTATACTGGGATTTCAATGAATGGCCGACGCAGAATTATTAATCAAAGAATTATCCACCTACCTTAAACCGCAGGACATCGAACACGTCCGTGTGGCGATTAAATTCAGCCGTGAGGCACACCAGGGTCAGGTACGCCAATCAGGCGACCCATATGTTTCTCACCCAATCGCTGTAGCCAGCATCCTAGCTCCACTGCACATTGATGTTCAAGCAATTATTGCAGCGTTGCTACATGACGTAGTGGAAGACACTGATGTCAGCAACGAGCAAGTAGCTGAAAATTTTGGCAAGCCGGTGGCGGAACTTGTCGAGGGTTTGAGCAAACTGGAACTATTCAAGTTCGAAACGCGCGAAGATGCCCAAGCAGAAAATTTTCGTAAAATGTTGCTGGCGATGGCTCGGGATGTTCGCGTCATACTCATCAAACTGGCTGATCGCCTGCATAATATGCGAACGCTGGGATCCATGTCCGCCGACAAATGCGAACGCATAGCACGCGAAACAATGGAAATATACGCGCCTATTGCCAATCGACTTGGCCTCAACGATATCTATCAGGAATTACAGGATTTATGTTTCAAGCATTTGCATCCCAATCGCTATGCGGTACTGTCCAAAGCTCTAAATGTTGCACGTGGCAATCGACGTGAGGTACTTGGCAAGATACTTGAAGCGATAAAACAACGACTCTCAATCCTTCGTATTGATGCAGAAGTGACCGGTCGTGAAAAGAATATTTACAGTATATACAAAAAAATGCAGAGTAAATCTCTGGCCTTTTCCGAAGTGCTGGATATCTATGGCTTTAGAGTGTTGGTTAATGACTTTGGTTCATGCTATCTAGCATTAGGTGCGCTGCATGGCCTATATAATCCGATTCCGGGAAAGTTCAAGGACTATATCGCTATACCCAAAATGAACGGCTATCAATCACTGCATACCACTTTGTTCGGTCCATTCGGAACACCCATAGAGATACAGATACGAACACAAGACATGCATCGCATCGCCGAAGCCGGTGTTGCGTCTCACTGGTTGTACAAGAGCAGTCACGATTCGATCAACGACCTGCACAAAAAAACTCATCAGTGGCTGCAAGATCTACTGGAGAGCCTTAGCCAGAGCAGCGATTCCGCCGAATTCCTGGAACATCTAAAGGTAGATCTTTTCCCTGATGAGGTCTATGTATTCACTCCAAAAGGCAAGATACTTTCCTTACCGCGTGGTGCAACAGGAGTAGATTTTGCCTATAGTGTGCATACAGACATTGGCAACCACTGCATTGCTGTGAAGGTCAATCATGAACTGGTGCCATTACGCACAGTGCTCAAAAATGGTGACCGTATCGAGGTGATTACCTCAGCTCATGCCAAGCCCAATCCTGCCTGGCTGAACTATTCTGCAACCAGCAAAGCACGTAACAATATTCGACACTTCCTAAAAAATATGCAATCCGGTGAATCTGCACAATTGGGAGAACGTCTACTCAATCAGGCACTTATTGCACTGGATATTCAGCCAACAAATATGGATGAAATGCGTTGGAACAAACTTCTCAAGGATACCAACATGAAATCCAGAGAGGATGTTCTCGCTGATATCGGTATGGGGCGACGATTTAGTCTGGTTGTGGCGCGACAACTGGCGAGTATTGGTGATTCGGATTTGAACGATACAACCATATCCCCAATAACAATCCATGGCACTGAAGGTATGGCAGTACAATTTGCACAATGCTGCCGTCCAATTCCCGGCGATCCGATCATCGGTTTAATCAAGAGTGGTCAAGGTCTGATAGTCCACACTCACGACTGCACAACCTTACGCAAAGGTCGCAATAACAGCGAGCAATGGCTGGATCTTGTGTGGGACAAGAATATCAGCCGGTCATTTGATGTAAATATCAAATTACTGGCTGCAAATAAGCGAGGCGTACTTGCCAAGGTTGCATCCGCAATTGCTGAAGCTGATGCCAATATCGAAAACATCAGTTTCAGCCATGAAGACGTTTATACCGCACTACATTTTACTCTGGAAGTAAACAATCGTTTGCATCTTGCAAATATCATGCGGAGTTTGCGTAAAATAGAAGAAGTAGTAAGGATTATCCGGGTAAACAATACGCAGAACTAAATGCCATAGCTGAAATATTGTGCTCCCTCATCTAACCGTTTCAAGCGTAATTATATTTTCTGATTTATTCTACCGCATGACCTCACCACCAAATTGGCGCAATAATTCAAGCATTGCGGATGCCTTATCCAAGGTTTCCTGATATTCAGCATCAACATCGGAATCCGCTACAATACCGCCTCCAGCCCAACACCTGATTTCTTTACCAGAGTGAACCATTGACCGAATAGCTATATTGGAATCCATATTCCTATCAAATCCAATATATCCAATCACCCCACAGTAGAAGCCTCGTCGGTGTGGTTCAAGTTGATCAATGATTTGCATCGCACGCAACTTGGGTGCACCAGTAACAGAACCTCCTGGAAAACATGCCCGTAAAACATCTAACGCATCATTTCCTGCTGATATCTGCCCCTCAACTGTACTGACCAAATGATGCACATTCGCATAGCTTTCCACATCAAATAATTTTGGCGTCTTCACTGATCCTGGCACGCATACTTTGCCAAGATCGCTACGCAACAGATCAACAATCATCAAATTTTCTGCACGATCTTTAGGATGGCGACCCAATTCAGCAGCAAGTTGCATGTCTTCATTCGTATCACTGCTGCGGCGCCTAGTTCCTTTTATAGGCTTGGTTTCCACTCTGACACCTCGAACGCTGACAAAGCGCTCGGGTGAATTGCAAATAATCTGCGCTTGGGGAAATTTCAGGAACGCCCCATAAGGCGCAGGATTCATACTACGGAGCTTAAAATATGCGCTAAGTGCATTACCTTCTGCCTTTGCACTAAAGCATTGCGCAAGATTTATCTGGTAGCAATCTCCAGATTGCAAATATCCCTGCACCATCGAAAAGGCACTCGCATATTCAGGTGGAGAAAAATTAGATGTTATTGGCCCATACACCGAAAAATCATCTTCCGGAACCACCTGTTCAGCTTCCAATAGACTCAATATTCTCGGCAATAATTTTGCTGTCTCGGCAAATCGCTGATGTGAAACCAATTTTGCGGTAAGGAGATGATGATCAACCACCAACGCCCAATCGTATATGCCGACTATCATACCCGGCAGATCGCCACCAGTGCGTTTAGCGCTGGAGACACCCATCATCCTGCACGCTAGATCATATCCCCAAATTCCTAGCGCTCCACCAGCAAATGGCACATTTTCCTGTGAAGTAACCACTTCGCCCAATTGCATTCGCAATGCAGTAAAAGGATCACCTTTGAGCGTCTCCGCATCCAACACAATAGTGTGAATTGGCATTGCAGTAATAATGTCATAGCGTGCCAGACCGCCGCTATCCAACCACACTGCCCAAGGTAAGTCGGCTAAGACAGCATAATATTTGGCAGAATCAGTATGGTAAGGCAACGCTTCAGAATAGTAGCTCATCACTTAATCAAGGATAATGCTTGAACATTAAATTACTCGGAATAGAATTATGACCACTATCGTCGCAGTCAGAAAGAATGGCATCGCATCAATAGCCGCCGATACCTTGACCACCTTTGGCAATACGCGCCTACCCTCGCATCTTGACGCATCACCTGATAAAATTTTGCATGTCAATGACAGCTATGTTGGCGTCTGTGGCAGCGCTGCACATCATCTGGTATTAGCCAACCTTCTTTCAAAATCACCTAACGTTCAGCTTAACAGCAAGGCGGATATTTTTGAAACATTTCGCAAACTTCATCCAATATTGAAAGAAGAGTGTTTTTTGAATCCCAAAGAAGATGAAGAAGACCCTTATGAATCCAGTCAAATCACAGCACTGATTGCAAATAGCAATGGTATTTTTGGAATATATTCAATGCGGGAGGTATTCGAATATACGCAATATTGGGCAATTGGTTCAGGACATGAATTTGCACTCGGTGCCGTTCATAACGCATATTCGCAGCATGAACTTGCTGCTGATATTACACGTGCAGGCGTGGCTGCTGGTATAGCACTAGACAAGAACAGTGCTGCACCAATCACTCAGTACAATATAGCACTACAAAGGTGAGCATGCCGGATTGAACTATGGTGTTCTAGCCATATTAACCAACCAAAGCTAACGGACAGATCAGAAAAACCATACTGCTATTCTATTTTAAAAAAGAACGGCAATACACACCAAAATAAAATGGTGAAAATAAAAAGGCGCACGCACCAGTTAGTGCGCCCAAAATCGAGCAAGCTATGACTAGCCCCTAATTTCAATTTCTATCGGGGCTGCTTCCACAGCTGAGAACCCGATTAGTTCGGCTTACCGATTCCTGGTGTAGGAAAGGGCCATGTTGCAGCCGGACGTATAGGCGCAGGAGGAGACATAGCTGGCTTGGCTACTGAGGCCGGAGCTGCTGGCTTCTTGGCTGCTGCCTTTTTAGCTGCTGGCTTCTTGGCTGCTGCCTTTTTAGCTGCTGGCTTCTTGGCTGCTGCCTTTTTAGCTGCTGGCTTCTTGGCTGCT
>Ga0316190_10001220_pt1 | contig 18490 bp, 20 predicted proteins | sample Eddworburrow2_MG_FD_204929 | JGI IMG/M metagenome (GOLD analysis project Ga0316190, IMG submission 204929) | Coastal sediment microbial communities from Maine, United States - Eddy worm burrow 2 | ecosystem: Environmental > Aquatic > Marine > Coastal > Sediment | place: USA: Maine | collected... | reverse complement strand
GTACTGCGCGAAGAGTTCGAGTACGCGTGGGCGCACGCCGGTCCGTTCGGCGATGCCGGTCTCGTGTTTTCGACGTTGAAGCCCCGGGAGCGCAACAGCGAAGACGTCGGCTTTCCAATGCGGGTGCTGCACACGCGTCCGGGCGATGCGGAGATCTTCCGGGCGCAACGTGCGGCAATTCGCAATGCGAAAAAATACATCTACATCCAGAACGCGTATTTCACCGACGACGCGATGCTCTACGAACTGGCGAAGGCGCGGCGCAGGGGCGTGGATGTCCGCGTCATCCTGCCGCTGGTCGGGAATCACGGGCCAATCAACCAGAGCAACGTGCTTGCCGCTAACGCGATGCTCGAACACGGCATCCGGGTGTTCGTCTACCCCGGCATGTCGCACATGAAGGCAGCCGTGTACGACGGCTGGGCCTGCATGGGTTCGGCGAACTGGGATAAACTCAGTTTCAGAACCAACAAGGAACTCAACATCGCGACGTCACATCCACCGTACGTCGATGCGTTGCTGGAGCAGGTCTTTGTGCCGGATTTCGCGATGTCTCCCGAACTCACCGAACCGTTCCCGGTGCGCTGGTCGGATCAACTCATGGAAGTCGTGGCCGACTACCTGCTGTAGACGCGGTTCCCGAATATCGATCGCGGGCCGGGGCCCGCTCCTACAATGCTAGCGGACGCGGCCACCGCTGCCGCCTTCGAACAGTTTCGCCGAGCGGCTGGCGATGCCCTTCAGGCCCGCCATGAATAGCCAGAGGAAGAGAAGCGGCAAGAGGATCGTCTGCAGCACGAAGATTGCGATCAGGTTCACGATGTGCTCGGCGGCATTGGAGGCGCTGTCTTTCAGCTCTTTCATGCGCTCCCCGACGCGCATCGACTGCAGTGACTCGTCGATCATTTCACCGAGGCGATCCATGAACGACTGCTCGCCGGGCGTAACAGGCTGCGCTTCCTCGTTGATGCGCTCGATGTTCTCGGTCGTGTCTCTCAGTATCGCCGTCGCTTCCGCCTGCTTCGGCGCGAGGAACGTGTCTGAAATGAGCGTCGTCCCGACGATGAGCACCGGCACCGCGAACCGCACGAACAGCAGGAACAGCAGGATGCGCAATGCCGGCCCCGCATATTGCGCTGCGGTCGTGCGGGGCGCCCAGATCACCACGAGGAAGCCCGCCGCCGCCGCAAAGAGAAACCCGCTCACGCCCCACCAGCTCGTGATGTTCAGAAGCAGCATCTGCAACCCGAGCGAACTCGCCGCGATCAACATCACGGCCGAGAACCGTTCGATCAGGTCGTTGATCGGGTCGAGGATCTCGCCGACCGACAGCACCACGCCGACGCCGCCGGGCTCGAGCGCGACCTCGGTGCCCTGCGCGGCGGAGATCACGCCGTTCAGCGTGCGCGCGACGGCAAAGGTCACCAGCGCGTTCTTCAACGCATCTTCCGCCTGTTCTTCGGAGGCCTGGTCGATATGACCCGTCAGGGCTCCGGCGACGGCGAGCGCAATGACGGCGGTCCACAGTAGGCGCTTTCTCAGCATGCGTTGATATCCGGGTTGGCTGCGAGAGACACATTATAGGGTCATGGCGGATGCGGAGCGCGTCACATTCGAAACCTCGACCAGTTAACAATTCCGGCATTTTCTCTGCGCATCGCTGGTTTTCCGCCGTTGCGGCTGTCAAAACGTGGCCATGGACACGAACAGCAACGACAATGTCGACTACCGGCTGCTGAACCGGCTCAACAAGCTGGTGATCTGCAGCCGTTGCCTGCGGCAGGGGCGCGTCACGCCGGTGCCGCAGGTGTTCTCGTCGCACCATCGCCCGCGCAACGTCTGCGACAAGTGCCGCGAAGACGCCGGCGTCGGCTTGGGCAACGGCCGGCACGGCCATCGCTGCACGCTCGCGAAGGTTCTCAAGCTGAGGCCCTGACCCTGCACCGGATGCAAGCCCCTGCATCCGGTGCCACAATACCGGGACTCAGCGCACAACGAGTCCCCGATGGCAAAACTGTATTTCTACTACTCGTCGATGAACGCCGGTAAATCGACGTCACTCCTCCAGTCCAGTTACAACTACCGCGAACGCGGCATGAGCACCCTCGTGCTGGCGCCCGCGCTCGACGACCGCTACGGCGTCGGCAAGGTCGCATCGCGTATCGGCCTCGAGTCGGAAGCGACGACGTTCAGCCCGGAAGACGACCTCTTCGATCTCGTCGAGTCCATGGTGACCGATGCGCCGCTGCACTGCGTGCTCATCGACGAGGCGCAGTTCCTCACCAAGGAGCAGGTATTCCAGCTCAGCGAGGTCTCCGACATCCTGAACATCCCGGTGCTCGCCTATGGGCTGCGCACGGACTTCCAGGGCGAGCCCTTCGAGGGCAGCAAGTACCTGCTCGCCTGGTCCGACAATCTCAAGGAACTGAAAGCCATCTGCCACTGCGGCACGAAGGCCACGATGGTGCTGCGCATGGACGAAGAGGGCAACGCCGTGCGCGAAGGCTCACAGGTCGAGATCGGCGGCAACGACCGTTACGTATCCATGTGCCGCAAGCACTTCAAGAAAAAGTTCTACGGCTGATTCGCGCTACTTGTTGCCGTACGTCGGCAGGTTTTCCGAGGGGATCGGCAGCATCGCGGTATTCTCATGCGCGAGCAGGTCGCGCATGTCGTCGAGCGTCTTCATGATTGCCGTGTCGGTGAACTCGTTGCCGGTTATCAAACCGCGGTTCGTCGCGTGCGGATCGCAGAATTTGATGCGGTGATTGCCCACGGTAATGATGTCGTTGTCGATCAGGACGTGGTTCGACACGCGCCTCGAGTTGACGAAAGTCCCGTTGCTGCTGTTCAGGTCCATCATGAACGTGGTGTTGCCGTGGCGGACCAGCAGCAGGTGATGGCGACTGACAAAGCGGCTCGGGATCGCGATGTCGTTGTGCTCCGAGCGGCCGATCAGCAATCGCGGCTGGTCGAAAGTGAGCTCCTTGATGGTGTCACCTTCTTTCGTGAGGAACAGTTTGGGCGGCTCGGGGGCCACGCCCACCGCGTTTTCGAGCTCGGTGATCGATTGCTCGTCCCAGTCCGAGTACGGCAGCGCCGGACGTTCGATTGCCGAGATCGAGACCGGCAGCGAGTCCGCGCGCGACAGCGCCAGTAGTGCGATCCGGTCCAGTACGCCCGGCCAGCCCCCGGACGCGTCCCATAATTCGACGCAGACCGAGTTGGGGAATACGTATTCCGGTACCCGGCTGCCGGCGTTGCGGAGTTTCTCGCGCAGGTACTCCTTGGCGTCGTCACAGGACATCGGCCGCATCTGGAAATTGACGGCCACGCGCCCGGCGATGGGTGCCATTGCAGGCGCCTCGATGATCGACTCCAGCGATCGGTCGCTGACGAGCACGATCTTCAGTGCGCTGACGAGCCGGTTGTCGCGCAGGCACTTGAGCTCCGCAAGGCTGCACAGGGTGCGCAGGGCGCTCGGATTGAGCCGATGGGTATTCTCGATGACGAGTAACGGCGGTTGATAGCTGGCGGCCTGGTGCAGCGCGAAGACGCGCAGCATCGACAGGAGTTCGTTGTCAGTGTGAAAGTCGGCTTCGTATCCGAATTCACGCAGCGTCGCTTCGAGCAGGGTAGTGGCATTGAGCCCGGTACCATCGACGACGGCGCATTCCTGGTCGTCGTCGCGCGAATCGATGAAGTGTTGGATCAGTGTGGATTTGCCGGATAAAGGCGGCCCCTGCAGCAACGCGAGGCCGTTCGGCGTTTCGCAGGCGGCGCGAATCGCCTCGAGTCCCTCCAGGTGCGAGGCATAAGATACAATTGATTCCGGCTTGCCCTGCGTGCGGAACGGTTGTTCCGTGAGGCCTGCCGCCGCTAAATCCATACGCTCGAATTCGCTCCGGTTGTGGGTGCGTAGTACGCTGTTATCGTTGCCCGCCGCCCATAATTTATGTACAACTCGGGCCCGGCCCTTCAGTCTACGGCCGCACGGCAAGCCGTGCAAACGACAATTGGTGAAATCTCGACGCAGCAGAAAGACGCAGGCGTGATCTCCAAATTGGTTTAGGAAAGACGATTAAGATTATGAATAAAAAGGACTTTAGCCGTTGACTGAGCAATTATCGGCGGAGAGCCTGACGCTCTTCCGCGGCGATCGCTGCCTGTTCCGCGACGTGAGTTTTGCGGTCAATTCCGGCGAATTGCTGATCCTCGAGGGCTCGAACGGCAGCGGCAAAACCAGCCTGATGAAGGCCATTGTCGGCATGCTGGACCTCGAAAGCGGTACCGTGCTCTGGAACGGCAAGCCGGTGGCCGAACAGCGCCAGGTCTTCCACGGTGCGCTCGTGTGGACGGCTCACCGCGTCGGCCTGAAAGCGGACCTCACGCTGGTCGAGAACCTGCGTTTCGAGGCGGCACTGCGCCCGCAGGGCAGCGACGGCCTCGAGAAGGTCCTCGAACGCCTTGGAATAACACGCCTGAAACCGCTGCCGCTCAGGTCGCTGTCGGCGGGTCAGCAGCGCCGCGTCGCGCTCGCCCGGATGCTGCTGGCGGACGTGCCGCTGTGGCTTATGGACGAGCCGTTCACGAACCTGGACCGCGAAGGCCGCAGCCTCGTGATGCAGCTCGTCAAGGAGCACCTCGACACGGGCGGAATGTGCGTCATGGCGGCGCACCAGGACGTCGAAATCGATGCGCCGGTCACGAAGGTGGTGCTGCAATGACGGCCCCGGTGCGGCGCATGCCCGGCATGCTGGACGGACTGCTTGCGGTGGCGCGGCGCGACCTGTTGCTGGCGTGGAAACGGCCCGGGGACGTGCTCAACCCGTTATTTTTCTTCGCGATGGTCTGCACGCTGTTCCCGCTGGCCGTCGGCCCCAGCGCCGAGCAGCTCACATTTAGCGGGCCCGGCGTATTGTGGGTTGCCGCATTGCTGGCCATGCTGATTTCGCTGAACAGCCTGTTCATTTCGGACTTCGACGACGGCAGCCTCGAGCAGCTGCTCGTAAGCCCGCAGCCCTTGCCTCTGGTGGGCCTTGGTAAGACAATCTCGCACTGGCTGACGAGCGGTTTGCCGCTCGTACTGGTTTCTCCCATCGTGGCTATCACTTATCGAATGCAGGGCGACGTTGTCCTAGTGTTGATGCTGACGCTGACGCTCGGCACCATTAGCCTGAGTTTGTTGGGGTCTATAGGGGCGGCACTGACGGTCGGCCTGCACCGCGGCACCGCGTTGCTGAGCTTGCTGATCCTGCCGTTGTCGATGCCGGTGCTCATCATCGGCGCCAACACCGTGTCGCTCGCGGCCGGGAACGAGACCTATTCAGCCGGAATCTGGGCACTGTCCGCGTATGCGGTCGGTACGCTGAGCCTGGCGCCTTATGCAACGGCCGCCGCATTACGTATTAGTAACGAGTAGAATCCCCCCATGTGGAAATGGTTTCACCAGCTGGCGTCGCCGCCACACTTCTATAGGATTGTCCCGATATTCAGTACTTTGCTGCTGCTGCCGGGCCTTGCCCTCATTGCCTACGGTGTCTACGCGGGCCTTTTTCTCGCGCCCATGGATTACCAGCAGGGCGATGCGTTTCGGATCATTTACATCCATGTACCTTCGGCGTACCTGTCGATGATGGCGTACATGATCATGGCAGTAGCGGGCGGCATCGGTCTCATCTGGCGGATGAAGCTCGCGCACGCCGTTGCCGCGTCCGCAGCGCCGCTTGGCGCATGGTTCACGTTCCTCGCGCTGGCCACCGGCTCGATCTGGGGTCGGCCGATGTGGGGAACCTGGTGGGAATGGGCGGATCCAAGGATGATGTCGGAGCTGATCCTGCTGTTCTTCTATTTCGGCTACATGGCGCTCAGGGCCGCGATCGACGACACCGCCAAGGCCGACAAGGCGGCCGCGGTGCTGTCGCTCGTCGGTGTGGTGAACGTCATCATCGTGCATTACTCGGTGGAGTGGTGGAGTTCGCTGCACCAGGGCCAGACGATCATGGCGAAGGACGGGCCGGCGATGGATCCGGCGATGCTGTATCCGCTGCTGGCCAATATTTTCGGGTTCACGCTCCTGTTCGGGTCGCTGCTCCTGCGGCGTACCCGCACCGAGGTGCTGTTCCGCGAGCGGCGGACCCGGTGGGTAAAGGAAATGATTTTGGCTCCGGAGGGTCAAAGATGACGGAAAGTCTGGCGATGGGCGGCTACGGCGCGTACGTCTGGACCTGTTTCGGGCTGGCGGCGGCGGTGCTGATCATCAACGAATGGCGGGTGCGTGCCCGCCAGGCGGCCGTGTACAAGGAAATCGAAGTGCGCATCAAGGCGCTGGAGGAAAGTGCATGAAACCGAGGCAGCAGCGAATGCTGGCCGTTGGCCTCGTTGCGGTCGGACTCGCGATCGCGGCGACGTTCACGTTGCGGGCATTCGAAGACAACATGATGTTCTTCGTCGAAATCTCAGATGTCATGGCGGGGGATTATCCCAAGGAACGAAATTTCCGGATCGGCGGGCTCGTGGTCGCCGGCACGATCGAACGCGAAGAAGGCTCCATGGACATGTCGTTCATGGTCACCGATACGCGCTGCGCACTGCCGGTAACCTACAGCGGCGTGGTCCCCGACCTGTTCCGCGAGGGCCAGGGCGTGGTCGCACACGGGCGCATGGGCGGTAGCGGCGCCTTCGTCGCCGACAAGATCATGGCGAAGCACGACGAGGAATACATGGCGCCGGAAGTCGCGGACTCGATCGCCAAACACGTGCAGGACGAAACGGCGTCCGTGCGGCACCTGTCTACGGATTGCACCTCCAATGATTCCTGAAATCGGTCATTTCGCCCTGATCCTCGCGCTGTCGCTCGCCGTCTGCCAGGGCATCATCCCGCTGCTTGGCGCGCATCGTAACGATGCAGCCATGATGTCTGCCGGGCGTACCGCGGCGAACGGCCAGTTGTTCTTCGTTGCGTTTGCATTCGGTTGCCTGGTCTGGGCCTTCGTGCAGAGCGATTTCTCGGTCCTGTACGTGGCCAACCATTCACAGTTATCGCTGCCGACGATGTACAAGATATCCGCCGTGTGGGGCGCCCACGAGGGCTCCCTCCTGATGTGGATACTGATTCTCGCCATGTGGACGGTCGCGGTTAGCTACTTCAGTAACAACCTGCCGCAGATATTCTCGGCGCGCGTGATCGCCGTGCTCGGCCTCCTGTCGACGGGTTTCCTGCTGTTTACGCTGCTGACGTCGAATCCCTTTGAACGCCTCACGCCGGCGCCGGCTGACGGGGGCGACCTGAATCCGCTGCTGCAGGACCCGGGCCTCGCCATACATCCGCCGATCCTGTACGCGGGTTACGTGGGCTTCTCGGTTGCATTTGCGTTCGCGATTGCCGCGATGCTGAGCGGCAACCTGGACCGGACGTGGGCGAAATGGACACGGCCCTGGACCACGGTCGCCTGGCTGTTCCTGACGATCGGTATCGCGCTCGGCAGCTGGTGGGCCTATTACGAGCTCGGCTGGGGCGGCTGGTGGTTCTGGGATCCGGTCGAGAACGCGTCCTTCATGCCCTGGCTGGTCGGCACGGCGCTGATTCATTCGCTGGCGGTCACGGAGAAGCGCGGCCTGTTCAAAAGCTGGACGCTGTTGCTGGCGATCGCGGCGTTTTCGCTCAGCCTGCTGGGCACGTTCCTGGTGCGTTCGGGCATTCTCGTGTCGGTGCACGCGTTTGCGACCGACCCGGCGCGCGGCTTCTTCATCCTCGGGTTCCTCGGCATCGTCATTCTCAGCGCGCTGATTTTGTATGCATGGCGCGCGCCGGGGCTCGACTCCGCAGCCGGATTCGCGCCGCTGTCGCGGGAGACCTTCCTGCTGCTGAACAATGTACTGCTCGTCATCGCCGCATTGCTGGTCTTCATCGGCACGCTTGCGCCGCTGGTCGTCGAAGTTCTGAATGCCGGCAAGATCTCGGTGGGCGCGCCGTGGTTCAACATCGCGTTTGCCATCCCGATGATCCCGCTGGTGCTGCTCATGGGAATGGGCATGCATGCAGCGTGGCGCTCACAGCCGGCGCAGCCCTGGCTGCGCAGATTGCGCATCCCGGCGATCATCGCGCTCGTTTTGGGCATTGGTATCCCCGTGCTGTACGGCGGCGCGTTCGGCGCCCTTGCCGTCGTCGGCGCTGTTGCCGGCATCTGGATCATCGTGGTGTCGCTCCTGCAGCCGCTGCGAGCGTGGCGCAGCCGCGTAAAGCTCACGCCCGCCGTGCTCGGTATGTCCGTCGCCCATATCGGCGTCGGCCTGTTTGTCCTCGGTGTGACCATGGTCAATACCTTCGGCATCGAGACGGACCGCGCGATGCGGCCAGGTGAATCGATCGAGATCGGCAAGTACCAGTACGAAATGCGCGAGCTCAGGGACGTTCAGGGGCCGAATTACACGGCGCGCGAGGCGGTCATCGAAATCCGGCGCAACGGAGAATTCGTCTCCGAGGTCCGCCCGCAGAAGCGCCAGTACCTCGTGCAGAAGAGTCCGATGACGGAAGCCGGGATTGATGCCGGCCTGACCCGCGACCTGTTCGTCGCGATGGGCGACCAGATTGGTCAGGACACATGGAGCGTGCGCGTCCAGTACAAGCCGATGATCCGCTTCATCTGGCTGGGTTGCCTCGTCATGGCGCTCGGCGGCCTGATTGCCGCGAGCGACCGGCGCTACCGCACGGTGGCGGCGGAGAGCCCGGCCGCTGGCAAGGTGGCGGCGGAGACGGCGTAATGAGATTCGCGATTCCGATTGTCGTATTCCTGTTGCTGGTCGTCGTCTTCTCGTTCGGCCTGTTCAACGATCCGCGCGAATTGCCGTCGCCATTTCTCGGCGAACAGGCGCCGGCGTTCGAAGTCGAGTCCCTGACAGAACCCGGGCGCATGGTCGGCTCGGCGGACTACACGGGCAAGATGGCGCTCGTCAACGTCTGGGCCACCTGGTGCGGTGGCTGCCGGCAGGAGCACCCCTTCCTGCTGCAGCTCGCACGTTCCGGCGCGATCCAGATCTATGGCATCAACTGGCGCGACAATCGCGAGGAAGCGCTGCGCTGGCTCAAACAACTCGGCGACCCGTACGAGTTCTCCGCGTTCGACGCGGACGGGCGGGTTGGCATCGACTGGGGTGTCTACGGCGCGCCGGAGACATTCCTCATCAGCCCCGAGGGAATCGTTTTGCACAAGCATCTCGGGCCGCTGGATGCGGCGACCTGGCAGGAAGACTTTATTCCGCTCATCGAAGCAGGAGCGCCGTCGTCATGAGAAAGCTCGTTGCTTGCGTGCTGCTTGTAACGCTGGCCTCACCCGCACTGGCAATCGACACCGACAAGGCGTTCGACGACCCCCAGCTGCAGGCCCGTTATGAACACATCATCGAGGAAGTTCGCTGTCTGAAGTGCCAGAACCAGAGCATCAAGGACTCGAATGCATTCCTCGCCGGAGACCTGCGGCGCGAAATTCGCCGCATGCTGGCCGAGGGTAAGACGGACGACGAGATCTACGATTTCCTGGTGGCTCGCTACGGCGAGTTCGCCCTCTACCGTCCCCGCATGTCCGGCAAGACACTGGTCCTGTGGATTGCACCGATCTTACTGCTGCTCGCCGGTGGATTCGTGCTCGTGAATATCCTGCGGCGTCGGATGGCCATGCCCATCGACGGCGACGCGGCAGCCGAGGAGTAGACAAGCCATGCTGTGGTTGACGCTTGGTGTTATGAGTTTTGCGGGCGTGTTGTTCACCGTGTGGCCGTTCCTGCGTGAGAATTCGCGCAATTTCGGCATCGTGGCGGTCGCCGTGCTCTTTGTAGTCGCTTCATCGGCGGGCCTGTATGCCGGCCTTGGCAGTCCGGGTCTCGAGAACGAAAGGCTGGCTCACGGCGGCGGCCCGGGCGGCGACATGGTCGAGGTGGTGGAGGCGCTCGCAGAGCGGCTCGAGGACAATCCTGACGACGTAGGCGGCTGGCAGATGCTCGGCCGCTCGTATATGTCGCTCAACAATCATCCGAAGGCCATCGAGGCGTTCGAGCGTGTCGTCGAACTCCAGGACGGCCGGAGCGCGCAGGGGTTGGTCGAACTCGGCGAAGCCGTGCTCGCTGCCGACGGCGGGCAGGCCATGTCTCCCCAGGCGATGTCGCTGTTCGAGAACGCATTGGCCGTCGAGCCCAACAACCAGGCGGCACTGTTCTGGGGCGGGCTGGCCGCGGTCAACCGCGGTGATACCGATACTGCGGCCGAGCGCTGGGAACGGCTGCTGGGCACGAACCCGCCGGACGATATCCGCAACGTGATCGAGCAGCGCGTGGCCGAGTGGCGCGGCGGCACGCCGGCAGCAGCCGTGGACACGACGCCGGCACCGGAAGTCGCCGAGGCCAAGCCGACACCCGCGCCGACACCCGCGCCCCTCGAACCCGGCGCAATCGTGAGCGCCAATATCGCCCTGTCCGAGGCAGCGCAGAGCGCATTGCCGTCGGATGCCACCGTGTTCGTGATTGCGCGCGACCCGTCGCAGCCGTCGCCGCCGATTGCCGTTACGCGGCGCTCGCTCGCCGAGCTGCCCGCGGTCGTGCAGCTTGGGGACAGGGAGTCGATGGTGCCCGGGCGCGAGCTTTCAGGCTTCGATCAGTTCGAACTCGTCGCCCGAGTGTCGCTGTCCGGTCAGCCCGTCAGCCAGCCCGGCGACTGGTTCGGCAGCGTCATCGTGAAGCCGGCCGAAAACGGCTCGATAGTCCTGTCAATCGACACGCGCGTCGAATAACGCGCTGACCGTGGCGTTACCGGAGACTCTCGCCCGGAACCTGCGCATTCCGCTGATCGGGGCGCCGATGTTCATCGTGTCCGTGCCCGATCTCGTCGTTGCGCAGTGCACCGCGGGGATCGTCGGCTCCTTTCCGGCGCTCAACGCACGCCCGCAGGAGCGCCTCGAGGAGTGGATCAAGGACATAAAGGCGCGGCTCGCGGCCTACGCCGAGGCCAACCCTGGCGCACCCGTCGCACCTTTCGCCGTCAACCAGATCGTTCACCGCAGTAATACGCGGCTGATGGCCGACATGGAAACCTGCGTGCGTCACGAGGTTCCGATCATCATCACAAGCCTTCGACCGCCGGGCGACGTTGTCGAGGCGGTGCACAGTTACGGCGGTCTCGTCTTTCATGACGTGATCAGCCAGCGGCACGCGCACAAGGCGATGGAGCAGGGCGTCGACGGCATCATCGCGGTATGTGCCGGCGCCGGCGGTCACGCAGGACCGCTCAGTCCGTTCGCGCTGGTGAAGGAAATCCGGCGCGAGTTCGACGGCGTCATCATCCTGTCGGGCGCCATGTCGAGCGGCGACGACGTTCTCGCGGCGCAGGCGATGGGGGCAGACCTGGCGTACATCGGGACGCGCTTCATCGCCACGCAGGAGGCGAATGCCGCCGACGCGTACAAGCAGATGATCGTATCGAGCACGGCGGCGGACATCGTCTATACGCCGGTGTTCACCGGCGTTCACGGCAGTTACCTCAGGGGCAGCATCGAGAATGCGGGCCTCGACCCGGACAACCTGCCCGACCCCGACCCCTCCGCGATGGACTTCGCCAGTTCGGCCAAATCGGACGCAAAAGCCTGGCGCGATATCTGGGGAGCGGGCCAGGGCGTCGGCAATATCGACGATATTCTGCCGACGCACGAGCTCGTTTTGCGCATCGAGGCCGAATACCGCGCCGCGCGCGCCCGGCTGCTTCGCTAACTGCCCGATCGGTAGAAATGCACCTCGACCTTCTCGAGCGTGGCGAGGCCTTCGCCGATGGCGTGGTCCGTGCTGCGCAGGAATGCGTCGATCTTGTCCTCGGCGTCGACGATTTCGACCACGATCGGCAGATCCGCTGACAGGCGCAGGATCTTCGCCGTGTGCAGGCGGCTGTGTGCGCCGAAGCCCTCCAGGCCTCGTAGCACCGTGGCACCGGCAAGGCCCTGCTGCCGCGCTTCGCGTACGAGCCATTCATACAGCGGCATGCCGTCGTGCCGGTCGCTTTCGCCGATGAAGATCCGCAATAACTTGCCTTGCTTGGGCAGTTCCATATCCGTCTACCTCGAGGAGGCCAGGCCGTAGGCCAGCCATACCAGCGTTAGCCCCACCACGACATGCAGTCCGACATTGACGGCGGCCTGCATGTAACCGGCATCGCGGGCGAGCGCGACCGTTTCATAGCCGAAGGTGGAAAACGTCGTAAATCCGCCCAGGAGTCCGATGAACGCGAACAGGCGAAGCTCGGGCGCGAACAGCTGGCGCGAATCCGCCAGGCCGGCCAGGTAGCCGATCAGCAGGCAGCCGAGCAGATTGACGACCAGCGTTCCAACAGGAAAGGTCGTCTGGGGCATGCCGCGATGCACGAACCCGGCGAGCGCATAGCGGCACAGGGCACCGAAGAAACCGCCCAGCCCGACCAGGAACGCTTGTAGGAAAATCGCCTTCAACTTCACCCAGGCCGCAACGCGGCGTGTCGACTTGCGTCAGTCCTAACCGGCAGGAATGGCAAATCGGTCATTTGGAATCAATCAGTTACCGCCGCATTCTCCAAGATTGCAACAAGGCGGTCAATCCAGTCGCGGTGTTCGGGTTTCATCAATACCGAGCGCAGGCAGGTTACTGTATCCGTTGTTTCGCGAATCTCGGGCGCATCGGTTCGCAACATCGCGGCAGGCAGCTCTACCAGCGCGAGGTGCAGGTTTTCCTCGGCGGCGCGTTCGAATACCTGCCGCGCTCGCCGTGACGCGGCTGCCGTGTCCGGCGCATTGACGGCATACGTCACGATGTCGAGTTCCGGTTTCATCAGCGGGCGAAACGACGGGCTCGCATCGAGCCGGAACCAGAATTCGCGGGCGGCAGCAAGGCAACGCTCGAGATCCTGTGCGAACTGGCCACCCCTGACCGGCGGCAACAGCCGGTGCGTTGCCCACAGTGCGACCGCGGAGGCGCCCGGGCGCGAGCATTCGAGGCTGATTTCACCGAGATGCAGTTCCTCCGAGCTGAAGTAGGTGTACGGCGAGTCGTGCTTGTAGAAGCGGCCGTCCGCCGGGTCGCGGAACAATACGCAGCCGCAGCCATAGGGCTGCAGGCCGTGTTTGTGGGGATCGACGACGATGGAGTCGACATGGCCCAGGGCATCGAAGGCACCGCGCGCCTGGTCGCCGAGCGTGCCGGCCAGCGTGAAGTAGCCGCCGTAAGCCGCATCGGCATGCACGCGGACGTGTGCTTTTGCGGCTCGCTCGAGAATACCGGGAAGCGGGTCTACGGCGCCGAAGCCGGTGGTGCCCATGGTTGCCACCACGGTGCCGACGTCGCCCTGGTCCAGCAGCTCGTCGAGATGAGCCAGATCAATGTGCCCGCCTGGCGTGCAGCGTACCGCCGAGTAGGGAATGCGCAGCACTTCGCAGATGCGCTTGTGGGTGTAGTGCGCCAGTTCCGAGGCGACGACGCGCTTATCCGGATTGAGCCGGCCCGCGATCCAGAGGGCCTCGAGATTCGCCATCGTCCCGCCGCCGGCCAGGTGGCCCAGGGGCGCTTCCCAGCCGAACATGTTGCCAATCTCGATGACGCACTCTTTCTCCATCGCCGAGCTTGCGCGGCCGCCGTCCAGCGCGTGATTGTTCGGATTGATCCACAACGAGAGGGCGTAGGCGAGCCGGGCGACGGGGTGCGGCGGCTTCAGCATCTGCCCGGCGTACAACGGATGGTAGTAGGGATAGTTGTCCTGCATGCGAGTGGCAACCTGCTGCAGGACATCGCTTACGGCGTCGACATCGAACTCCGGTGCGAACCGCGGCAAATCCGTAAAGCCTGCTTCGAGTTTCTCGAGCGCACCGCGCAGCACGTCCAGTTCGGCGGGGTTGATCATGCGTCCGTTCCGAATCCTCAGAGGCGGCGAGCTTACCGTAAAAACGGCCGCGCCAGCACGTTCGCAGCGGTTACAATTCCGCGATGGACCTGATTGCGATAGCCGTCCCGTTTTTCCTGCTGGCGTTGCTCGTGGAGCTGGCGATAGACCGCAGCCGCGGCACCGGCCTGTACCGGGCGAACGATGCGATCAACAGCCTCAGCGCCGGCACGCTCAGCACGACCATCGGCTACTTCACGAAGCTGCTGCCACTCATCGCGTGGGGGTTCGTGCTCGAGAATTTCGCGATGATCGACATGCCGCTCGCCTGGTTCGACGCCTCGCCGCGCGGCATCGCGCTCTGGGTCACGGCGGCACTGGCCTGGGACTTCTGCTACTACTGGTTTCACCGCTTCAGCCACGAGATTTCGGTGCTCTGGGCCGCGCACGCAGTGCATCACCAGAGCGAGGATTACAACCTGTCGACCGCCCTGCGGCAGACGAGCACCGGGTTCATCTTCGGCTGGGTCTTTTACCTGCCGTTGTTCGTGATCGGCTTTCCCCTCGAGGTCCTCGTGACCGTCAACGCCGTCAATCTCATCTACCAGTTCTGGGTGCATACGCAGGTGATCCGGCGCATGGGGGTACTGGACCGGATACTCGTGACGCCCTCGAACCACCGCGTGCACCATGCGCAAAACGAACGTTACATCGACAAGAATTACGGCGGCATGCTGATCCTCTGGGATCGCCTGTTCGGCACTTTCGAGGATGAACGCGACGACGATCCCGTGATCTTCGGCGTCCGCAAGCCACTGGCCAACTGGAATCCCTTCTGGGCCAACCTGCAGGTCTACGACTACCTGCTGTTCGATGCCCGCCATACGAGGCGGTGGCGCGACAAGCTGGGAATATGGTTCCGGCGTACCGGCTGGCGGCCGGCCGACGTGGAAAAACGATTTCCGAGGCGTCCGATGGACTTTGGCGCGTTCGAGAAATTCGACCCGCCGGTTTCGGGGGCGATGCGGCGCTACGTGCTGGCGCAATTCGGGGTGGCCGTCGCGGCGACGCTCGGTATAGCCGCCGTGTTTGCGGCATCCGGCGCGATGGCGGTGCTGCTGCCCTGCGTGATGTTGTGGGTCCTCCTGTACACGCTGGGGCTGCTCAACGAGGGCCGGCGGTACGCGGTGCGCTTCGAGCTGGCCAGGGTGCTCGTCATCATCCCGGGGGGCGTGCTCGGCATCGTGCTCACGGAGCGGCTGCCCGTGCCGTCCTCCTGGCTCTGGCTGGGAGCGGCGGCTTACCTCGCGGCGTCGCTGGCAGGGCTGCATCGGGCCACACAAATTGAAAAGAAAGTAACTTTAAATCAAGAACTAATAGTAGATAAGTAAAGTAATTTCTGGAATCAGCGATGACGGAATTCAAGCGCAGCAACCTGCAGTCGGGCGCCCCCTGGGAGGCGCAGGTGAGCTATTCGAGGGCCGTGAGGGTCGGGCGTTTCATTGCCGTTTCCGGCTCCGCGGCCGTCGGCGAGGACGGGCAGCTCGTGGGCGAGGGCGACATGTATGCCCAGGCGAGGCAGTGCATCGAGGTGATCGGGATGGCGCTGGAGCGAGCCGGGGGACGTCTCTCCGACGTCGTGCGCACCCGCATCTTCGTCACGGATATCGACCGCTGGGAGGACGTCGGCCGCGCTCACCAGGAAGCCTTCGCCGACGTGATGCCCGCGACCTCGATGGTGGAGGTGTCGCGCCTCATCGACTCCCGAATGCTGGTGGAAATCGAGGCCGATGCGATAATCGGCGACGACTAGCCGGGCTCGGGACTCGGGGCCTGTCGCTGGATTCATCGCTGCTCCCCGGTATGATGCCCTGATTTCCTGATCCTGACGGAGATACCGGGGGCTATGTGCTAAGGCGAAATTTTCTACGTTCGATCGTCGGTGTCGTGTTTGCGTCGCTGGCCGGGCTTCGCGCCGGCCGGGCGCATGCCGGCGAACCGCTGCGCTTCGACCACGGAGTCGCAAGCGGCGACCCGCTGAGCGACGGGTTCATCCTCTGGACGCGCGTGAGCGGTGCGGACGAGGGCTCGCTGCCCGTGCGCTGGCTGGTCGCGAGCGACCCGGACATGAAGCGGGTGCTTCGCCACGGCATCGCCTGGACGGATGACTGGTCCGATTACACGGTCAAGGCGGACGTGCGCGGCCTGCCGTCGGGATCCACGTTTTATTACTGCTTCGAGATCAACAATGCCCGCTCGCCCATCGGCCGCACGCGGACATTGCCCGTCGGTGCCGTTGCCGGCGCGCGCTTCGCGGTCGTGAGCTGCTCCAACCATCCCGCGGGCTATTTCAATGTCTATCGCGATATTGCCGGGGAGGACGATCTCGACGCGGTGGTTCATCTCGGCGACTACATCTACGAGTACGGCGCGGGCCAGTATGCGACCGAGCACGCGGAAAGGCTCGAGCGTGTTCCCGAACCGGCCGGCGAGGTGACGACGCTCGCGGATTACCGGCGCCGGCACGCGCAGTACAAGGCGGACCCGGATTCGATTGCGATGCACGGCAAACACCCGCTCATCGCCGTCTGGGACGACCACGAGATCGCCAATGATGCCTGGCGGGGCGGGGCGGAGAACCACGATGACGCCGAAGGCAGCTGGACAGACCGCCGCGACGCCGCCCTGCGAGCCTGGTTCGAGTGGATGCCGGTGCGGGGCGTGCCGAACGGCCCCGATACCCGCATTTTTCGCGATTTTCGCTACGGCGACCTGATGTCGCTGATCATGCTCGACACGCGTCTCCATGGCCGCGACAGGCAGCCGGACGCCGGCGTTGCGGTGACCTCGGAGTCGGTGACCGCGGCGTTGCAGGACCCCGAACGGCGCATGCTGGGGCCGCGCCAGGAAGGCTGGCTGCGGCGTACGCTTGCGGCGCACGCGGACACGACCTGGCAGGTCCTCGGGCAGCAGGTGATGCTGGCGCCGGTGCGCGCGCCGGAACTCGGGCCGTTGCTCGATCTCGAGCGTCCGTCGATGCTGCCGCGGGAGCAGCTGGAGCAGTATGTCGCGCTGAGCAAGGGCAATCCGCCGATGGTGTTCGATACCTGGAACGGTTACCCGCACGCTCGCGAGGCGTTTCTCGGCGACCTGCAGGAATTCGCCCGCAACCCGGTGGTGCTGAGCGGCGACCTGCATACGTCGATGGCCAATGACGTTTACCGGCAAGACGGCGACAAGCCCGTGACCGTGGAGATCATGCCACCCGCCGTTTCGTCGCCGGGTTTCGACGAATACCTGCCGCTGCGCGAGCCCGGTGCGCTGAGCGAGGCGACACGGGCGATCAACCCGGCGGTTCGCTACATGGACACGCGGCGGCGCGGCTGGGTGCATCTCGGCGTCACGGGCGACGCCTGCACGGCGGAATGGCGCCTGGTCGATACCGTGCATTCGCGGGACTACACGAGCGCGGTCGAGGCGCGTTTCACGGTTGCGGCGGGCGAAGTCGCTGCAGGGCTGCGCGACACCCGCGGGGAATGAAGGGGCGGGTCAGGCTTTCCGCTGCGGAGGCGCGTCGCGTCGCTCTCGCGGCGCAGGATATGCACCGGGACCGGCCCGCGTGCGCGCCGGACGCTCGCCATTTCCGCCGCGCGCTGGCGGCGCTGCAGGTGCTGCAGCTGGATTTCGTCAATGTGCTGGTCCCCGCCCACTACCTGATCCTGTGGTCGCGTCTCGGCGCCTACGACCGGCAGCGATTCGACCGCTTCGTATACGGGCGCGGCGAGTACACGGAGCAGTGGGCGCACGAGGCGTCGATCGTCCCCAGCGACGCGTGGCCGCTGCTGGAACACCGCCGTGCCGCGTACGAGCCTTCGAAAAACAATCCGATCCGCAAGCTCGAGGACAGGCGCCGCTACCTCGACGCCGTGCTGGAGCAGGTGCACAGCGAGGGCGCGCTGACCGCGGCCGATCTGCCGCCATTGCCAGGACCGAAACGCAAGCCGGGCGACTGGCACCGTTCGATACCGCGCTGGGCGCTGGAATACCATTTCGCGCGCGGCGACCTGGCGGTATCGCATCGCCTGCGCAATTTTCAGCGGGTCTACGATCTCCCGAAACGCATAATCCCCCGGCATCGCCTGGCGCCATCTCCCGGCAGGGAAGCGGCGGATCGCGAGATGCTGCGGCGGGCGGCGGCCGCGCTGGGCGTCGCCACGCAGCGCGACCTGGCCGACTATTTCCGGATGTCGCCGCGGGATGCGGCGCCGCGCATCGAGGAACTTGTCGAGGAGGGCAGGCTGTCCTGCGTCGAGGTGGAGAACTGGCAGGAGCCGGGTTACCTGTCGGCTTCGGCCCGGCTGCCGCGCGCCATCGAAGGCGCGTCACTCTTGTCGCCGTTCGACCCGATCGTCTGGTACCGGCCGCGCGCGCAGCGCCTGTTCGATTTCCATTACCGCATCGAGATCTACGTGCCTGCCGCGAAGCGCAAGTGGGGCTACTACGTGCTGCCGTTCCGGGTCGGCGATCGCATCGTCGGCCGCGTGGACCTCAAGGCGGACCGCAAGTCGGGGCGGCTGCTCGTGCTTGCCGCCCACGAGGAACCCGGCG
>Ga0316190_10001219_pt1 | contig 18499 bp, 17 predicted proteins | sample Eddworburrow2_MG_FD_204929 | JGI IMG/M metagenome (GOLD analysis project Ga0316190, IMG submission 204929) | Coastal sediment microbial communities from Maine, United States - Eddy worm burrow 2 | ecosystem: Environmental > Aquatic > Marine > Coastal > Sediment | place: USA: Maine | collected... | reverse complement strand
GGCCGAACGTCTACGGCATGGGTATCTTTAGCGACGGCGGGTTGTTCGCAACCAAGCCGTATATCTGCGGATCGAACTACATTCTCAAGATGAGCGACTACGGCAAAGACGACTGGTGCGCGACCGTCGATGGCCTGTACTGGCGGTTCATCGACAAACATCGCGACTTCTTTGCGTCCAATCCCCGCCTCGCGCTGATGCCGAAAGCGCTCGACCGGCTCGAAACGGCCCGCAAAAAGAAGATATTCGCGGCCGCCGAGGCGTTCCTGGACGCGTTCACCCGAAAAGATACGACCTGATACAAATCATCACACTTCTGAAACCCTATCCTCGCGTCCTGTTGTTATCGTCTCCCACGTTGAATCAACCCCCTCGATAAACGGAGATTATCAATGACCAGCAGGATTGCAGGATTTTTCAAGTTACTGATTGCGGCACAGTTCGTGCTCGTAGCCGCGCAGGCGACGGCAGGCCATCACGAAGAAAAGGCCGCGTCCATGGACATCGTTGACACCGCCGTTGCCGCAGGCCAGTTCAAGACGCTCGCCGCTGCGCTCCAGGCTGCCGACCTCGTCGACACGCTGAAGGGCGACGGGCCGTTCACCGTCTTCGCCCCCACCGACGCGGCCTTCGCAAAGCTGCCGGCAGGCACGGTCGAGTCGCTGCTAAAGCCGGAGAACCGCGACCAGCTCGTCGCAATCCTGACTTACCACGTCGTGCCCGGCAAGGTGAAAGCGGCTGACGTCGTCAAGCTCAGCGAGGCAAAGACCGTCAACGGACAGGACGTCGATATCACGGTTGCCGACAACGGCGTTCAGATCAATAACGCCAACGTCATCAAGGTCGACATCGGCGCAAGCAATGGCGTCATCCACGTAATCGACACCGTTATCATTCCCGCTTCATAAGTAGTGGTGCCGTGGTGGCACAGGGACGTGCTGCCACTCTTTTAACGTGTCTCAACTCGCCTCTTTCCCTGAAAACCTCAACGTAGCCGTCATTGGCGCATCGGGCGCCATCGGCGCGGAGTTCGTGCGCCAACTCGCCGACGACGAGCGCATTGCCCGAATACACGCATTTGCCCGCAGCCCGCTGCATCCGCCGGGGAGCAAGGTCGTTAGCGGAGCCATCGATATCTGCGACGCCGGTTCAGTCGAGCGCGCCGCGAACACGCTGGAACAGGACGAAAAGCTGGACCTCGTCATCGTGGCCACCGGGATCCTGCATCGCGGCGATGCCGTTCGGCCCGAGAAGGCAATGGGCGATATCGACTCCGACGCGATGACGGAACTGTTTATGGTCAATGCCATCGGGCCCGCAATCGTTGCTCGAGCGTTTCTTCCCCGCATGCGCCGCGGCAGCAAGGCGGTTTTCGCGGCTTTGTCCGCGCGCGTAGGCAGTATCGCTGACAATCGCCTCGGCGGCTGGGTGTCGTACCGATCGTCGAAAGCAGCGCTCAACATGATTTTGAAGACCCTGTCGATCGAATACGCGCGGCGCTTCCCCGACGCAGTTATCGCGGGACTGCATCCGGGAACCGTCGATTCGGCACTCTCGGCGCCATTCCAGCGCCGCGTACCGGAAGACAAATTATTTTCACCCGCGCAATCCGTCGGCTACATGCTGTCGGTCATCGACCGGCTGACGCCCGCGGATACGGGCGGCTTTTTCGCCTGGGACGGCGCTTCGATCGACTATTGATACACTGCAACGGAGACGTAAGCTGCAATGACAAGGAAGTCCTGGCCTTTATTACTGGCACTCACTCTTTCTGGAAGCCCGGCGATGGCGACCGAAGAACCGGCCTACGAAGTTCTGCTCGAGACCAAGCACTACGACGTGCGACGGTATGAACCATACATCGTTGCCGCGGTGGACGTCGACGACGACTTCAAAGGTGCCGGCAGCAGCGCGTTTCGCGTTCTCGCCGGGTATATATTCGGCGACAACGAACCACAGCAGAAGATGAACATGACCGCGCCGGTCGAGTCGGAAGACAGGAACGGTCCGTTCACCTATTCCTTCGTGATGGAACGCAAATACACGATGGCGACGCTGCCGGAGCCCACCAACCCCGACATCAGGCTCGTGCAGCGTCCCGAACGGGTCATGGCCGTGCATCGCTATTCCGGAACCTGGAGCGAGGAGCGCTACGCAGAGCACGAGAAGATTCTCCTGGAGGCCCTGGCCATAGACCGCGTACGGACGAAGGGTGCGCCGGTATTCGCGCGTTACAATGCGCCGTTTACGCCCTGGTTTCTCCGCCGCAACGAAATCATGATCGAGATCGAGTGGCAGGAGCAGGAATAGCGTCGATGTGAAGGACATGGACCAGGAAGTCACGAAACACGGGTAATTGATCCGGATCGATGATGTTGATTCCGGGCAGCCCCGTCAGTTTTTCCACCAGGTCGAGCGCGGCCGAGGTATTGGTCGCCGGGCCTGCCACCAGGTCCGGTCTGAGCCCGTAGGCTTTCTGCACGCCGACAACCGCGTACGGATCGGTGGCGCACAGGATGCAGCAGCGCACGTTCGCGCCGAGTTCAGCGATCGCTGCGGCGCCGTTGTAGGGTTCCAGCGGCGACGCGCCGGCTTCCACGACCATGAAATCCGCACCGCGGCTCGCGATATGGCTGAGCAGCGGCCGAATTGCGAGCCGAAACTCGTCCTCCGGCACGACGGTGGAGGGGAGGCCGGCGTCGACAAAATCGTAAATCTCCGCCGCGCCGTGGTCACGGAAACTCAGGATGTCACGGTAGCGCCCGGCGCCGGTCAGCTTGGTGCCAATCACCCGGTAGCCGAGGTCCGACAGGATCTGGCAGGCGAACTTGCCGACCATCGTCTTGCCGGCCGACATTGACGTACCGACCATCAGGATCGTCGGAACGTCGAGTTCGCGTGGCGCCGCTTCCAGCGCAAAATCGCGCATGCGGACCTTACGGCCCCGGCGCAGCACGTGGCCCGCGTACTTCAGGTCCAGCGGCCGCGGTAACAGCCGGGAGACCGACGTGAAACGCCCGAACAGCCCGGCGCTGGTCATGGCGTTCATGTCGCCGCCGTCTATTTCCATCCAGTTTCCGACGCCTTCCAGCGTGGCGGCCCGGTGTCCGAATGCGCCGATCACGCGATCACCCCTGTCGACGCCGATCATCTCGCCCGTCGTGCATTCAATCGTGTACAGCTTCGTCGCTTCGCCCACGACTTCGCCCTGGACGTAGTCTCCCGTTTCCCATTCGCTGCGCGGCATCGCCGCGACGTCGAACGGGTTCGTGTCGAAGTCTGCGATCCTGGTGAGCGACCCGAGCACGCGTTTGTTCATCGCGCAGCCTCCGCGGGCGGCGCCAGCAGCAGAAGCGTGAGCAACGCCGCCCGTTCCAGTGTCTTGTCGATACAGAGGTATTCGTGCTCGGCGTGGGCACCGTCACCAACCGGCCCGAGGCCGTCGATCGTGGCCGCGTACTGGCTCGTGGTGTTGCCGTCCGAGCCGCCGCCGGCTCGTGCCGGGCGCAGGTCGAGACCGAGATCCTTGCCGAGTGCTTTTGCCTGTCGCCACAAGGCCGAATTGCGGGGCGTCGCCTCCATCGATGGCCGGCCAATGCGGCCCTCGACATGGAGCCGAACTCCGGGTGTGACGGCTTCGATGCCGTGAATTGCTTTCTCGATAGCGTTGCCGGATTCGAGGGTCGGCACGCGGACGTCGACGACCGCGGTACCGTGCGGCGCTATGACGTTGGGCTGGATGCCGCCGTCTACGGTGCCGACATTGACGGTTATGCCCTTGTCCGGGTCGTTGAATCCGAATAGCGTCTGAATGACGTGCGAGAGTTCGAGTATCGCGCTTGCGCCGCTTTCGGGGTCGAGGCCGGCATGCGCCGCCTTGCCGAACACCGTGATCGTGAAGCGGCCGATTCCCTTGCGTTCCGTCTTGAGCTTGCCGTCCTCACCCATCGCGGGTTCGAGGACGAATGCACGTTCCGCGCGGCGCGCGAGCATGCGGATATACGTCGATGACGTACGGCTGCCGATCTCTTCGTCGGCATTGAGGAGCAGCACGGGCGTCAGCGGCGGCTCGAGACGTAACTCGCGTATGGAGCGCAAGGCGAGGACCATCTGGGCGAGCCCGCCTTTCATGTCGAATACACCGGGACCGCGCATCGTGTTGCCGTTGACGGTAAACGGCCGCTTCTCGATGGTGCCGATCGGCCAGACGGTGTCGAAGTGGCCCACTAGCAGCTGGTTGCCGCGATCGCGGCGACGCTCTGCGGGACGCGCGAAGATATGATGCACACCGGCGGGCACGCCGGGTTCCCGGACGATATAGCCGACGTCCATGAGTGCGGTGGCCAGGATGCGACGCACGCTGTCGTGACATTCCGGGTGCGCGGACGGCGATTCCGCCTCCACGAGGCGCTGCACGAGACTTACAAGCGCGTCCTTTTGATCATTGATGAAGTCTCTTACCTGGTCGACGACCGCGCCCGCCATGCCGGCATCACTTCTTCATTTCCGCCGGAAACGGAAACGCATTGGACTTGTCGATGGCGGCAAACCGGCCGGGCGACAGGTAGGCAAACAGGGGTGAGTCGTGAATCAGGTCCTGACTGTCGTGCTCGGATGTGCGAACGAACGACGACTCGGCGCGTGCGGCGATAATCTCGCCGGTAATCAGGCAGTTTTCCCCGAAGCCGGTTACGGTCTTGAAGTGCCTGCATTCGAAATAGAGGTACGCATCCTCGATGAATGCGCCATCGACCTTGTCGGCGGCGAAAGTATCGAAGTAGTCCAGGATGGGCTTGGTACCGCCGATTCGTGGCGAGGCGGCGAGGCTCGTATACAGGATTTGCGTCGGCTTCGGGTAGCTGACCGTGAACTCGCCGGTGCGCTCGATATTGGCACAGGTCGAGTGGCTGGGCGTGCAGACGAAGCCGAAGTAATTCTGCCAGCCCATGGGGGTCACCATGTGCTTGGGCGCCATGTCGAGCGTGCCGTCAGCGTCGATGGTGCCGATGAGCACGAGGGGTGCGACCGTAAAAAACCGTTCCCAGACGGGCTCGCTCGTGTCGATTTCGACGAGGCTGCGTTTTACGCTTGGCTCGGTCACGTTCGCTCCCGGCAGGCGCTCCTCCCACAACTCTCAAAATAGGACCGGGCACGCCCGTTTAGAATAAGTAGTTGCCGCGACCGCACGGCGGTCGCTGTAAGCTGTTGATTTATAATGAGAGCAGATCGTATGGGCGGTATCAAAACCGGCCGGTTTCTCTATAATCGGACCAATCGGGAGTCCTGAGGGGGACGGCACATGCTCGTCTGCAAGCGCAGACCCGGCATCTTTCGGCGCGGCGCGCTGTCCGGTGCAGTTGCTGCAGCACTGGCACCCTGTCCTGGCCTCGCTCAGGAAACGGGCGAGGTGGCCATCGAGGAAATCGTGGTTACGGGATCGCGCATCCCGCGGCGCGATTTTGGCGCCCCCAGCCCGATCACGACCGTGGACCGCGATACGCTCGTGAACTCGGGCCAGCCGACGCTCGAAGAATCGCTCAACCAGATGCCGCAGATTTCGCCCGATTTCGGGCGCACGTCGAACAACCCCGGCAACGGCAAGTCGCTCATCAACCTCAGGGGCCTGGGCTCCGGCAGGACGCTGGTGATGCTCAATGGGCGCCGGCTTGCGCCGTCCGGTGTCGGTAGCTCGGTCGACGTCAACACGCTGCCCCAGGTCCTGATTGACCGGGTGGAAGTCATTACGGGTGGGGCGACGACGGTATACGGTTCGGACGCCGTGGCCGGCGTGGTGAATTTCATCACGCGCAACGATTTCGACGGTTTCGGGCTGGAGAGCAGTGCCTACGTGACGGAAGAGGGCGATTCCGAGGTCTACGATCTCAACGTCACCTGGGGGCATAACTTTGCGAACGGCCGCGGCAACATCACGTTGTTTGGCGGTTACCTCGACCGGCGGGAGTCATTTGCCGGCAGCAGGGAGATTTCTGCCGTTCCGCTGTTAGATACCTGGGAAGGCGAGATCGTCGAATCCGGCAGCCCCGTGATCCCGGAGGGCGTGATTTTTTTCCCTGAGGCGGATCTCGGCAACGGCCCGGTACCGGTACGTTTTACGCCTGACGGACTACCGATCGAATATGTCGATTCTGACGACCGCTACAACTATGCACCGGCGAACTACCTGCAGGTGCCGCTCGAGCGTTACTCCGGCGGGCTGTTTCTCAACTACGAGCTGAGCGACCGGGTCGAGGGCTACGCGGAACTGATGTATACGCGCAACGTGGGCCGCCAGAACCTGGCGCCTGTTCCCGCCTTTGAGTTGGTGACGACGAATCTCGACAACCCGGTCCTTTCCCCCGAGGCGAGCCAGGTATTCGGTGACTTCTATACCCCCGACCCGGACGATCCCAACCTCGTCTCGTTCTTCCTTGCCCGCCGCATGGAGGAGGTCGGCCCGCGCATTGCCGACAACACCAGCGACTACTATCGAATGGTGGCGGGTCTGCGCGGCTTCCTTAACGACACCTGGGACTACGATGTCTGGGCGACGTACACGAAGGGCGAAGAAGAAGATCTGTTTCTGAACGACGTATCGCGGACCCGGTTTCTGCAGGGGCTGCTGGTCGACCCCTTGAGCGGGGAGTGTTTCGATCCGTCCGGCGGCTGCGTACCGATCGATATGTTCGGCGCCGGCAGTATTTCGCCCGAGGCAGCCGAGTTCCTGAGGTTGGCGCCGGCAGCGAACTTTACGAACCGCGAGCAGAAGCTCGTTAGCGCATTCGTGCGGGGCGACCCGTTGAGCACATGGGCGGGCCCTCTTTCGGTTGCCGTCGGGGCCGAGTGGCGCAGCGATTCCGGTGATTTCGAGGCTGACGAGTCGCTGTTTACCGGCGATGCGATGGGGTTTCGGGGCGCCTCAAGCGTCGATGGCCGTGAAAGTGTCAGTGAGATTTACGCCGAAGCGCTCGTGCCGCTGGCCGACAATGTCCCGTTTGCGCGGTACCTCGCGCTCGAGATCGGCGGTCGTCTTTCCGAGTACGACAACGCCGGTTCGGTGGACACGTTCAAGGTCGGCGGCGACTGGGAGCCGGTAAGTAACCTGCGTTTTCGAACGATGTTCCAGCGCAGCGTGCGCGCCCCCAACCTGGTCGAGGCTTTCCAGGAGCAGCTGCGGGAGCCGGGTTCTTTCGTAACCAACAATAACGTCGACCCCTGCTCGGCGTCGGAAGACCCCGTAGCGAACGGCAACACGGAGAAATGCGTGCTTCAGGGGATTCCGGAAGACCAGGTCGGTATCTTCGAGGCAACGCCGTTCTTCCCGACCGACTTCATCTCGGGCGGCAATCCCGCGCTGGAACCGGAGACGGCGGAAACGTGGACGGCCGGGATCGTCTTTACCGGCCTCGAGAGCTGGGTGTTTTCCGTCGATTTCTTCGACCTCAGTGTCGAAGACACGATCGGGTCGGCCGAAGCACGGTTTGTTTGCTTCGATTCCCAGAATACCGGGAACCTGCTGTGTAATGACATCGTTCGCGACCCGGACAACTACAACGTCATCGAAGTAACGGAAACGGCCAGTAACCTGGGCTCGACCGAAACGAGCGGCGTCGACGTACAAATCAGCTACGCGACGGAAGTACCGGCGCTGTTCGGTATCGGCGGTTCCTACGCGGATCTTTCGGTCGACCTCATCTGGACGCACCTGCGGGAACTCAAGTTCCAGGAGAACCCTGTCGTCGATCCGATCGATTGTGCCGGCTACTTCGGTTACATTTGCGAATTTAGCGAAATAGGTACGACGTTTCCCGACGATCGTGTGACCACCAACATCAGCTACTTGTCCGGAAATTTCGACATGCACCTGACGTGGCGCTGGATCGCGGATACCGACAACGACGCCGAGCGCTTTGCGGAAATCATCGGCTTCGAGGATCCCATCGTGTCCGTGCCCTCGACCGGGAACATAAATTATTTCGATTTTGGCCTCGGCTACCAGTTTACCGACAACATCTCGGCACGGCTGAATATCGCCAACCTGCTCGACGAGGACCCACCGTTAATGGCCGATGGGGCCATCTCCAACAATACCGACGACCGTATGTTCGATGTGTTCGGCCGCAGCTATCAGCTCACGCTATTGCTGCAGTACTAGCCGGAGAGCATATAGAACTGCCAGAGGTCCTTCTGGCTCATCCTGAGAAAGGGCTTTATCGCCAGCTTGCCGGTGGTGCCGATACTTTTCTCAAGGTATTTCATTTCTTCGAGCTTGGCGCGCGTTTCTTCGCCGGCTTTGTTCATGAAACCGGACTCGCGCATCATCAAGAGGCCCTTGGCACGAATCGACAGTTCCGTATGAAGCCTGAGGTAGCAGAGCAGGTCCGCGACGATCGGGCCTTCGAACTTTTCCCTCAGGGACTGCAGGTACATGCCCACCTTGGAGGTGGAAAAGTCGCCGGAGTTGATGAGTTCGAGGAGTTCCGTGTCGGCATCGAAGCCGGCACCGAGCCAGTCGGACAACGTCCTGTCGCTGCGCTCGAAAACCACGACGAATAACAGCGGCAGGACGCCCAGCACCAGCGCCGTATTGACGATGGGCGCAAGAAAGAAGTGATTGAAAACCGAATGCATGATTGCCGCGATAAAGAGGCCGGGGAGCAAGGCAAGCCAGCCTCGCGTCGGGTACTGTTCGAGCAACGTGTGCGTGATAACGGCGAATATCGCGGTTGCGCCACCGTGCATGATCGCGGTGCCAAAGCCCCGCACGATCCAGGTACCCAGTTTCAGGTCCGGCAGGATCGTCATGTAGTAGAGATTTTCGAATATTGCGAAGCCGGCGCCGACGGCGAAACCGTAGATGGCCGCGTCGACGAGGAAACCGATGCGGTTGTTGCGCATGAGCGCCCATATGACCAATGCCTTGAGCGCTTCCTCGATCATGGGTGCGACGTATCGCGTGTAGACCGTGAAATCGATATCAAACCAGCGCAGGCCGACGAGACTAAACGGATAACTGGCGATCGCAGTTGCAGAGCCCAGCACGATAACGGCGACAACCCATTTCAGCGGCACCAGCTTGTAACTGTCGAGATAGACCAGGGCCGCCAAGAAGCAGCAGACGGGCAAAAGAGCCAGCAGGGCGTGTAATACGGCATCCGCTATCATCGAACCGAGTTTGTCAGAGTATCTTCAGGGACACCATGTACTCTTCATCGAACTGCGAGCCGTCGAGAAAGCCCGTCGCGTATCCGAAAGACAAGGTCATGTCGTAGCGCGATTTGAGTTTGAACTTGAAGTCGACCTGGGCACCGATGTTTGCGGCCTCCTGGCGCAGCGCGCTGTCGTCGAAGTTCGTGATGAGGGACGTTGCGAAAATTGAAGTGCGGGCCCACGACGCATAGAAATTGGGCGTGCCTGCGCGCGAAAAGCGGAGGGGCGGCAGGTTCCACTCCAGCATGGCGCGGTGAAAATTGCGGCCGGGAATTGCATTCAGGTCGAAACCGGGCATCGAGTAGAATTCCCGGTAACGTTTGACTCGCTGGTGGTCGATGTAATTGTTGCCGAAACCGCCGAAAAAGAAATTCGCAAACTCGTCCGTGGCGTCGCCGAAAGCAACTCCGGCTGCGTTGCGGAACCAGATCGACGAGTTCTTCAGGGGCAGGGCAAAACCGAAGTCGAAATTGCCGCCGATCTTCGGGATCGTGTCGCCGTCCACGTAGTTGACGCTGGTCGCCAGGCCCCACTTGATGCCTTTTTCGGCGTCGACGGCGCCGAGCGAGCTGCGCACGTGCGAGAACTCGAGCTGGGCGTCGAAGCTGGTCAGGTTGTCGATGGAAGCGGGCACGTCCTGGTAACGTGGGAGCGCGTCGATGTTGGCGTAGTGGTTCAGCTCGGTGGAAAACTCGAGCAGCCGCGGTTCGTCGTAGATCAGCGCTTTTCCATAGCCGACGTAAAATCGCGAGCCCTTGCGGCTCTGCTTGGTCGGACCGAACAGATCGTAGAAATCCGCGTTGTTGAGCCACGCGCCCAGGCGCCAGGTACCGGCCAACGGACTGTTTTTGATCACCGAATGGCGGTAGTCGATCATGACGTTCGGGCGCTCTTTCGACGGCAGGTCGCCATCGAGGCTGTAGCCCAGCCCCAGCTGCAGGGAGTCGAGCAGCACCGGGTCGGAAAAGTTCGCTTTCACGGCCAGCGAGACCGAATCCTTGTAGCCGAGGACGATCGGGTAAACCGATTCGAGCCGCATGTTCTGTATGGGCACGTACTCGCCGCGCGCGATGACGCGGGATTCGGCCGGTGCGTCATCGTCCGACCTCACCTGCCAGTCCTCGAGCTGGGGATGTTTCTTTATCGTCTCGGCGCCGAGGAATGTGACGGCGGCAATATCATCGATGGGCTCTGCACGGATTTTCGCGGGCACGAAGCCTTCGCCCGTGTAGTTGAAGACGATGAGGTTCTCGTTATCGAGGGGGATCGGCCTGAAGAAACCGGTTTCCGTATTGCTCACGGCTTCGAGTTCGCCGGTGTCTACCTCATAGCGGAAGATGTTCGAGATGCCGGTGTAGTAGGCGCTGCCGAACAGGTAGCGCGCGTCGGGAGAAAATACGAAGCCTTCCGGTATTGCGAGACCGAAGTCGAAACTCGTGACCGGTTCGACCGTACCGGAGCGCAGGTCGTCGATGCGGAAGACCCTGATGGACTGCTGGCCCTCGACGTTGCCGAAAGATGCGGACAGCAGTTCGCCATCCCGGGAAACATCCATGTCGTAGACGATCGTGCCATAGGGAAAGGTATGGATGAGATCCCACTCATCGTACGGGTGTTCGATGCGTACCAGCGAGACGTACCCGCTCAGGTGGCGCAATCCCCACAGGGAGCGGTCGGACCTGTTGAATACCAGCTCGCCGATACGGGCGTCGTGTTGCAGCATCCGGGCCTTGCCGGTGTTGACGTCGACCGCCATCAGGTCCCTGTACGCCTTGTTGTCGGCGGCATAGAAAACCGTTTCCGAGTCCGGGTCGTATGCCACCGATGTCACCGTATAGAGCATTGGCACCTTCACGTCCTCGAGATGCCGGACTTTACGCTCGTCGAGCGAGTACTCGCCGATGTGAGCGACGACGCCCGGATAACGCATGCCCGCGATCAGGCTGTTGCGCTCGGGGTCGTAATACGCACGAGACATCGAGCCCAGCCCCGAATCTGCCAGGTTCTCGTGCTCGCTGATGGGAAACTGCCGGACGCCTTCGAGGTTCCGGCGCTGGAATTCGTGTTCCCAGTCGATCCAGCTTTGCCAGGCGTCATCGAGCGAGAGGCCGAAGACACGTTTGAATTCCCTGTCGTAGGCGCGTTCGCTGTCGGCCGTGCGCTTGACCCATTCGATCAGTTGTTCCGGCGAGTGCGTGTATGCCATGTACGTCATGAACCGGCCGCCATAGAGATAGGCGTTCGCCCCGGCCTGGAAATCCGCTTCTACCCCCTCTGCGACGAGACCGAGGGGATCATAGAAGTGCGCGTCGTCCCTGACCATCGTGCGGAACATCATCTCGTCGTACGCGCCCTGGGCCCGCCCGAGCCCCCCGGCCATCCATGTCTCCATGAATACGGCGATGCCCTCGAGGTACCAGCGCGGGCTGGCGTCCCTCGGAGCCGTCAGGTAGTGGTAGAAGACCGATTCGGGGTGATCGGAAACCGGCAGCACCTTGCCGCCGAACAACTTGCGGTACCTGTCTTCGGCGGGCGCGGGCTGGTCCGTCGTGACGACATGAACCATCTCGTGATTCATGAGCGTGTACATGCGCTCAGCAGGCGCGAAGGTCTCGAAATTCGGGATGATCGGTGCGACCTGCACCATCACGATGTTGCCGGGCACCGCGGTGGCGGCAGCGTTGCCGTAGTCGGCAAAGTCGACCAGCAGCATCGTGGTCTTCTCGTCGGGTTCGTAGCCGAGGACCTTCTCGTGTACCTCCATTGCCCCGTGAAAGCTCTGTATGACACGCGGGACCAGGTAGGTCTCCGTGGGGTCGAAATACAGCAGCTTGAGCTCGTCGGTCTCGACGTACTGGAGCCCCTGTGCACAAACAGAAAAACTGGCGGCCATCGAGGCCGCCAGTGCAATGGCGCAGGTTTTCCTTATCGTTATTATTGTCAGGCCGTTATGTACTTCAGTTCAGTGCAGCCCTCGCGGCGCTGTTAGCAAGTGCGTTACGGAAGGCAGAATTTGCCATAGCATTCCTGAACGCCGCATTAGCCATCGCATTGCGAAACGCGGCATTTGAGAGAGCATCCCGAAACGCGGCGTTATTGAGCGCATCGCGAAACGCGGCATTCGCCAGCGCATCGCGAAACGCTGCATTGGCCATCGCATTGCGAAATGCCGCGTTGCCGAGTGCATCACGAAACGCGGCGTTGTTCAGCGCATCGCGGAATGCGGCATTGCTGAGCGCGTTGCGAAACGCCGCATTGGATAGGGCATCGCGGAATGCGGCATTATTGAGCGCATCGCGGAACGCGGCATTGCTCATGGCGTGGCGCATCGTCTCACTCGCAAATGCATCCACGAATGCCTGGTTGCCGAGAGCATCCATAAATGCCTGACTGTTCAATGCATCGAGAAATGCCTGCTGCGACATGGCGTCGCTGAAAGCAGCGTTATCCATTGCCTGCCTGAAGGCCTGGCTCGCCAGCGCGTCGCGGAACGCGGCGTTATTCAGCGCATCACGGAACGCGGCATTACTGAGTGCGTCACGAAAAGCAGCGTTCTCGAGTGAATTACGGAATGCGGCATTATTCAGCGCATCGCGAAACGCGGCATTGGCCAATGCATCCCGGAATGCGGCGTTGTTCAACGCGTTGTGAAATGCCGCATTACTCAGAGCATCGCGGAATGCGGCGTTTGCAAGGGCATCGCGGAACGCGGCATTGGCCATCGCTTCATGAAATGCCGCATTCGCCATTGCATCACGAAATGCCGAGTTGCTCATAGCCTTCTGGAAAGACTCGTCAGCTATGAGCCGGGCAAATTCATCCGACTGCAGCACGGCCTGTAGTTCCTGGTCTCCCAGCTGGATGTCGTCCGCGCTCGGTTGTTCGGCGCGATAGCGTTCCGCTGGTGCGACGGTGCCGGTGAGTTCGTCGTCGGTCGACATGTTGTTGCCGGCCCAGATAACCGCAACCAGGACGATTGCGCCAATTACGACGGGAATTGCTTTGTTGCTCGTAGCCATTATCGGTCCCCTTGTGTCCGCTGGTACGCGACACTTTTGCTGTTTCTCCTGTTATCCAGTACTCGCCCGGGCAGGAAAAGTTGGTAAGTCTCCGGGCGTACCTAGTCGGCCTCCGAAAAACTGAGCTGTGCTTCATGGATGACCCGGTCGTCAGCCATGAACTGCAGGTCGATCGTTGCCGGGCGCATGCCCGGATTATTCAGGTAAACGGCATAGCGCCGCTTGCCGTCCATATTCAGCTTGATGGCGCCGGTTTCGGCCGCGATGCTGGTGCCACTGCTTTCCAGCTGCGCAAAGCCGTTGAACCAGATGGTCTTGTCGGAGTATTCCGCGACAATCTCGACGGGCTGCCTGGCGCTCAGGTCGAAATCGACGATCAGGATGGGCCCGGCACTGCGCAGCGTCACGGTACCGGCGACTTCGCTCTCATCGACGGAGATCGTGCCGTGTTCGGGTACGACGAACTGCGAGTCGGCGATCGTGCCGACGAGGCCTGTCACTTCGTCGAAGGCACCCCTGGAGATCTGGTCCGAATCGACCAGCGCGAGTGTCAGTGCAACGCCGGCCACAAACATCCCGGCATACCCGAGCGCAGGACCCGAGAACAGGCGCTGCAGTAATCCGGGCGTGGGTCGTGGCGCGGTCTTAACCGGCGCCTCGTTCAGGAGTACGTGCCTGAGATGCGGCGGCGGCTCGATCGAAGGCATGCCATCGAGAGAACGGCAGAGCGTCTCCAGCTCCTCGTAAACCGCCCGGCCTTCTTCGCTGTCGGCGAGGAAGTTCTCGAGTTTGGTTTTTTCGGCATCATTGATCTGGCCGTCGATGTCCGCCTGGATCAGCTCGAAATATTTCGGGTCGATAGTCATCAGTGTAATCCGCGTTCGGTAAGGGTTTCCTGCAGGAGCTGGCGCGCCGTGTAAAGTCTCGACTTGACCGTCTTCTCCGGAATCTCGAGAACTTCGCTGATTTCCTGGTAACTGCATCCGAGCAGGTGTTTCAGGATAACCACGGCTCGATAGTCCGGGCTGATTGTCATTAGCGCTGCCTGCATACCTTCGCTCAACTGTTGGTTACTTGCCTCTTGTTCCGGACCGCTCGCGGTATCTGCCGTATCTCCCTCGAGCGCGTCCAGGCGATTCGTCTTCTTGAGCCAGTTGATGGATTCGTTCAGCGTTATCCGATAAATCCAGCTGAAAAAGCGGTACTTCGGATCGTACTGGTCGAGATGCTCGAATACCTTCAAAAACACTGTCTGCGTGACGTCACGGGCATCGTCAGGGCTGTTCAGCATCCTGTATGCCGCGTTGAAGACCGGCTTCTCGTACCTGGCCAACAGCGTTTCGAACGCCTGCCGGTCGCCGTTGCTGCACCGCTCCATCAGTCTGGTGTCGTCTGGCTCACTCATACCTACAGACAGCCAACAGAAAAGTTGGCCGGAGACCCTCCCTTTTCGCCCTGCAGACGGTCTACAGGGTCTCGATCTCAAAGATCGCGTTAAAACCCGAGTAGCGGAAAATGTCGTATATGTGTCTGTTGACGTTTATTATTTTTATCGCTGCGCCGCTCCCGGACAGCCTTTTTTGTGTTTTCAACAGTATAGCCAACCCGGCGCTGGATATGTATTCCAGGCGCTCAAAGTCGAGCGTATGGCTGGTTTCCAGGCGGCCCAGGAAGGCTTCCGCCCTGGCGCTTTGCGCCGCATCCAGGCGCCCGCTGCAAACAACCTCGCCGCTTTCCGCGTAATCTATCTCAAACATCGTGTGTTTCCGGCTCCTTGCTGAAACGAATTTTACTGCGCCCGTCACGATAGTCGTATTCGAGCGTATCGACCATATGTTGAATCAGGTGCAGTCCCAGGCCGCCCGGTTTGCGCTCCCGCAGCGACGCTCCCGTGTCCACGGGCCGCGCCCTGGTAACGTCGAATTCGGCTGCGTCATGGTCGGTTATCGTGACGACCACGCCGCCGTCCGCGATTTGCACGTCGATAAGGATGTCCTGGCGCGCCCCGGGGTTGTAGCTCACGAGGTTGACGAACAGTTCCTCCATCGCGAGATGAACCGGGAATCGAACCGATTCGTCGATGTCGGCCGCCGCCATGACGTCCTCGCTGAAACGGTAGATATCGGCTACCGATTCGATGTTGCGTTTGAAGGCCTGGCTGCCCATCGCCCTAGAAGTCGCGCCTGACGAGCACGATCGTGATGTCGTCGGCCTGGGGCGCTCTGCCGCCGTGCATGCGCGCCGCGTGCATGATGGCCGGCACCAGTTCCCCGGCTTTGCCGCCCGGCATCGCGTCGATCACGGATTTGACCCCTTTCTGGCCGAACTGCAGACCCACCTCGTTCTCGTACTCGTAGATACCGTCGGAGATCAAGCCGAGGATGTCGCCCGGCTCCAGCCGGATCGACACGCCGGGCCCGAGATTCTGCTGGGCCATGTAGCCCAGCGGAAAGGTCGACGGCTCGTGCCAGTCGTAGCTCTTGTCGGCGGCATGGTAGTGCATGATCGGGCCCTGGCCGGCCGAGTGAAAGTGCACCGTGTGCGACTGTGCGTCGAGCAACCCGAAAAACGCCGTCACGAAGCGGTCCTCGGGAAGGTCCTCGACCAGCTGATCGTTGATGTTGACGAATACGTCGTCGAGGTCCGCGCCGAGGCGCAAAGCGACCCGCAGCATCGCGCGAACCTGCGTCGCGCTGAGTGCCGGGCCTATGCCATGACCGGTCGCGTCGCCCATCAGCAGGAACAGGCGCTCGCCGGAAAGCGGCACGAAGTCGTACAGGTCGCCGCCGGTCTGGTCGGTCGGCGCGAAGGCGCCCGCAAACCCATAGCCCTCGATCTTCGGCATCTCCTTGGGGAGCGTGCCCATCTGCACGTCGCGAGCGACGGTGATCTCGCGGTCGAGCCTTTCCGTGGCGATCATCGTCTCGATCAGCTTTGCCCGGTGCAGCACGACCGCGGCCTGCGCGGCGAGGGCCGTTGCAACGAACTCGTCCTGCTCGTCGAAAACACCGCTGTTCTTGTTGAGAATCTGCAGTACGCCGACCAGGGTGTCCTCGAAGCCGATCAGCGGGATTGTGAGCATGCACCGCGAGCGGTAACCGGTTTCCTTGTCGATGGCGCGATTGAAGCGTTCGTCTGCGTAGCAATCGGGAACGTTGATGAGTTTCCGCGACATCGCGGACTCGCCGACGATGCCTTTGTCGGCCGGGATGCGGATGCTGCCGAGCTTGGTTGCCACACGCACCACGAGTTCGTTCGAACTTTCGTCGTAAAGGAATACCGTGCCCCTGTCCGCGTCGAGCACTTCACGCGCAGCGTCGACGACCTCTGTCAGCATCGTGTCGAGGTCGAACGGCGCACTCAGCTTACGTGTGACCTCCAGGACGCTGCGCAGCGCCTGTGCCTCGCTGAGCTGGCGGCTCATTCGAGCTCGCTCCTGTCGATTTCCGTCATCGGCAGCCGCACGTACTTGATCTCGATGTCCGAAATGCGTGCCACCATGCGTTCCGCTGTTTCCGGGATCTTCAGTGCCGAATGTTCAATCGCGCGCTTCGTGACCAGCGTTTCGGCCCTGATTGCAAGATCCTCGCCGAGCTTGGATGCCGTGTTTACCGGGTCGCCGAAGAATTCCATGTCGCCTACCAGCAGGACCCGGCCGTAGTCGATGCCGACCGACAGGTAGATTTGTTCGCTCAGGCTGAACTCGTCGTTGTGGCGAAAGAGTTCGGCGTTGATGTCGAAGCTCGCGCGGATCGCGTCGTCGGTGTTCTTGAAGAACGCGTAGCAATTGTCGGCATCGCATTTGAGCAACAGGCCGTTATTCTTTGCCACGAGCGGCGCGATGATCTGGCGCGCCCGGTGAATCAGCTTGAGGAAATGGCATACGCCGACCTTTCTGGAGGTGCTCGAGAAGCTGGCCATATCGGAGATGAAGACCGCGCCTTCGGTGCCGAATCTTTCCCAGATGCGTTGCCGCGCCAATTCCGTCTCCGCGGCGTCCCGCAATTCCGAAAAAGCCGCGATCAGGCCGTCGAACTCGTCGTGGCCGGTCAGCGGGTTGAGGTGAAGATCGTCCGCCATGTCCTCCCCTTATTATTGTTCTGCTCGGGTTGTGCGGAATCCTCAGTATATCGCGGAATCGGGTGGATTTTTTGCCGCGGAACTGCCGGGACCCGGGCTTTCGTCACCTGGGATACAGCAACGTGAACTGCAGCCTGAGGCCCCAGTCCTCCGGCCCGGTATCGGGAGTGGTCACCCAGTAACGGAGGCCGGCGCCGATCTGCACGAGCTGGTTGCCGAAGCGCATGACCTGCGCAATGTTTTTCGGCGAGAAGAAGAAACTCTGCACCGTGTCTCCCAGACCGAACTTGCTGGTTCCCGGTGTCGGTACGTCGTCCTGGTGCAGGACAGGAAGGATCGTTCGGGAAATCAGGTTCCAGTCCGGGCTGATGGAGAAGGGAATGACGGGTTGTACGTTACCAGAATCCCGTGATTCGATCGATTAGCCAGTAGCTGGCGACCCCGCCGATTACGTAACTGGCGGGCGTCGTGACCCAGTTCCAGTGTACATCGTGATCGTCGCTCTCGAGCAGTTTCCGGAGCAGCGGGCGTGCGAGCAGGAATATGGCGACCAGCGCAAGCACGAACAGGATCTGCCCGATTTCCACGCCGATATTGAAGAACAGCAGTGCCGTCGGTAGTTCCGTCTGCGGCAGGCCGATGTCACGAAGCACGGCGGCAAACCCGAGGCCATGCAGCAAGCCGAACGACATCGAGACCGCAACCGGGTAGCGATACGTGAGCTGCGTCTCGTCGTTCTTGACGATCTCCCAGGCCAGGAACACGACACTTAGCGCGATCGCCGCCTCGACCGGCGGCGTCGGGATGCGGATGACGTCCAGGGCCGCGAGCGCAAGCGTTATCGAATGCGCGACGGTGAACCCGGTGATCGTGATCAGCACCTTGCGTGGCGTGCGCGCGATCAGCAGCAGGCAGGTGACGAACAGCAGGTGGTCGATGCCGATCCAGATGTGCTCGATGCCGAGCAGGGTGTACTGGCCTGCGACGGCGAGCCTGTTTTCCGCGTCCGGCACAATCCAGCCGCTTTCTTCGGGCTTGAGGATCTTGACGTACTGCTCGCCATTCGCGAGCCGCACCTGGAACAGCGAGGACAGCGACGGGTTGATGACCGGGAACTCGATTCTGACTTCCTGGCCGGACAGGCCGTCCGGGCAGTTGTAAACCAGCCGGCCCTGGTACGCGCCACCGGACTG
>Ga0316190_10001218_pt1 | contig 18501 bp, 12 predicted proteins | sample Eddworburrow2_MG_FD_204929 | JGI IMG/M metagenome (GOLD analysis project Ga0316190, IMG submission 204929) | Coastal sediment microbial communities from Maine, United States - Eddy worm burrow 2 | ecosystem: Environmental > Aquatic > Marine > Coastal > Sediment | place: USA: Maine | collected... | reverse complement strand
ATATATATGGCGCTTCACTCAGCCCTTAACCTGGAATAAAGCGACCATTCTGACTCTGGTACCATTCCTCGAAATGGGCTGCACTAACGGGACGACTGGCGAAATAACCCTGGATCAGATCGCAACCCAGGCTGGTGAGAATAGCCCAGGTGTCGCAGTCCTCCACCCCTTCGGCTACCGTGCGCAACCCCAGGTTGTGGGCCAGATCGATAGTGGAGCGGACAATGATGGCGTCATCATCATTGATCAGCATGTTGCAGATAAAGCTTTGATCTATCTTTAGCTCCTGGACAGGCAGCTGTTTGATATAGGCGAGAGATGAGTAGCCGGTGCCATAATCGTCAATTGATATTCCCAGCCCCAGTCCATGAAGCTGGTTGAGTATCTCCATCGCCTGCTCCGGCTGCCGCATCATCATGGACTCGGTGACCTCAAGGGTAATGTTTTTTGCCGGCACATTATATTCAAGCATTATGCTGCTGAGGCTTGCGGGCAGCTCCGGATCGAGCAGATTACGGGCGGAGAGATTGATAGCCACTTTGATGTCAATGCCGCCATCAAGCCAGTGGCGACATTGCTTCACGGCCTGGCGCAGCACCAGCGCGGTAAGCGGATAGATCAGACCGCTCTGCTCGGCCAGCGCTATAAACTCTGCCGGACCGATCCATTGATTCTCTTTACCAACCGGCCAACGCGCCAACGCCTCAACACTTTCGATAACGCCGCTGGTGGCATTGACCTTGGGTTGATAGAAGAGCACCAATTGCTCTTTTGTGATGGCCTGACGCAGCTCGGCAATCAGTTGCAGACGGCGGACACTGAAGGGGTGGCTCGCATCTTCATAGACCATGTAATTTAACAGTTCGGCCTTGGCGTGTTGCAAAGCCATGTCGGCGCGGCGCAGCAGCAGGGCCGGTTCATCACTATGACGAGGATAAAGTGCTGCGCCAATGCTAAGGTCTATATCTATCGAAACATTCTCAATCACAACCGGCACCTGCAACAGCCGTATCAGCTTCCTCATTAGCGGCCGAACCCCATCCTCTTCGGCCAGGGGCAGCGCCAGAACAAAGACCCCTCCTCCCAGATGGGCCACCACATCCGATTGGCGTAAGTTATCCAACATCCGCTTGGCCACTTGTTTGATCAGTTCGTCACCAGTCTCATACCCCAGCACATCATCGATCTCCTTGATGCGTTTGATATCCAGAACCAGCACGGTAAATACTGAGCTGTTGCGTTTGGCTTGTTTGATCCACTCACTCAGGCGGTCACAGAGCAGGGCGCGATTGGGCAGCCCCGTCAATTCATCGTAGAGCGCCTTGCGCTCCAGCTCGGCGATATAGCGTTTGCGTTCAGCGATGTCCTGAATGATCGCCATGAAAAGGGGGGGAGTGACATCGCTGCAATATTGCAGTCGCACCTCTACCGGATAACAGCTGCCATCCTTGCGCTGATGCACGGCTTCAAACAGTGCCTGTTTGTTCGAGCCGTTGCGCAGAGGCTGAATGATCTCGTTGAATTCTTGTTGATCTATTTCGGGTTTAATATCCAGCGGAGTCATGCCCTGCATCTCTGCCTGGCTATAACCAAGGTTACGCAGGGCCCCCTCGCTGACCTCCTGGAATTTCAATGTATCACCGTGAAACAGATAGATCTCATTCCACGAGTAGTTCAGGAGTGTGTACAATTTTGTCGCCTGCACCTCGGCGTCGTGCGTACCAGTTATATCCTGCACCACGGCCTGAATAATTTCGTGGTGCGGATCAACGATGCAGATGCGGACGGCGCGTAGCCTTACCCACTTCTCCATCCCATTTATCGTCATAATTCGATGCGACAGGCCATTCGTTCCCTGCTCCGTAGTCGCGGCCGTCAGATATTTTCTAAATGCATCCTGATCATCGGGGTGAATGTAAGCAATCAGTTCATCGAGCGTAACAGGAGACTCATGCAGAGCAATCCCCAACAGTTCGCAAAACTCCTCTGAACAGCTCAGCTTGCTGTAGTCACTATTTAGGCTCCAGCTGCTAAGCCGGGCGATATGCTGGGCATTGAGGAGCTCGGTCTCTTTTTCACGCAGCGACTCTGTGCTGCTGGCAAGCCGTCTTTCGAACCGCCCCAAAACTATGTAAAGAATGATGCAGACGATAGCCCAGAGCATCAGTATCGTCACACTCACCAATACCACCGACCGTTGTGAATCAGAAACCAGTGTTGATACATCCTTGTCTATGACTATCCGGCCAATGACGCGCTCACCAGCATCAACCAATGGCAACACCCCCAGCAGATGAGTCTCCTGATAGGTGAATTTGGTTAAGACATCCTGCACATTCAGTTTGGTATTCAGCGCCTCGACCAAATAAGCGGGAATATCATTGCGGTGGAATTGATAGATCACCTCTTGCGGAACAACGCCACGTAGGGCTCTGGTATTAACGAAGGAGGGCAATTCGTCACTGCTCAATAGCGATTCATTAATCAGAAGGTAGATGTTGATGCCAAGGCTGGAGATGATATTCTCGTAGATGTCACCCACCTCCTCACCCGCCTCAATGTATCCCGCCAGCACTCCATCCTGAAAAACCGGCTTGACCACCCTGAGCGTCAAGGTGCCCAACACCCCAAGCTCGACACCAACGGCGACTTTGCCCGTCTTCATCGCCTGTTTTATGGTGAAACGATCAATCTGATCACCGTACCTTTGCGGTTGATGCAGACGCAGCAGATTGATTCCTTGCGGTGTATGAAAATAGAGATGGGTGACATCGCCGATGTCATGGAAAATCTTGTAACGCTGTTTGAGAGCGGCCAGCAGGGCTGCGCGATTCTGCATCTTCAGTTCGTCGACGATGGCGGGATCGCTGATAATCTCATTTTCCAGCACCTCTAGCTTTTTTGCGCGGGCACTGATATTGGAATGGTAGTAGGCATTGACGGACGCCAGGGTCAGCTGCTTCAAGGCATCGAGTTTATGCTTTTGCTCAACCTGATAAACAGCAATAAAGGCAAGCGCCATTCCCAGAAACACCAGGATTAGTGGAATTAAAATTTTGTTTCTCAAGTTGAGTGTCATTAGTCAACACGAATACTGTGTTACCAGGAACAGCCTATGAAAAGCCCGGCAACATAGCCTCTAACCCCCGTTAAATCTGCCTATGGTAATTTTATATCGGTCGTTACTATTGTTGTATTACCACGTTGTTTATAGATGAATTCGCATAATCCCCAGGCAACATCAAGAGCGGGATCAGCTGACTACAGGCTATATTGCACTCAGGACGCTGAACTCTCATCCCGCTACGCCCCATAAATGTTTCTACAGCAGCCTGTTCTGTTCATGGCGATTTTTTCCGCAAATAGTGTTTCAACACCGGCGGAACATTGAAAAGAGACTTAAGGGCACTTCTAATAATTGATTGTGGCCTCTGCGCAACTTGGCGAGCACTCTCGCAAGGCAGCTTGTGCAGGGAAAGGCTGGTTGTCCTTTCCAAGCAAGCTAACGCGGCGAGAGTACTCGCCAGGCAGCGCCCGAAGGGGCATTCAGGCTGATCCGCAAGCAATTATTAGAGCTGCCCTCAACAGGGCAAATGTGATGCAAGCCACATCAAGGATTACGTTATAACTTGCGGCTAGACTAGAAGAGGTTCAATCATTTCAAGCAGTGTATTTACCGCTAGAGGTTTCTTTAAATATCCTTTGATGCCCGCGACCTTGGCTGTTTTTTCATTCACGCTCTGACTATAACCTGTACAAATCACGATTGGCATTGCAGGCTTTATATCCAGTATCGCCCTGGACAACTCCAGCCCGGTCATGTTTGGCATGGTTTGATCGGTAATAACCAGATCAAAACCATCAGGTTGCGCTGAAAAATGGGCTAGTGCAGCCTCACTATCACTGAACTTTTCAACCTGAAAACCTCTTTTTTCCAAAAGTATCGCCAAAAAATTAGCAACTGCTATCTCGTCATCCACCACCAAGACACGCTTATTGTTTCCTTGATATTTGGGGCTTGCTGTCTCCACGCCTTCATCCATATCAGCCTTTACAACATCAGCTGCCAGCGGAAACAAAAGACGAAACTCGGCTCCCTCACTCGTCCTTGAGTCGACCAGTATATGGCCGCCAAGACGATGCATAATGCCATGAATCACAGACAGCCCCATTCCCGTACCTTTACCCACCTCCTTGGTTGTATAGAACGGCTCAAAGATTTGAGTCAGCTTATCCGGTTCAATACCACCACCGCTATCACGCACACTTATTTCAACAAACTTACCTTTCACAGGGGCAAGACAAGATGCACATACTCCATCTTCATCGTGTGCCAGGCGTAGCTTCAATTCTATCGAGCCGTGTTCACCCACAGCATCACGGGCATTAATACACAGATTCATTATTATCTGATGTATATGTACTGGGTCTGCTGTCACTACCAGCATTGATTCTTCAACTTGACAGTGAAAATCGATCGTACTTGGAAAGATAGGGCGCAGCATCTTGACGGCATCATCAAGCAAAGGAGAAAGCTCAACTAACCGCAGCTCTCTCTCATTCGCGTCGCTACGACTAAAAGCCAACATTTGAGAAATCAAACAACGCGCTCTGACTCCTGCCTGGCTTACCTCTGAAAGATAGCTCCGCACTTCGTCTCGATCAAAATCATCCTCCAATTCCAGACCAAGCTCGGCATACCCCATGATTACAGTTAAAATATTATTGAAATCATGCGCTATGCCCCCGGTGAGCAGGCCAAGCGCCTCCATTTTCTGCGACTGGAGCAACGTCTTTTGCAGTAACTCATTCTCCTTCTCAGCCTGTTTTCTTGCAGAAATATCGCGAATATCTGCCTGGATCATCTGCTGACCATTAAGCTCTACACTACTCAAGGAAATTTCCGTAAGAAACTCTGAACCATCAAGTCGTTTATGCAGCCATTCATAACGATGACTACCTTGCTCAACAGCCCTTTTTATCATCTCTTCTGCAAGCTCCTGTGAATCTCTGCCATTCGGTTGCACTGCTGGTGACAAATCGGTTGGGGGATAACGATAAAATTCCTCCTTGGAGTTAAAGCCAAATAGCTCAAGACCAGCGGGATTAACATCAACAAAATACTTTCCATCACATAAAGTGACAGCATCCATAGATGAATTCACAAGTCCCCTGTACTTGGCTTCACTCTCCTTAAGTGTTTTTTCTGCAGCAATTCGATCAAAAATATATGCACATGCGTTTAATGCTGGTTCGAGATAGTGAATAATTGATTCATTGTAACCACCCGGGCGATTGGCAATGCTGATCATACCGATCATTTTTCTGCCCAGAAAAAAAGGCAAACCAAGATAACTATTAATAGGCGGATGACCTGGCGGTAGGCCGGCGGCATATTTATCATTTGCCGGATTATTGGAAATTACCGGACGTCCGGTTGTTAAAGTACGCCCAAACAAGGTCTCCATATTACAAGAATCCATACCCCTGGTTTCGTACTTATTAAATAATGCCCATGTTTCATCATTCCAGGTTAGATCAGTGATTGCGACCGATTTCAGATATTGGCTTCCCTCGCTCGTATAAAACACCTGAGTAATAAAACCATATTCGCTATCAACAAGATCCAATATACCTTGCAGAAGTTTTTTGAATATTCCTCTTGTCTCATAGCCATGCAGGTAATCATTCTGGGTTTCTGTGACTAGCTGCATTAATTTATGATCTTTACGCCTCTCTGTTTCCGCCAGTTTTCGTTCAGTTATATCCTGAACAGTACCTTGTATCTGAACGACTTCACCAAGCTCATCGAATATAGCTTCTACCCCTTCATGAACCCAACGCATGTTTCCATCAGGCAAGATAATCCGGTGATCGACACTGTGTTTATGCTTATGGCCTTTTGAAAAGACTTTTTTCTCCAATTGTTTTAGTTTGTCTATATCTTCCGGATGCACAGTCTCAATAAAACGCTCATAACTGGGCTCAAACTCGCCTGGTTGATAACCAAAAATGCGGTATATTTCATCAGAAGAAAAGAGCTTGCCGCTGGCCACATCCAGAGACCAGTTTCCAAGACGTCCCATTCTCTGGGCCTGTTTAAGCCGTTTCTCACTCTCGCGTAAGGCTGATTCGGCTTCTTTGCGTCGGGTGATATCCTGAACCATGCCCAACATCCGTAAAGGATTACCATCGCAGTCACGGGTAACGGAACCTTGCTCAAATACCCAGCGGAGCGCTCCATCAGGCCAAAAGATACGGTGTTCAATTTCGTAATTTTCGCCGTGCTCGACAGACGCATTTACCGCATCGATAACACTCTGACGATCATCTGGGTGTATTGCATTAATGAAGTTCTCATAAGTGGTATCCAGGGCGCCTTCCCGGTAACCAAACAATGCAGAGATGCGTTCAGTCCAAAATAGATGACCCGTTTGAATATCCCAGTCCCAGGTACCTACATTGGCAAATTTCTGGGCATTCCTGAGCCGCTCCTCGCTTATCAGCACAGAATCTTCCGCCTGTTTGCGTGCACTGATATCCACCATCGCAGTGCGGCTGACCGGCTCACCGTTGTCTGCCACTGCGGCAATGCTTTCCAACCGCACATGTCGCGAACCGCCGTCGCGGAGTTTAAGCTCAATTTCGCTAACGATATTAGCGTCACATTCGACCAGCGACCGCTTCAGATGAATAAAAAAAAGTGCTTTTGAGGCCTTGGCGACATAACTGCCAAGGGGCCAGCCGAGCAACTCCCGGCGTGGTATTCCCAGCAGTGAGGAGGCGGTCAGATTGACTTCAGAGATCACGCCCCTCCCATCCAGGGTCAGATAACCCACCGGGGCAAAATCGTAGAGATCGGCGTAGCGGTCGCGAGTCAACTCTAACGCCTGCTGGACTTCGCGCAATTCACGGTTTTGTAACTCCAGCTCAATCTGATGTGACTGCAGATCGTGGAGTAGCGTCTTCTCCTCTCGCGCATCAGATGTCAATGCCTTCTGGCTTTCTCTAAGCAACCGAATCAGTTCAGATTTATCGAGGTTGTTAAGATCCTCCATACTTCCCCCCCTTCGTCGTTCCCACAAAGATATTAAGCTTGCCAGGCTTAAAATTTATCCAGCTTGTGAAGACCTGCCATACTCTTCTCCCCGGGTGCTGAGCGGTCATACCTGTAGCCAGCTTACTACTCTTATACATTGTTATGAAACAGGTATTTTTTTAGTGAGGAGAGCAGCTTCTTATTCGATACACCGTTCGGTAGTGGCCACCGCCCTCGGCTGGCCATTTTCATCCACCAACAGTGACGCCGTCAGCTGCACACGAATACGTTTTTCTGCTTTGGTCAGCCGCCTCACCTTAAACGGCATCTATGTGCCAGACTGAAAGTGTTAACCAACAGTCACGAGAGAGAAGAAAACCATCATAAATAAACTTGGTCGAACAGACATTGATTTAGCAAAGGAGGTATTTCAGCTGCATGGTGTTAAGCGCCAGGAAAAATCAGTTTGGACTCGACGCTTAAAACGAGATAGTTGGATCAAAGTATTACTGGAGAAAGCGTAGCCCGGTTCGAGATAGGCAATGATGCGAAAGATGCCGTGACTATCTGTGAAGCCATGAGCCTACCCAATATGCGACATGTGTCTGTTAAGACTGTAGAGCAACAAGACATCCAGGCGGCACACCGTATTCGGTCAGAGTTATAAACGGTAAAACAGGATCGCCTCACACACGATCGCAGAACAAACCGCTTGATCGTAAACAGGTCGAACCGGCGTCGGCAAAACCCGAGAATGTCCAGCCGGAAAAGCACGAAATAACATTCAAACCAATCTAATAAGTCGCGGGCCGCCCCGGATATTGTCTACGGCATTAAATTTCGGCGGCAACCACTGAGATCTCCACTAACAGCGCTTGCCGAGCCATACTAGCTTCGACACAAGCACGAGCAGGCGCATAGCCCTCTGCTACCCAGTCATCCCAAACCTCATTCATCTCGGCAAAATACTGCATATCTTTGATGTAGATAGTTGCAGACAAAATGTGTTTCCTGTCGCTACCTGCCGCCACTAAAAGCTGATCGACTTTTTCGAGCATGCTTGCCGTTTGCTCTTTTATGCCTTGTTCAGCATCCTTGCAGACTTGGCCACACAAATAGATTGTCCCATTGTGTTTCACAATCCTGCTCATGCGTTTTGTAGTTTCAATACGTTCAATCAATTTCGACACCTTTTTCATTTCCAAGTAAAGTAGAGCTTAAGGGATCGTCCGCTTCCTGCCATAACCATTATCTCATTCAGGCTCAAAGTAAAGTTTTATTCCCGTTAAAAAATCACATAAACACCCCTGTCACACAAATATTCACATAAATCCTGACACTCGCCGAATTCATATAATTGGAGTATATTTTCACATATAAATTATCTTTGCCGGGCCTGTTAGACAACCCGTTTTTTTGACCAAAACATCCATTCATAGAGAGTAAATCAGTGAGTAGCCACGAAGTCGATTTCAGTTATTTTTCTCAAGAACACCTGCTCAGTGCAGGTTGTTTCGATATGCAAAAAATTATGGAGGTCGTTGAGCAAACGCTACTCGACTTTGAGCAAGGTGGCATCATGTTTCCGGAAAAGATTGTGCAGATTTTTGATCAAGGCACTCAGGAACGGATCAATTGTCTACCGGCAACAATGCTGAATGAAAAGATCTGCGGCATGAAATGGGTATCGGTCTTTCCTGATAATCCGCGCAAGCATGACCTACAAAACCTTTCGGCTATTTTTGTACTGTCTGAGATTGAACGAGGCTTCCCCATCGCCGTGATGGATGGCACGCTTGCCTCCAATATGCGGGTTGGCGCCGTCGGCGCTGTCGCCGCCAAATATCTTGCCAAGCAAGATTCGGAAACGATCGGTTTTATCGGTGCCGGCGAACAGGCCAAGATGCACCTGCTGGCGATGAAGGTCGCTCGCCCCAGCCTTAAAGTCTGTCGTGTGTCGGCATTGACTGAGGCTGAAGAGCAAGAGTTCATCAGTCAGCTTGCACCCATCCTGCCGGACATGGAATTTATCGCTGCCAACGGCAATGCCAAAGCCGCCATGGACGGGGCTGATATCCTGGTAACGGCGACCAGCGCCCAGGCTCCCCTACTTAAAGCAGAGTGGGTTAAACCCGGTGCCTTCTACAGCCATATCGGCGGTTGGGAAGATGAATACGAAGTAGTCACGCAAAGCGATAAGATCGTTTGTGATGACTGGAAGACCGTCATGCACCGCACCCAAACCTTAAGCCGTATGTATAAAGAAGGTTTGCTCAGCAATCACGATCTTCACGCCGATCTGCACGAGCTGGTCTCGGGCCATAAACCTGGCCGAGAATCAGACGAAGAGCGCATCTATTTTAATGCTGTCGGCCTCTCCTATCTGGATGTCGCCATCGCCCACACCATGTACCAACAAGCCAAGGCCGCCGGTGTAGGCCAATCTCTTGAACTACAACATGAGATGATTTTTGAACATTCCGATATCGCCAGCATGGTTCGCCTATAGTGTCTCCTACATTTCGCCGCTTAGAAGAAGCCAACATTCGTTGGGTCAATATAGAGATTGATGGTCAGCCCGGCCGCGCCCGCGAGGGCGAATCGGTTGCCGCTGCGGTGCTGGCCTCGGGCCTGCGTGCCTGTCGTACCACGCCACTCTCAGGCGCACCCCGTGCACCCTATTGCATGATGGGGATCTGCTTTGAGTGCCTGATGGAGATTGACGGCGTACCCAACCGCCAGGCCTGCCAGGTCGAGGTGCAAGAGGGAATGCGGATTCACCGCCAGGCAGGCACCGGCGAGGAGTATCGCTAATGGAGCAGCATGAGTTAGTCATCATCGGCGGTGGCCCCGCCGGACTGGCCGCTGCAGCCAGTGCAGCCCAGAGTGGCGTGGAATGTTTGCTGATTGATGAGCAGGCCAGCCCCGGCGGCCAGATCTATCGGGCGACGGAGACCATCCCGAAACAGCGCGCCACGCTACTCGGGCCAGATTATCAATATGGTCGCAAGCTGGTAGATCAGTTCAACAACAGCGCTGCAGGCTACCTGCCCAACACCACGCTCTGGAACCTGAACAGTCAAGGCGAGATAGGCATTCTGCGCGAAGGCAAGGCCTCGCTGATGCATGCCGATCGCGTCATCATTGCCAGTGGCGCGATGGAGCGTCCGATCCCCTTTCCCGGCTGGACCCTGCCCGGTGTTATGACCGCCGGTGCCGGACAGATTTTATTAAAGTCCTCTGGACTCGTGCCTAACGACGGTTTGGTTTTAGCCGGTGCGGGGCCGTTGTTGCTGCTGCTCGCCTGGCAATATATGAAAGCCGGTGTCACCATCCACGCAATTCTGGATATGTCGCCGCCTGGCAATCTTTGGCGCGCCCTGCCTCATCTACCCCGCGCCCTGCTCGCCCATCGCTACATCCTTAAGGGGCTGCGCTACCAACTGGAACTGAAGCGTGCCGGTGTCGCGTTTTATAACGGCGTTTCCGATCTTCACGCAGTTGGTGATGATTCGTTGGAAGCGGTGGAGTTTAAACATGGCAACAGCAAGAAACGTATCGAAACCCCTTTATTGCTGACCCACTTTGGTGTCATCCCCGACAGCCATCTGAGTCGTTGCGCCGGTTGTGATCATCACTGGGATGCTGCCCAGCTCTGTTGGCGACCTGTGACCGATGAATGGGGCAATAGCTCTCTCAAGGGCATTTCCATCGCTGGTGATGGTGCCAGCATCGGCGGCGCAGTGGCGGCACGACATGCCGGTCGTTTAGCGGGTTTTGAAAGTGCCCATGCCCTTGGCAAATTGAGCGCCAAACAACGCGATGATGCCGCTCGGGAAGACCGCGGCTGGATGGCCGATGACCTGCGGGTACGCCCCTTTCTTGAAACCCTGTTTCGTCCGCCGTCTGCCTTGCTGAACCAACCAGGCGATAAAACGATTGTCTGTCGCTGTGAAGAGATCGACGCCGGTACGATTCGCAGCGCCATACGTGCCGGTCATGAAGATGCCAACCAGGTTAAGTTCCTGACCCGCTGCGGCATGGGCCCCTGCCAGGGGCGCCAGTGTGACAACGCGGTGAGTCAGCTTGTCGCCTTCGAGCTTGGCGTCGATACAATGATTGCCGCTGGTTATCGCATCCGCCCACCGATTCGCCCGTTGAGCATCGAACAACTTGCCAATCTAAATTGCGCGGGAGAAGAACAATGAACGCCGACGTAATCATTGTTGGTGGCGGCCTCATGGGGCTCTCTACCGCCCTACACCTGGCACGCCGTGGCAGCAAAGCCATCGTGCTAGAACGACACAGCCCTGGCCGCCACGCTTCCGGCGTTAACGCCGGCGGCCTGCGCCAGCTCAACCGTCACATTGCCGAAATCCCCCTCACGGTCGCCGCCGCCAAAATCTGGAAAAACATTGGCGAGCTGGTGGATAGCGACTGCGATGTTTTACTCAATGGCCAGGTCAGGGTCGCCGAAACCGAAGCCGAACTACAAAGCTTGCAAGCACGCGTCGACCAGCTACAAGCACAGGGTTTTAGCCACGAACAGATTATCGATCAGGAGACGCTCTACAAACTGGTACCACGACTGGTAAAAGGTTGTGTCGGCGCACTCTACAATCCCGAAGATGGTTCGGCCCGCCCCTTCCACGCTACCAGCGCCTTTCGCCAAAAAGCACTCGCCCTGGGTGCGCAAATCAAAACAGGCGTTGAGGTGCTCGGCATCGAACAGAGCCACGATGGCTGGCGTGTCGATACCAATCAGGGGACATTCAGCGCACCGACCGTAGTCAACTGCGCAGGCGCCTGGGCCAACCACATCGCCACGGCACTCGGCGAAGGCGTACCGCTCACCCCCAAGGCACCAATGCTTATGGTCACAGAGCGCCTGCCACCATTTCTCGATCTGGTGGTTGGCGCCGTTGGCCACAAACTCTCTTTCAAACAGATGCAGAACGGCACGGTAATTATCGGCGGTGCGCATTTGGCACAGCTGGATATTGAACAGCAGCGGACAGAAATCGACTTTACCAAACTTAAAACCAGCGCCCAAACCGTGACAGCTTTATTTCCCCACATGGGCCCCGTGCGCATCGTCCGCACCTGGGCAGGCATCGAGGCATTTATGCCCGACAACATCCCGGTAATCAGCCCCAGTTCAAAAGCCGATGGCGTGTTCCATGCCTTCGGTTTTTCCGCCCACGGATTCCAGTTATCCCCCATCGTCGGTCGCATCATGTCCGAGCTTGTGCTCGACGGCAAAACCGATCTCCCCATCGAACCATTCGACATACGACGTTTCAGCTAAAGGTGAAGGACAGCTAATCAAGATCCAAGTAGAGAGTCCGCTTTCGCGCGACATTCCAGACAAATGGATATTCGAGCGAAATGACTTTCAGGGTACATAACCGCAATATCAGATACACCTTTAATAACGAGAATCTGGCGTTATTGACGCCGCCCAAGCGATTAACTCAGCACCACTTTACCGTTCTTCAACAATCAGATTCATGTCATGGCCGGCAACCACTCCCACAATGGTCATTGGACATCCAGTCACACGATCTAAGCTTGATTACACCGCCCCCGAGGCAGCCAAAATATATAGGCATAACATTCATAAAATGGACATGTTTTCCAACTAAAGTGTTAGACTGAAATAGCCGCCTGGTTTGTGCGTGTAATCCAGAATAGATCATTCACTTTATCTCTGTCGGCGCACTATTCCAGTACCAGTTAGGACCAACATTTCATGAATTTATCCGCCATTCTCGTTGTCACTGCCCCCACCAGGGTAGAGGCCTGTATCGCTTTGCTTAATGACCAGCCTGGCGTCAGCGTTCATCATTCCGATCCTGTCACGGGCAAGATCATGCTTACCCAGGAGGCCGAGTCGATCGATGCTGAGATTGAAGGCTTAAAGCGCATCAAGGCGCTGCCGGGGGTGGCGATGGCCGAGATGATCTCTCACTATTTTGAAGACGACGAGAGTTTGGAAACCAGCATCCCCGCTGATCTTGATTCATTTCAAGGACTGGGAGAGCTACCGGAATTTTTAAACAAAACCACCGAATAAACAGCGACGCTGCGCGCAGTCACAACAGCGCAGCGCTTAGAATAATTTTTATTATTAATGGGAGTCACACATGAGCATTACTCGCAGAGACTTTTTAAAAACCAGCATGGCCGCAGCTGCCGCTGCCAGCGTTGGCATTCCCCTGAGCGCCACTGCCAAACAGGCGGCGGCCAAGGTCGATGAAGGCTGGCGCTGGGACAAGGGCGTGTGCCGCTTTTGCGGCGTTGGTTGCGGCATCCAGATTGCCACCAAAAATGATCGCATCGTCGCCACCAAGGGCGACCCTGATTCGCCGGTTAATCGCGGCATCAACTGCATTAAGGGTTATTTCAACGGCAAGATTCTCTACGGAGAAGATCGCCTGACCCAGCCGCTGCTGCGCATGAAGGACGGCAAGTTCGATAAACAGGGTGATTTTGTGCCGGTGTCATGGGATCGCGCTTTTGACGAAATGGAAACGCAGTTCAAGAAGACCTATAAAGAACTCGGCCCTACCGGCGTTGCGGTGATGGGTTCGGGCCAGTACACCATTCAGGAAGGCTACGCCGCCGCCAAACTGATGAAGGCCGGTTTTCGCAGCAACAATATCGATCCCAATGCCCGTCATTGTATGGCCTCGGCAGTAGCTGGTTTCATCCAGACCTTCGGCATCGACGAGCCTGCCGGCAACTATGAAGATATCGAACATACCGACACCATGGTGCTATGGGGCGCCAACATGGCCGAGATGCATCCCATCCTTTGGGGCCGCATCGTCGATCATCGCTTAACTGATAAAAAAGTACGCATCGTCAACCTCAGCACCTATAGCAACATGTCATCTGACATGGCTGATCTGGAGATCATATTTAAGCCGTCTACAGATCTGGCGCTGCAAAACTACATCGCCCGCGAGATCATCAAACGCGATGCAGTTGACTGGGCCTTCGTTGAGAAACATTGCGCCTTCGCCACCGGCCCTTACGACATCGGTTACGGCATGCGCGACACAGACAAGTTTGCCTTTGATGCTGAAAAAGATATTCAGGCCAAACAGCGCACTATCAACCTTGATGCTGACGAGGCCATCGGCCAGCGGCGCAAAGCTGGCGAGCAGGTGACTCAGGCTAACGGCAAGTCAGCCGGTAAACATTGGCAGATTGAGTTCGAACATTTCAAACAGGCGGTTGAACCCTACACACTGGATTATGTTGCTGAACTGGCCAAGGGCGATGCCGATGAATCTCTGGAACAGTTCAAAGAAAAACTGCAACAGCTGGCTGATTACTACATCGAAGACCAGCGCAAGGTGGTGTCGTTCTGGACCATGGGTTTTAACCAGCATCAACGTGGCACCTGGGTCAACGAACAGGCCTATATGAATCACCTGCTGCTGGGCAAACAGGCCACCCCTGGCAACGGTGCCTTCTCTCTGACCGGCCAGCCGTCGGCTTGTGGTACTGCCCGTGAAGTGGGCACCTTTGCCCATCGCCTGCCGGCCGACATGGTGGTTATGAATCCTAAACATCGCGCCTTTTCCGAGGACATCTGGAAACTACCAGCCAAGACGCTTAATCCAAAAGTAGGCAGCCACATCACCAAGATCATGCGTGATCTGGAAGATGGCTCTGTAAAGTGGGCCTGGGTACAGGTCTGTAATCCATTCCAGGGCACCGCCAATGCCAATCACTGGATCAAGGCCGCACGCGAGATGGACAACTTTATCGTTGTTGCCGATGCCTATCCCGGCATCTCCACCAAGGTCGCTGATCTGGTCTTACCGGCAGCGATGATCTTTGAAAAATGGGGCGCATACGGTAATGCTGAACGTCGCACCCAGATGTGGCGCGAGCAGGTCTCACCTCCAGGTCAGGCACGTAGTGATGTCTGGCAGATTCTGGAGTTTTCCAAACGTTTTAAACTGAAAGACGTTTGGGGCGAGCAGTCTATTCCTGGTCTGAAAGACGCAGGTTTTGCGCCTAACACCTTGCCTAACGTACTCGATGACGCCAAACAGATGGGCTACTCGCCCGACAGCACTCTATACGATGTGTTGTTTGCGACAAAAGAACACAAGCAGGTTAAATGGCCTGACCCAATTGCCAAGGACCATGCCAACCACACCGTTAAACTACTCGGTGATGGCTGGTTTGTGGAAAAGGCATTGTTCGAAGAATACGCCAAATTCGGTCGTGGTCATGCCCATGATCTGGCACCATTTGATCTCTACATGCGCGACGATGTCCGCGGCCTGAAGTGGCCAGTAGTGGATGGCAAAGAGACCCATTGGCGCTTTAATGAAAAATACGATCCCTATGTCAAAAAAGGCAGCGGTTTCGAATTTTATGGCAAGGCACTGAAGTCGATTCCAAGTGGTGACCTCGATGGCGTTACCAACAAGGAAAAAACCAATCTTGCCGGCAAGGCCAAGATCTTTTTCCGCCCCTATGCTGCGCCAGTGGAACAGCCAGATGCAGACTACAAGCTGTGGCTTACCACCGGCCGGGTGCTGGAACACTGGCACAGTGGCACCATGACCCGCCGCGTACCCGAGCTGCATCGCGCCGTACCTCACGCCATGCTGTACATGCACCCGCGTGATGCTGAGTCGTATGGCCTGAAGCGCAAAGACGTGGCCTGGATCGAATCACGCCGTGGCAAGATCAAGGCGCTGGTTGAGACTCATGGCGGCCGTAATCGCATGCCACGCGGTACGGTATTCGTGCCCTGGTTTGATGAAGGCGTGTTCATTAACAAACTTACCCTGGATGCGACTTGCCCGATCTCAAAACAGACCGACTTCAAGAAGTGTGCGGTCAAGGTCTATAAGGCTTGAGGAGGAGAACAATATGAAAAATAAAATCATTACAACAGCACTGACGCTCTGCATGACTGGTTTAATGGGGCTGGCACAAGCAGAAGATCGCATCATCCCTAGTGAGACAGGCCTAAGCAAACAGAGTGTCTTTGAGGTACCCACCCCAGAACGTTTTGACTATCAGGGTGTAATGCCAGGTACTGATCCGGTCTACAAACGCGCCTACCCCGGCGCGCCACCGCAGATCCCGCACAGCATCGAACTAATGACGCCGGTAAAGGCGACTGTGAACTTTTGTTTGAGTTGTCACGGCAACTCGGCTGAACTCAGCCAACCCTTGCAGGGCAAACCGACGCCTATCCCTATCAGTCACTACACCGATCTGCGCAATGCACCCGACAAGGCAGTTAAAGAATTGGTTGGTGCGCGATATGTCTGCACCCAATGTCATGTGCCGCAGGCCGATGTAGCACCGCTGGTGAAAAACAAGTTCTGATCACCTGCGCATGTCAGCAGATGGAGTAGACAACAGCCGCCGCGCTTTTTTGCGCGGCGCCTTTCTCACCCGTGAAGGTCGCGAGAACTACGAACAACAGCAACAGCCTTTAGGGCCAGCACCACCCTGGCACCAGGATAAAATCGATCCTGATCAGTGCCGTCGCTGCGATGCCCCATGTGTAACTGCATGCACAGCCAACATCATTAAACTTCACCCCAACGAACACCTGTTCGCCAGCACGCCTTATCTAAATTTTGAAGAGAATGGCTGCACATTTTGTAGTGACTGCGTCACTGCCTGCCCAATGGAACTGGACAAAACAACAACACCGACCAAACTTGGCTCGGTACAATTAAACACACAAACCTGCCTGGCCTGGAACAGTGTCTTTTGTATGAGTTGTCGCGGTCACTGTGACCATGGTGCATTGTCATTCGATCAACAACGGCGCATGCAGCTAAATTCAGATGCCTGCACAGGTTGCGGTCGCTGCCTCTCTGTTTGCCCCAGTCAGGCTCTGAGTTTTCAATTGCCTGTAGACCGGGTTTAAGCGTACGACAATGGCATCGGCGCTAATGGCAAATCGTCTTGTCTTCATAACATATAAAGTATTGAACTAGCTTTCCCGGTTTATAGCAAACAGTCAGTGATGCGAACTCAGCACCAGCAAAATCTACAGCAATGGTGCGCCATATCCCAACGGGCATAGATGATGTAATATAATTTTTCGCCTAGCCACCTGGGGTCGATATGAAACAAGATAATCATTATCCACATCATGACAGCCTGGCCTTTCTGAATCGTCGCGGCTCACTCAAAGATAAACTCAGCACCATCCACCAACTCATTCAAAAAAAATCACCTTTTATCGCCCGTATTTCGTTAGCCCTTTACGACCCAGAAACCAAGATCCTCAAAACCTATATCCATAGCAGCGGCGATGACAACCCACTGGGAAATTATCAAACCCTGCTCGATAACGCGCCATCATTAAAAGAATGCCTTGAACGCGGCCAACCCAGGGTGATCAACAATATAACTACTACAGTACAGAGTGATAAGAGACATCAGCAGAACCTTGGCAAACAAGGTTATGCCAGCAGCTACACCATACCCATGTTCAGCAATGATGAATTCTTCGGCTTTCTGTTTTTCAACTCCTTCGAAAAAAACGTCTTTGATGAAGACGTTATGGAAACACTAGACCTCCACGCCCATCTCATCGCATCAACCATCATCAATGAAATGAGTTCAATCAAGACCTTGACCGCCGCCATCAAAACAACCGCGCAATTCACCCATCGGCGTGATCCTGAAACAGGCAGCCATCTCGAACGCATGTCACGTTTTAGCCGTCTGATTGCCCAGGCCCTGGCAGAAAAACATAAACTTGACGATCATTACATTGAACACATCTTCATGTTTGCACCACTGCACGATGTTGGCAAAATCGCTATTCCCGACCACATCCTTCACAAACCTGACAAGCTTTCAGACGACGAAATGGAAATCATGAAAACCCACGCCATCAAAGGCAAGGAGATAATTGACGACCTGCTTAAAAATTTCAACCTCGGCAATATCAACCATACAGACATATTGCGAAATATCGCTGCCGACCACCATGAAAAGATCAATGGCCTTGGTTACCCCGAAGGTAAAGCGGGTGATGCCGTGCCACTCGAAGCCCGCATCATTGCCGTGGCTGACATCTTTGACGCCCTCACCAACGAACGCGTCTACAAAAAGGCCTGGAACAATGATGTCGCATTTGCGGCGCTAAAACAGATGGCCGGTGAAGACCTGGATGAGGACTGTGTTAATGCCCTTATTCAACAACGTAAAGAAGTTGAAGAAATACAACAATTATTCAAAGAAGAGAATTCACAATAAAAAACACAGCACTAGCTTGTTACCGTTTTTTTCTCACCACAGCGTGTACACCGATATAACGTCACCAGCTTGCCCTGCTTCACATCAAACTGTTTTTCTTGCACGATTTTCCATTTGTGAAAACCACTTTTACACAAAGTCTTACCCTTATGCTTTTCACTCAGTTTTGGTTTTTTAAACTTGAGCACATCACCCAT
>Ga0316190_10001217_pt1 | contig 18509 bp, 27 predicted proteins | sample Eddworburrow2_MG_FD_204929 | JGI IMG/M metagenome (GOLD analysis project Ga0316190, IMG submission 204929) | Coastal sediment microbial communities from Maine, United States - Eddy worm burrow 2 | ecosystem: Environmental > Aquatic > Marine > Coastal > Sediment | place: USA: Maine | collected... | reverse complement strand
AAATATCCCATTAAAATATGAATCTCTTATGGGATGCTTTCCTAATGCGCGTTTGTATCCACTTTTTAAAGATAAAAGCATTTCACCAAGTGAACAACCTTGGCCTGATTTTGAAGAGGGCGCATTAATAATAATTGACGAGGCTTGGGAGTTTTGGCCTGCTGGGCAACGGCTGGATAAGGTGCCAGTTGCACAAAGAGACTTTTTTGCAATGCAGCGTCACAAAACTGATGCTGATGGAAAGACACAGCAAGTCGTTATTGCTATCCAGTCATTGGATCAGTTAGCTAATTGGTTAAAAGGTCAGGTTCATACTCATTACGCATGTGAATGTTTGGACTATGCAGGTAAGCCTAGTTCTTATCGTGTCAATATTTATAGAGGTGCAAAATCTAAGCGGCTGATAAATCAATCTTATGGTACATACTCACCTGAGGTCTGGTGCTTTTATAATTCAAATAGTCAGGGTGAAGGGATTTCAGGTAAAAAAGGAGAGGCGCAACTGGATACCAGGATGAATCTATTAAGAACACCGCTTCTTAAATTTGGTGTACCACTTGGGGCTCTTGTTGTTTTTATATCTGTTTATCAGTTGTTTTCTTTCTTTTCTACTATTGGTGATAGTGAGCTAAGTAAACAAACAAAAGATTCAAAGGTTGCTGTAAGCAGTGCCACCGCACCGCGCTACCGCACGGGCGGAGGCGCTGCGGAAGCAACAACGCAAGTTATTGAGGTAAAACCTTCGGTCAACTACTCAACAACTTGGCGAATAGCAGGGGTTTTAATAGATGAAAAAACAGGTAAGAAATTAATCACGGCCGTTGGTCGTGCCGGTTATAGAAATATTGATTCAGCGGATTGTGAATTGAAGAATCTTCAGTGGTACTGCAATGTCGATAATGAAATAGTCACTTCATATACGGGTCAAAATTCCAGGAATAGTTTTGTGACATCTTCTGTGGAGCATTCCTCGAGCTCTTAATCCCGCTGCTTTTGCCCCTTATCCGCTAAGGGGTTTTTTTGCCTGGCACTTTCCAAAAAAGCTTTTCCCTGTAGACCAGCCCAGCCCGATTTGTTCAATCACTTAAACCCGGTGCACCTGGTTGAGATCTCATCATGTGTGGATACCGGGATAGTGGCTCCCCGGATATTTCTTAGAATCTTGTATTCTCAGCCACGTAACACCACCCAGAAAGGGTGGTATCCGGCCTTGGAGCGCGTCTGTGTGGATATATGTGCAATTGCGCATAATGAAGCCATTATGTTCACGGAAGGGCATGAAGATAATGCCCAGGGCTTCATGCCCTGTAGCCTGGTCACGACCCGGATAATATCCGGGCCGGGGAGTGATTTAATATAATGCGCATTATGCGGGCTTGACGATAGTCACAGCCCTTGCGATTGCTTAGAGTTGTAGCTCTTTTTGATCTAGTGTTGTAAGTGCTTTTTTCATTGTGTCTCTAAGTGTTTCTAGGATGCGCTCTGCGTTGTCCGCTCTCTCTCCTTCTTCAGCGTGTGCTTTATGTAATATACCTATTTCTTCATAAAGTTGGTTTGCTGCATGAACGGCATACAGTAATGCTTTTGAGTTTGTTGATATTTGATATCTTTTTTTAAATTCATCTATTTCTTTTTGTGTTTTTTTGTCGATATTTCGTATTGTTAAAGCCATGCTATCTCCATAATGATTGCAAAAGTTCCTGCAGAGCTGCTCTGCCTGGCGGCATTATGATTGCAAAATTATATCGATGTCAACAGGAATGATTGCAAAACGTGTATCGAGGGCCCAGGCCAGGCGCGCAATATGATTGCAAAACTTAAAACTAAGTCCGGACTTCCGGAATTTGGAGGGATTTACTATTTTGTGAGATATCTAAAAGAGGGCGTACGGGTGTCTATTACACCCGTACTTTAGTCCGGCTTCCCGTACTAAAATTAGCTTATTTAGCAAAATCGGGGTTTTCTTCTGCAACTATGTATTGTGTTCCCACATCAAGCATTACAGCTGCGTTTGCTGGTTCACCGTATTCTTTGGCTGCTTTTGCAGCTTGTTTTTTTATTTTGAATTGTTTGGCTAAATTAGCATCCATTGTCCATCCAAATAGATATGAATCCCCTATGCTTTTCATTTGAGCAAGAAGCTCTTCTGTATCTCTTCTTTTAACCACGTAACCCTTAAACGACGTGTCTTCAGGAAGATCAAATTCCTTTATTATTTCTTTTAGCTGCACTTTGTTCATAATTATACCTATTCTCCTGATAGGGTTATTGCTGCCGATTGGTCATAATATGGCTTGTTTTGGGTAGGATCACGCTGTTTTTTTCTGGATCGACCACTATGTGCAGTAAAGGTAGTACTGCACATTAGTCCCAAAAATGGGACTTTTTAACACGTAGGTTTGAAGTACATTTAGTCTTCATTATTTTCAAGCCTTTGTTTTTCAACATCTTTTGCATGTTTCAGCCATAAATTGCGGCTTTCACGGTTTTTTGCCTTTAGAGCCAGGCTTACTGACATGATTTCTATAGGGTCAATTTTAAGTATTTCAGCTATGCGTATGGCGTTTTTTTCTGTCACACCTGCGCCATTCTGAATAGCTGTCCATGCCTGCCTGTGCATACCTAAGTATTCCATTGTCTCCTTGTAGCTTTTTAGCTTTAGCTTATCTTTGACCTGATTTATGTAGGTATCGAGAGTTTTCATAATCTAAGTGTAAATTACTTCTTGACACTTAGCTGTGTAAAGTATTAATTTACGTGTTAATTGGTGATTTACATGGATTGAAGGATGATTGACTGGTCTCGAAGTGAAATACCTTTTCAGCACGCACCATTACCAGCCGGTATGTTGATGGCCATGGAGCCAGATGGTTCTGTTGAATGGGTTTCGCCTAAACGACTTGAATGCCGTAGCAGTCATGAAACATCGATTATGGTCAAGTCTGCAGGTGGTGACGGTCATGGATTTGCTACCTCACTGCTTATGGATGGCAACCTGGCTAAATTTCTTCAAGGTCATAATGTCTTTGGATCACGTGATCTTAAAAAACTTACACTTCTTGCTTTCCAAAAGTTTTTCGAACTCTATTTTGAGCATCTGCATGGTTGGTCTAATTATGAATTGACCTGTGCGCGCATAGCCAAGGGTGATTTCAAGGTCAACATGCTGGATATCAATAATCTTTATGACGTTGGTAATGATCATTCAGTGGAATCATTTCTTCATGCCATTGAGATGAAAGCAAGATCGAGAACGGGGAGGGCGATTAGAGATAAAGGTTCTGTTTATGTACAAAAGCATTCCAGGCGTTGGGCCATTAAGTTTTACAACAAATTAAGGGAGATATTGGCTAGAGGCAAGTCACACAAATTACCTGAGCATCTTCAGGGGGTTGGTTTAGAAGATTACGTGAGAGGTAAAGTCAGAGCTGAGCTAAGGTTGATGTCCTTAGAGCTTAAAGATATGGGAATGACTCACGGTTATCATTTTACAGAACAGGCGATAGCCCACCTGTTCGACAAATATATGGGGCGCATAGAGATGAATACACAATTTCAGTTAATAGATGAGGCCATGCTAAAGCTACCTCGATCAGTTCAGTCAACATATCAGCTGTGGAAGCAGGGTTTTTGCCTTAAAGATATGCTACCTAAGAATACTTTTTATCGTCATAGGAAAGTGCTTTTAGAGCATGGTATCGATATTACGTTAATGCGTGATGACAAGGTTGAATCCAATGTTGTGCCAATTATTCGCGTACTGGAAGCAACACCGGTTGCTGTACCTGGTTGGGCATATGAAAAGGGGCTTATAGCATGTTAAAAAATACTAATAACTGTAATGATCAAGTTGCTCCGTTTATTGCTGAAAGTGTGGCTAAGAAGACATACTTTTCAGCAGAGGAGGTGGCTCATTTGCTTGGTAAAGCGGTGTGTTTTAAAAAGCCATTTTATTATCAGTATCTTGGTGTGGATATGAAGCGGCTTTTATGTGATGTCGGTGGAATTCAATCTGTTTATTTAGCCACTAATACAATTGAAGGAATCACTATAAGCTTTTTTATAGATGGTGATATTGAAGAGATGACCAAGGATGAGTTTGAATTTTATTGTGAGGTTGTTTCTTGCTCTGGTAATGCAGTAAAAACATTGGCTAATTGAGAATTATAAATATAAAAATACAAAGGGACGCAAAGCGATAGCTGCGCCCTTGTTTTTATTTCTACCTTATTAATGGCCTTCACTCTGAAGGTCTTTTTTTTTGTAATGTTACAAATCAGGAGCGGCGCTTTTTGCCGTCTGCTGGATTTGCTTTATTACAAATTGATTCCCATAAAATAGCGCATTTATACCTTCATCAATACCTAGGTATTGCAATTGCAAAACACCAGTATTGCACTTGTAAAGTTGCTTCTAGCAGTGCTACCGCACCGCGCTACTGCACGGGCGGAAGCGCGGCTAAAGCAACAGCTCGTCATGCATTAACGTTATATTGCAGATGCAATATATGTATATTGATTGCTGCTTTTGAAGATCTATCGAAAAATCTTCTTCCTGGTAGACCTGTCCATATCAAACAAAGAGGTAATAATTCTCGGCATATGGAGCTGAATATTATCTACGTGGCTAATTTCCGGAAAGTGGCTCCTGGGATGTTTTTTAGTGCTTTGAAGTTATCAGCCACGTAACCCGACTGGTAAGTCGGCTATTGTCTAATAATTGACCTTTGATTAAATAAGGCGCTCTGAGAGCAATTTTCGGAGTTTTGCTAGTGGTTATCCCCAGAAAGTGGGGATAAGTCGTCCTGAGATTGTCCTGGTGGGCTTATATCTACAATTGCGCATAATGTATATTCTGGACTAAAAGAAGAGCTTCTTTCTGCGGCCTCGGTAGGGGCGGCTCCACCAAGAAAAATACCAAGTAGAACAAGGGCTGCCACGTTTCTCAGCATGCTGGCCAAGTCTTCCCAAACTGTTTTTTCTTCTGTGCGTTTCGCACGGCCTGCCAGTTCGGCGTGAATGTCTGCCAGGACAATAGCGGGTGCTATGTTGAGTGTGTGGGCAACCTTTAAAGCTATTTCATCACTGAATGTGGTTCCCTTCTTATAATTTGAAACTAACCGCCGATCAATTTCGAGTAGCTTTGCAATTGAGTAATCAGTTCCTGTCTCGGTGAGTGGGCGCAATAATTCAAGATAATCAATAGTTTTCATGGTGTTAGCTCCGTGGTGCAATTTGGTTTTTGTATAGTCATATACTAGCTGTCGTCCTACGTCTTATCTAGCCTAAAGCCTAAAGACGGCATAAAGGCATTGACTAGTCATATTCCTTATGTCTATTATTCAGCCATCGGGACAGAGATTGCTATCAGAAAATTCCTTTTTTCGCTTAGTCCATTGTCCCGGTAGCTTCGTGGAATAGTACGGGGGAGGGTGGTTCCTCCCCCATCTTTTTCACGGATTTGACCACACGGAAAAGGAGCTAAACCAATGCCTACACCTTCTGCAGTAGCAGCACATCAGGAATTCAAATCTAAATTCTATAACATCATGAACGTGGAGCCTCAGGAGTCGCGCTGGTGGAATGGTCTGCGTGATAGTGAACAAGAAATATTAGCGAGTTTAATTCGGGGCGGTGCTCGTTATATCGGCAAGTCGTGGCAGGAATTGGAACGGGAAGATCGAGGGAGGATCCTTCGCGCTCGTAACCATGTGCGTGACCTCTGCACCATGCCAGGTGAAAGGTGAGCAGGTCGCACTATGCTTTGGTGCCTTTCCCCCGGTGCCATACTGGTGAGCATGTTTTTAGTGGTGGCCAGCTAAAAGGGATGGTTTGTCATGAGCATGACATCCAATCATTAACCAGCAGATTTGAAAAACTCCCCTTTCGGTTTCAGGGTGCAATCGCCCGCCAATATGCCAAACAATACAAGAAAAAAGGCAGAAGAAAAGCCAATCTTTTGGTCGTTGACTCTCTCAACAGATTACCCAAAACAGCCTATAGGCTGGCCGCTGATGATGGCGAACTCAGAAGCTTTGCCAAAGCAAAAGCCGAATCGGTCAGAAGAGCTATAGCATTGTCCAGGGGCAACTATGACCCTATAGCATTCGTCAGAGATATTGAAAAACGCTATAGCATCAAAATGCCAAAGATTACTTTATCAAACGAGGTGACTATAGAGGGCAATGTCGAGCGCCTAAAGGATCAGCAGTTCTGGCGGCGGGCTATACGCAAAAGCCAGGGCCGAACAGTGGAGCAGGCCGCACGGGATTTTGATCTTGTCCATAAGCGCGCTGGCATCTATAGCAGTGATGAAACCCTATACAGGCGCAAGGGCCAGAAACGACGGAACCGGCAGATGCTTGAGGAAGTGCTTGCCTTTAACGATCAGGGCGACGAGTACACCTTGGCGGAGTTGTCAGACCTGGGAACCTCTAATCCTGAAATCCGGCGTGGTGAACTCATGATGAGAATAGCCGGATTCGATCAAGTGTCTTTAATGGCTGGTCATGCTCGTGACTTCTGGACGCTTACTTGTCCGTCACATTTTCATTCCCACCATGAGGCATCATCAGACAGAAATGCAAAATACACGGGCGTAACACCAAGGGGTGGTCAAGAGTATCTGTCTAAAGTGTGGTCGCGCCTTCGTTCAAAACTTGATCGCATGGGGATTAAGCTTTATGGGTTTCGTATTTGTGAGCCGCATCATGATGGCTGTCCTCATTGGCATTTGTTGGTATTCGTTGAGGCCAAATACAGTCAATTGGTTCGGCAGTATTTTAAAGATTATGCGCTGGGCATTATCAGGCCAAAGTGGAAGTATGGAAAAAAGGGGTGGTATGTGCAGGCCGGTACGGGGGTCTGTTGGCTTGAGGGTGTTGGCGGTGAGCCTGGGGCCGATGAGAAGCGGTGTGAGTGGGAGTATATCCGTGAGGGGAAGTCGGCAGCCGGGTATGTTGCAAAATACATATCAAAGAATATTGAGGGGCATTCAGTTGATAGAGACTTGCTCGGCGATGATATCAATAAAGGCATGGAAAGAGTTGATGCCTGGGCGGCATGCTGGGGTATCAGGCAGTTTCAGCAAATTGGTGGGCCACCTGTAACGGTGTGGCGTGAGGTTCGACGCATAGCAGATCAAGAGCATAGCGGCATACTGGAGAAAGTTACAGTGTGTGCAAATGGGCCAGACTGGGCCGGATTTGTGCAAGCAATGGGAGGTCCAACAGTCAAGCGCAGTGATCTACCGATCAGGCCCGCTTATATGCAAGAGATAAAAGCCGAGTCCGGGGAGCTTCCGGTGAATAAATACGGTGAGTTGGCAGCTGGTCGAATCGTCGGGGTTCGGCAGATGCTGGGGCAGGTTGGGGGGTTATACCTCAATCAAATTTATCATCAAACACGTTGGAATAATTGGAGGTTTGAGCATGTTACTCAAAAAGATACCGGGGATGGCTGTGGAGGCTGTGCAGCTAAAGGGCAAAGGGTCAATACAAACGGATCGGGGGGAGATATTGAACTTTATTCCAGGGGATTGGTTATTGACGGCTCCAACAGGGGAGCAATGGCCGATATCGGACGACTACAAAAAGGCGAACTACAAGGAAGTGGAATAGCCTTCAAGTGGGATCAGCAAAACGAGGGGAAGCCTGATTCCGTGCCGTGGGGTTGTCGCGGTGTGTGGTTTGGTAATCCTGTTAATTGGAAAAAATCCACGGGGCAGGCAAGTGCCGCCCCTTGGAGTTCTGTCAATAACTGTACGGGGTCAGAGTTAGAACCATTGATGTATGACTATGATGATCTGCATCAATACCAACAATTAGCGGCAAGGCCGCCAGATTAAGGGGTAAAAAATGGCAGAAAATACGGGGGAAGTGGTGGAGCAGGGGCCGGTAAACGGTTCTGAGGGTTTCGGGGTGCTGATCGGTAATCTCGTCCAGGCATACCTGGAAAATCAAGCAAAGGCATCATTTATCCGGGGGCTTATTCCTTTGGGTATGGGGCTTTATTCAGTATCAATGGTTTTGCTGGGCTTCTGGCTGAGGGGTGGGTGATGGATGGGATTGAAGAAATTCAAGAAGAGCCTAATAGAAGCTTTCTTAATTGGAGTTTTAAAACAGCATGCCCTGCATGCAAGGGTGATGCTGAATACAGAGTGGGGAAGCGCAAGAAATTAAGAATTAAATGTGATCGTTGTGGCCATCAGCCTTTTCAAACTGATGAGGGTCAATTGTTTTTAGTCGATCGCATAGGCGCTGAATTGTTGGGGGAGATTCAAGAAAAGTCTATTGAACCGATTCAAGAAATTCAAGAAAAGCCTGAAGAGGTGATTCAAGAATCAATTGAAGAAATTCAAGAAAAGCCGAAAGGCAAAAAGCGGGGCTTGTATTGTGGCCTTATGTTCATAACGGGCGGGTTAGGGTGGATCGCATGGCGACTGAAAAGAGCAGCACAAGTACACAGCTAAAAGAGCTTGATGCATTGGTCAGTGAGGCTGAAGGGTTAGTAGGGCCGGGTGGCAGTGTTGATGTTAAACCGGATCGTATGGAATCAAGAAAATCCATGTCCGGGCTTGTCGGTATGCTCTTTGCAATCGGCTTTGGGTGGTTTCTGCCTGCATGGCGAGTGGGTAAAGATGAAATAGAGAAGCTTGCTGAAGGGTGGGGGGCAGTACTCTCAAAACACCTTCCATCTGATCTGGTGGAAAAGCTGGCGGGAACGGGTGCCGGTGGTGTCGATGTTGAAATTGGTGCCTTAAAAGTGACCTGGGATGTTTTATACCCTCGCGTGAGTAGCAAAGGGGGTGAGCCGGATCAATCTAAGCCAGCGGAGCCGGATAAACAGAAACCAGCGTCGACCGTAAGTCGGCCACCGGTTGAGGCGGGAAAAGATGCTGATGGCGACAATATGTTAATAATTGGGAGTCCGTAGCAATGCCGGTCAACCCAAACGAAAAACATAAAAACCGGCATGTATTGGCCATGGGTAAATCGGGGTCTGGTAAATCATTCTGGATGATGAGTCACCCACTTGTAAAAAAGGCAAAGCGGGTGATTATCTGGGATCCATACCAGACGCATGATGTTAAGTATTATTCCAACCTGCAGGCATTCGCAAAGGTTGTTCGTGAGGGTGTCCAGGGTAAAAAAAGTTTCAGGATTGGATTGTCAGTCAATCCAAATAAAGAAAACTTTGAGTTCTTTTGTCGCTGTGTCTGGGCCTTGGCCGATGGAAGCTTTGAAACAGTGGTAATGGTTGAAGAATTGGCCGATGTCTCACGGTCTGGCGGTGCTTCAGGTACCTGGGGGAATATTATCCGGGTAGGTCGAAAATATGGCCTTATCATCATGGCAGCAACTCAGCGCCCACAGGACATTGATAAAACCCTATTTACCCAAGTTGCAAAGATGTGGTGTGGCTATATCAGTAATTACGATCAGCCCTATGTAGAACGAAACTTAGGCATCGAGCCTCGGGCGCTTTCAAAGATCGAGAAAGAATCCTATAAGCATGTACTCTCTGATGGTGATAAATGGGAGTGGGGCGGGCCTGGGGGGATGAGGTATTGATATTGCCAGTGACCCGCCGACGAAGGAGGTTGGGTGTATATATTAGTTATGCGGCAATTTCATATAATATCAGCAAGAGCCAACATATATACTTTCATCATCATTGCCTAACATCTGGGAATGCAACAGCCTGAATAAATTCAGGAATGCCAGCCGACAAGATGGAGATAATTGCAACTGCTATAATGATTGCCCGCACTAGATCTAAACCCAACTGAGCCAGAAATCCTGGTTGTTTTTTTAAATAAGCATCTATTGTGTTTAATTTGCTATTAATTTGATCAATTTTGTCAAAAATAATTTTTGACGTACGATTCAAATTTTTCACTCTTTTATTAACAATATTTTCAATAGTATTGTTAAGATCATCTAGTAATACCTCATCCCGAAAAGGCTTATCAATAAAATAAGAGGTAACTATTCGATTATTGCCTGTATTATAAAAATCAGCCGCCAGTTTAGGATCCCCGTGGCCGGTTATGATAATTACACCCACGATATGTTTATGAGTATTGATCAAATGCTTTAACAAATCTGTCCCAGTCATATTGGGCATCCTTATGTCGAGCAACATTACATAGATTTCATCTCCTTTTTGTTGCAGAGTGCTTAATGCATCCAAACCATCTTTGGCAGTGTATAAATTTTTAAAGCCTGCGGCCTTTAATATCAAAATAATAGATTGTCTAACGTCGGCATCATCATCTACAATTAATATACCGTATTGCAGTTCATTCATTTCTTTTTTCATATCAAATCACTTACTGACTAAATTTAACCATATACGTGGCTTGGTAATTTCAAAAAAGACAGGGTTTTCCTTTATGTGAACCCCCACTTCTGTGCAAACATTTTGCCATCCTCTGTAAGTTCATACACTGCATCTGAAATAATTGAATTACCCAAATCATCATCTTCGTCATTTTCATCATGACCAACAGTTGATAGTACTTGCGTTAGTTGGATATAACCAAGTTCAACTAAATGATTTACAAGATGAGGGGCCGCAACTACTCCACCCTTCCTAGAGCTTTCTTTGATTATGTTGATACCTTGTTGTGTAAGAGTTTTTGAGATAAGCCGCTTCTTAATCTTTTCTATATCCTCCTTGGATGGCCCTTTATTCTGATGGTAGAGATGGTGACAGTTATGACAAAGTATGATCCTGTTATCATAGGATTGATCTTTTGGGTTAGTTTGCACAATATGATGTTCTGTCAGAACCCGAAAATCTTTGATTCCACAGTACGCACATGCTCCATCTGTTTCTTCAACAAGAAGTTGGCTAATGTTAGGCATTTTCTTTGATACTGGTTAATATAGCCACTGACCCTATTTACCTTATTCAGTTACACTTCATCAGGATATGTGTATGTAGTAGCATGCCGTGCTGTTTACGTGTTCTTGTTGGTTTGATTGTTAGGCTGCTGTTCTCAACAAGAAAAATGGGAACGGCGGCCAGTTAGCAGGTGTCTCTCTATCTCGTTGTTTCACCGATCTTAAAACAAATGTAAGTTTATACCCACTATTCAAGGGCAATATGAATCTGGGCATAATAAGCGTGCCATCGTTTTCAGGTGCACCTGGATCCTCTTTTGCAAGCGCCAGAGTCATATAGAATGGAGGAACATTATTTGGCAACACCAAGTTTACTAACATGCACTTCTTGTCATTCTCAAAAATGGGCATTTCATCAAGACTGCTGGGAACAATAATACAAAATAAATAGAGAGAATCCATTTCTTCAAAAGTTGGCCCCCTTGTGCCGTCACGATATCGCTTGTTTTGCTTATTCGTCAGATGTATGTAACCTGACGGATGAAAACTTATTTTGTGCAATTCAAATTTTGGCGTATTCGAGTTATTGAAATCCAATTTTAGCTCTGTATCGTTACTTTCAAGTCCTGGCGTCATCCAAGGCTTTTTATGTCCCCTATTTGGGTGAATGTAAATAGAGCCATCCTTACCTTCAAACATAGTGAAGAATTTTCTTGATATTCCGTTGCTGGTTAGTACAACTCTAAATGGCACTGTCGATGGCATTGAATATCTCTGGTCGCTGGCTGTTCAATAATCATAAGTCTAAATCATTTCCCTGTTTTTAAGAAAAGTTTCTTAATTTTCTTAAACCCGTTTAAGAAAACTCCTTGTAAATCAATCCATCCAGGCCAAAGCTAAAGCCCGTAAGCAGCAATGCATCGGGCTTTTTTTATTGTTAATCGGGGTTAGGAATATGAGTTTTTTAAAGAAATATTGGAAAAATGCAGCGCTTGCCGCTGGTGTCTCTTTCGGTGTCATTGTGCTGGTGAACAAGGTTCCAGCACTCCGCACCCTTGCCAATGGCAGCTAAGACAAAAACCAAGATCAACTGGTCAACGGTTGCAACTCTTATGGTTGCGGCTGTTGGCATATCTGTAATGACCTGGGCAGTAAGAAAAGCAGGCTTTAACAGATTCGCAAATAATTTGAGGTAAGGAAAATGTCAAGAATCGTACCTATCAAAGTCGGGAAAATGACCGGGCTTGCACAGGGCTTGGAATCGCAGATCAAGCTACCAAATGGCCCCACTTATCAGGAAATCGTACTCGATACCAATATGACATTGGCAGAGATTAAGCGTGTGCGTATCAATCTCGGTGGAGTCCATCAAATGGGCGATATCGTGGATGTGAGCGGAACCGAACTGCGCATGCTTGAGCTGTACAAGGGTAAGACAGTGGCCGGTGATGATCTTAATCGATACGTGATTCCATTCGGTAACATTGACTCCAAAACAGATGCGGGAATGGTCTATTCGGGTTTGGTTTCACTCAGAACTGACAACATCATCCTTTATGTTGAGTTGGCTGCTGTGGTGGTCGCTGTGACGCCATTCATTGAAGTAAATGCCGATGCAATGGCCAAGCGGGATGTTCGCACCATGATTCCTCTGTTAAAGAATCAGCGCGTAGTGAATAACGCTACAGGTGAGATTGACATTGTGAACTTGCCACAGCGCGCAATGATTAAGCGTATGCACATGAAGGCAGACATTTCAAAAGTGGAAATGAAGATTGACGGTGTGGATCAGTACGACCGTACAGCCGGTGTGAATGAATACCAGCTGAAGCGATTGGGTATGGTTCCTCAGGCTGGTTATTTTCCCGTTGATTTTGCCGCCTATGGTTACCCGTTGGCTGATCTGAAAAATCCAAAAGCAGAGTTTGAGTATATGGTGCGTCCAACGCTCGGCACTGCTGAGGATATCGTGATTCTTCAGGAGTCGGTTTTGATGCTGGAGCCACACGAACACCAGTCAGCCGCTTAACCACTAAGCCAACATAGAAAGAGGGTCTAACAATGTTTGGATATGGTTCTGATGGTGTACCGTGGCTGGAGGGGAATTCCCCTATTGTTCAGGGTACGTCTGGCAGTGGTAACTGGTTTGAAAGTACGCTGGGGACTGTGGTCGGTACTGCTACAGAGTTGGCAAAGTACAAAGCCCAATGGGAGCAAGCCAGGGCAGGGCATGCCACGCCCTACCGCTCTAACGATGCTGGTGCAGCTCAACCAAGCAACAACCAGAATCAGCCGACGATAACAACGGGTGCTGATACTCCGCGAATGACTCTAAAAAAGAACTGGCCTATGGTTTTGGGTGGTCTGGTGGTGTTGGTTGCCGGTGGTTTCGCTGTTAAAGAGGTACTTGACTGATGATGCCTACAAGCATGTCTAACAGCTCGGCGGCTATGTCGTCGGCTGGGCCTGCTGAATCCGGGAACGGGAATATAGGCGCGTCGGGTGGCCAAACCATCTTTAAACTGGATGCGGGGCTTATCGGTGGTGCTGTTGCACTGTTGGCCCTGTTCATTTTCATGAGTGGACGAGGCAAGCGCAAATGATCCGGGTTCCTTTCTCTGATGCTGTGATGGAAAACTTTCGCGTAGCTGCTGCGGACGGATTCAGGCAGCTCTATCTATTGGCCCAACGGGGATCAATAGAGATCCGCATGATCCAGGTTAGCCGGTGGAAACTGTGGGCATTGATTGGCAATGATGGGCAGGATTTTGTCGTTTATGCCTTGGAAGGCAAGGGGCTTGGTCGTGGTGCTATGTCGGCACTGTATAACCGTGCAGTAATAGACGGTGCTCAATATATCCGCTTTCACACGCGCAGTAAGGCACTGGTCAGAAAGGTAAACGCATTCTACAAAGTGCTACCTGAAGGCAAAGATCCATCACGTTGCTTTATCTGTCGGGTAAAGGTGAAAGAAAATGGGCAGTAAATCGTCAAGTAGTACTTCGAGTACTTCCTCACAGGTTAGCACTACTTCTAATCTTTCAACGGATCAGCTGGAAAATTCAGTTGTATTTTCCAATGTTGAAGTCGATGGGGATGTGTCGCTAACGGATGCCGGGGCCATCAATTCAGCCTTTGAATATGCCAGCGAAGTGCAGGAAGGATCAGCCGATCTGATAGAAAAAGCAATCGTTGCGGGTCAACAGCAAATAAGCGCCTTTGGCGGTGCTGTAAATAAGATTTTGCAGACAGAAAAAACGGATGGGGCTACGGCTATGACTGGAGTGATGGAGCGTTTTAGTTGGGGTTTTGGCTTGGTCGGTATGGCCGGGATAGTTTGGGCTTGGAGGTCAAACCGTGCTTAAAAAAACAATGCAACAGGGAGAAGATCATCCGGTAATTGCTTCGGGTAATTTTATCCATGTGATTAATGGCCCGGTCTGGATTCGGACAAGTGCAGGCCGTACCTATGATTATCTACCATCTGGCTACGGTGTAGAAACAGATGATTTTAGTGGTTTTGAAGTTAAGAGCCTGTCATCTGTTGCAAATGAAGTTCATGTTATTCATGGGTACGGAAAATTCCTGCAAGGTGCGGATGGGTCGGTAGTCACTGTCGAAATTGCGCCAGCTCAGGAAGTCACTGTCAACGGCCTACTGATACCGGAAAATGTCACGTTTACATCACCCGTTCCTATAAAGCCAAATTCAAGTGTCACGGGATTGGCTCCACTGGTTATAGCAGCAGGCGTTGCCAGCATTGCAGCAAGTGCGCTCCGCTCCGGTGTTCTGTTGGAAGCCGATGAAACCAATACAGGCAATGTATGGATCGGCTCAGCTGTTGCAGGTAGTGGTATACGTTTGAAGCCTGGGGATAGTCTTCCGTTGCATACGGATGGCTTGATCAATATAGCCGGTACTAATGGTGATACGGTTTATGTGCTGGAGTCGCTCAAATGATATTGATCGGTAGTATACGTCCAGGCCACACTGCCATAAAACAGCAGATTGAGGCACTAGAGGCTGAGAAAGTCAGTGTGCTGGATCATGGAGCGGTGGCCGGTGGTTTGGCGGTAACTAATGCGGCGGCGTTGGTGGCGGCGGCTGGTGCTACAACGGGAACGATAGAGGTTCCCAATGGAGTCTTTGACGTAACAGCAACGGCGGCAAACAGTGAAGTAATACTGGGTATACTGGATCGGATAGAGTGCCGTGGAGCGCTAAACATAAATCTTGATTCCGGGGCGCATGACTATACAGGGCAAGTTGTTATCAATAGCCCAACAGCAAAAAATATAAATGTCGTAGGCGCTGCTACTGTAGATACAACGGTTACAAGTCAGGTCAGTGTTTCGGGTACTGCTAAAACATACAGTGTGATAATTAGCGTGGCATCATCGGCGGGTGCTGTTGTTGGTGATTATGCAATGATTCGTGCTGATGTTACCGGAACGGGTGATGACGATATTCATGGTGGAATCTGGAAAATCACTGCCATTGATTCGGGTGGTGCAAATCGTCTAACTCTGCTGAATACATGCCACAAAGCAGCATTTCCCACAAATACCTTGACGGGCGGTTCTGTTGTCATACTAAAAACAAGAATAAATTTTGCAGCTTGTGATGGCTTTAGATTCGAAGGTGGCTCTGCTTTGGGGTTACTGGATAAAATCGCCATCATTGGAGATTATGACGTCGCACTTGCAACGGGTACAGAAGGAACGCACGGCATTGTAACCAGTGCACCTATAGTGCATGGCGGGGCGAGCTCTAATGCTGATTATGATCCTGGTGGACATGTGCGCTGTGGAATGAGTGTTGGCGTGTCTGGTTGGGGGGAGCAGGGCATCGCAATTGCTGGTCGCTCTTCAATGGTCGGCAATTTTATTGCAAGCTGCTCGAACAGAAAGCGCAACCTATATGTTGATGGCGGAAATGTCCGTTGCAAGTTTATCGTTACCAATGGGGGCGGTGAAGACGGGCAGATTGCGGATTCAAGTGGCAATATACAAGCTGCCTACTCTATCTCTAGCGGTAACGGTATAAATGGCCGGTTCTCAACAAATGGTTCGATGCTTAATGCATCAACTTCCAGGGCATCGAATAACCTACAGGCAGGTGATGAGGCGCGAGGGGTTACAAGGCTTGGGGCTGATCTATCATATAACTCAAATAATGGAACGAATGCTTTTCGGGCTATTGATGGTGGAATGATTGATGCAGATTCCGCAACGGGTATTGGTAGTGGTGGAGATAATTTCTTTGCATCATCAGATGGGGTTATCGACTGCAATAATTCAGCGTCCAATGATGCTGGTGACTGGGGGTACAAGTCTGAATATGGTGGCACAGTTAAAGCGCAAAATTCAACCACCAGTGGTAATACGAGTGGAGACTATCGTTGTATAGATGCTGTGTTATTTGATAACACGGGCGCGCGTTGTATTGATGAATCACCAACAGAGCAAGTGGGCGCAAAGTGGTGGAATGCAAACCTAAATCATTACTTCACCACGGTCTTAACCAGCCTGGGCGATCTGGTTTTTGGTTCAGATGGGGTAAGTCGATTTATCTTCAGAACTGATGGAACACTATACCCAAATGCAGACGGAACGCAGTTAAACGGTAGGTCGGCCAATCGGTGGGGTTTTACATACTCCGATAGATTCATGCCCGGTGATGGCACTGCAACCTGGACGGCAGATGCGGGATCGCCAGAAGGTAACTTAACGGCGGTAGTGGGGTCGATGTATACCCGGTTAGACGGTGGCGCATCCACAACGCTATACATCAAAGAGTCTGGTGTCGGCAATACGGGGTGGGTGGCAAAGTGATGAAATCAGGATTGGTTCTATTTGGTTTGGCTGGTGCTGCTTGGTTCTACACCCGCAAAAGCGATGCCGCCGACGGTTAATTGCTGATGTCGCAAAAACCTTGGGCGCTACTCTAAGGGGTATTAGAAACAACAATCCGGGCAACATTGAGCGCAATAATATTGCCTGGAATGGTATGTCAGCAGACCAGTCCGGGGATGATAGATACATCATCTTTGACCGTCCAGAGTATGGGATTAGGGCAATGGGTCGGGTGTTGAATACCTACTACACAATACACACCCTGCAAACGGTTCGGGGCATAATTACCCGATGGGGGCCACGAAACCAACCGGACATAATAGAGAGTTATATCAAGCGCGTTGCACAGCGTATGGGTATTGGTTCAGAGATACCGATTGACTGGACAATTGACAACCGGGTCAAGCTGGTGGCTGCCATCATCAAGCATGAAAATGGTGTACAGCCATACAGTACTGAATTTATAAGGCAATCGGTGCTCATGCCATGAATCCACTATACGGACAAGCGGATATAAAAATTACAGGGCAGGGTGAAAGCCCGGTTCCTGTCAAAATTACAATAGGCCCGAAAGTGCTATTTATGGGCGTGTCGGCCTTGGTGGTCTGGTTGACAGTAACGGCAATCAAGAAAAGGGGTAAGTAATGGCGGCACAAAAAAAGAAGATGGCAATCTCTGATAAGCTCTTAATTGGCTTGGGTGTTGTCGTTGGTGTTTCGGTGTGGCGGATAAACAGCCGGGTAAATGCTGAAGTTACCGGGGTAAAGACTGCAGTCAATAAAGTGTTTGCGGAAGATCTGAATCCAGCCAGCAAGGACAACATTATAAACCGGGGTGTCAGTGCAATCGGCGCCAAAATCACCGGCAAACCGGGTTGGAGCCTGGGTGGTCAAATCTACGACTGGACGCATTAAGATGGAAGCACAGCTTTTTAATCTGGCGAAAGAGCTGCTATCAACGGGCAGCGATGCTGCCACCATTGCCATTGTCTATATCATGTGGCGGCTGGATCGGCGCATATTTGTGCTGGAGAATAAGTCTTGTGTTAAGAAATCCGGTTAAACGGGATAATCTGTGCAGAGGGACGGGCTAAAAGCTCGGCCTTTTTCTTTTCCTCTCGCAAATCAACCTTTAATCCTCTGATCTGCTGTCGATCCCAGAAGATGGCCTGAATGTCTCCTTTACTGTAGGGCACGTTGTCCGGTGTCCAGATATCATTGCCGATAATGCGCCAGCCTTGCCACTCTTTGCCGGGGATATAGCCACCAAGCAGGATTAGTAGCTTGTATGCAGCCAACGAGACACGGGCTGTGTCGTTTTCCTGTCTAACATAGGTGGTGCGATGGATGCCGCACTGATTGGCGGCCTCGTCGGCTGTGAGGCGCGCAAAGCGTCGCGCCTCCTTCAAATCCGCCCCGGTTGGCTTCGACTTATCGAATTCCATTTGTAAATCCTTTTTTCTTCTTTGTTTTGTAGCGTGTCGGCTGCCACAAAGTATCCTTTAGGAATGTAGGGGTATTAGGGAATTCAAGGGCTTGAAGAGGGCTTTGAACAATCCCATAAGCTGTGTAAGCTTTCTAATGGCAATTGCGCATAATGTATATTATGTTAAATAACGAACATTCAGAAAAGTCCTAAAGCATTGCTTTATGTATCCATTGTATCCTGCTGAACAATAATAATACATGGCTCTGCACTAACTTACTGTTCCACAGGCTCATGTTATGAGCCTGCACCTCCGTAAAATGGAATTATTCCCAGATAGGAGGTATGAAATGAGAGCGGCAGAGACAAGTTTTTATCAA
>Ga0316190_10001214_pt1 | contig 18529 bp, 18 predicted proteins | sample Eddworburrow2_MG_FD_204929 | JGI IMG/M metagenome (GOLD analysis project Ga0316190, IMG submission 204929) | Coastal sediment microbial communities from Maine, United States - Eddy worm burrow 2 | ecosystem: Environmental > Aquatic > Marine > Coastal > Sediment | place: USA: Maine | collected... | reverse complement strand
CGCTTGCGGAGCCGTAGCCAAAGTAGGCTGCAAAAAGGAACGCCCGATCCGTACCGAAGAGCTTGTTCAACTCGCCATGCACGCTATCAACGCGCTCGACATGCGTGGCGCGTTTGTCCTTGTCCTGTACACAGGAAAATACCTCGCCAGCTAATTCACCGAGATCTTTCAGGGACTCGTCGAAGTCAGCTTCAACGGCTGCAACTGCCTTCTCCATTACCTCATCAAGGGCAGGAGCCTTGTCTTGAGCTCGTGCGGCATCATGCACAGGCACAGCCAAACACGCCATCAGCACTGTTGCCAGCAACAGACGTTGGCGCGGTGATGTTCGAATAGTTTTCATTCAGAATTCTCCTCATAGCTAGAGTTTGAAATCACCTGATCCAAGGTGATCGGCCATGTCTGAATCAAGCGATTCAGATATTTGCTTCGACCGGTATTGCCAGGTTGGTTACAGACTTCACCTCACTTTCAGATTTGGCACTCCTGATGGGTCACGTTTTGTCGTGTTGCCCCAAAACCCAGCCGGGATAAAACACGAATGCTGCTTTGCAAATTTCATGTCAGTGCAACTCCTATTTATTTCGGCCAATGATCCGTTTATATCCGCAACCAGACATCAGCGATCTATGCGAACCAACTCCACTCGCCGGTTCTGTTTCCTGCCTTGCAGCGTGGCGTTCCGGCCTTTCGGAATTGATGAGCCCAATCCCTGAGTTTCTAGCCGGTCTGCCGCAATGCCATACTTCTCGACCAATGTTCTCTTGACCGTGGCTGCGCGCCGCTCTGACAGCTTCAGATTGTAGTTTGGCTTGCCAATCGAATCAGTATGGCCGTTGATGAGCAAGCGCCAGCCAGGATTCAATCGCAGCGTCTCCGCGATATCCTCGATGGTTCTGATTGCCTTGGGCTGGATGGTGGCCTTGTCGAAATCAAAATGGATTCCGTACAGATCCACTTTCCTTATAGTGCTGAGCGTCTGTTCCATCGCCGAGCGTTGAGAAATACCCGCTGTGACATGAACCACACGCTCCGTTCGTGGTCTGTCTTCCCAATTCAAACGAATTGTAGATTCCAGTATGATTGGGTTGTTGCGATCATCGTAGATGTGAAAACGTGCGGCCGCGCGACGATTGCCCTGCCCGAATGTGCCGCTTGCCAGCAGTGCAGGAAGACTGACCAGCTGGTTTTCAATCAGCACCGAGACCCGGAGAGGCTTCACCAGATCAAGTCGTCCATCAATCCTCGACAGACTTGTGTCGTAGATCAAAGAATATGGAATACTGCCTTCGGACCTCAGCAGTTGTAGAGCGCTACGCGACAGGCCGATTGCTGTTGTGTTGGGGATCACTTCGGGCATGTTGCGCGCATACCCCAACACCAGAGTTGGAGCTGAGTTCTTGTCCTGCTGCAGAACCCGGCGTTGAGAGACAACGCCTCTTGAGCTTGTGTAGCTCATGCCTATTCCCGACGCATCAACGTCTGAAATGACGGTCTTGCTTTCAGCGTCGGGGCCATACGCGTTTTCGAAAGCAGTCGTGATTTCCAGTCCAGAGTGAGCAGCGAACGGTCCCGCGTCCTGGGCTGCGGTCAATGCCGCTCCCGACGCAAGCAGCCAAACACCAAACAGGAGCCTTGCCACCCAGCTCATTGACGCATATTTCCTCTCAATCACGGACATTCAGCCACACTATCGGATTCAGCGAACTACAAACTATGCAGTTCTTCCGATCTCAAAATGCGTTGATATTGTTGCTGCAATCTGCGCGTCCGCACCGGCCTGTGCCATTGCAGCGAGACGCCTTCGGGTCCAAAGACGAATTCCAGCCGCTTGTGGATAGTGTTTGAGCTCGCTATGATCCGTATGAGACATTGGAGCGTTCAAGTCGCAATCTTGATTACTAATATCCTATCCTTACGCTATTGCACAGAAACGCCATCCGGTTGGCGAAAAGATGGGATTATCAGCATGACCCAATGGTGAAATCGCAAACGATGATAAAACGTATCCGGAAGCCAGTTCACCTTGAGTGACCAGATAGTGCCATTTGAGAGAGAGATGACCATTGGTGAGTAAAACACCTTTCACTGCGTCACAGGTAGGTTCATTCGTTAGTTTCGGTGGAGCGATGCATGGCGATAATGAATTTGCGCCAGCTATCTCGGACCATTGCTTCACAGCCATAGCATCACCCTCGCCAGGTTTTCATGGATGCCTGGCCAAATTTCCTGGGGCATTGATCTATAAAGGAGTTGTGACCGGCAAATCTGCTGCAGTGCTTGTGATCGACCCCTCCTGGATCGCCTTTGTTCTTCCACTCGCATGGGATGACGGGGTTCGGTTGAATGGCCAGGAACCCTCCATATTGAATGCTTATACAGTGCCGCAAGACAGAGAATTTTGTGTAAGCGGCGGTGCACGAGTGTCGATTATGTTTGCACTGCAGTCTGCCGATTTCCGTCAGGCACTGGCATCCCTCATCGGCTCTCCCGAATATGAACCTTCTTTTGATTTGGGACATGTTCACCTGGCACCGCCTGATCGGCAGAGGCTAATTGAGTTCTGCACCGCAATCCTGCATTTGCGGCAGGAACCACAGATTTGCGAACAGCATGGACATCACACGGGTCGCCAGCTTCTAAATCTGGCGGCGGAGATTTATGTTGAAAATGTATCCACTCAAAATCCGTTGCCAAGGCAATTATTGAGAAAAAAAGAGCTGGTTCACCATGCAATCAAACTAGCTGAAACATGTAATATAGTCGCCCCGTCGATAACTGATTTATGTCAATTAACAGGTACGAGCAAATCTGTTCTGTACTCGGCTTTCGATGAAATGTTCGGAATATCTCCGAAAAATTATCTGCTTCATCGCCGGCTTTCCATGGCGAGGCACGAACTTCTAACGGCCGAACCTTCTCGCAATTCGGTAACAGGTATCGCGATCAGTCATGGCTTCTACGAGTTTGGACGATTCAGTCAGTATTACCGCAGGGTTTTTGAAGAATCTCCCCGCGATACGCTGCAACAACGCGCCAATTGGCAGGAGTGTGAAACCTCAGGCAAAGTGGTGCGCCTAAATTAGTCAGATTGTTGGCACTATCGAAATTAATGCCAATTTAAGCGATGCCGGTAGCGGCTGGTACCGTTGGTACAGTCTGCGGGACACTGCCTTCTCGTTGACCGCTATTTGGTACCCGGGTCATCCGATTTCGAGTTACTCGGCCTGGTCTTCTTTTTCAACAAGCCATCTGACAAGTCGTGTATCAGGGCGACAAACAGGCCCAAGCCGACAAGAATGTATATGATCGTGAAAAGCTTTCCGAACATTGTTTGAGGATACAGATCTCCATAACCAATCGTCGCTAACGTGATCACACAAAAATAGAACGAGTCGAACAAGCTCCAGCCTTCAACCGTGCTGTAAAAAATGGTTCCTGATAGAAGCATAAGCATCATAGTAAGCAGAATTGTCCGGAATTCAGGCTCACGCCATTTTCTGAAAAGACTTACGATCAACCGCCTTAAAGTCAAAAGAAATGAAATCATTCTAGGTCATGTTGACAAACTCCTGAACCATAGTCGAGCTGCGACGATGTGAATGAAGCCGAGATAGCTTGTGGCTGTTTTGTCGTACCGGGTTGCGAAGCGTCTGGAACATTTGAGTTTGTTGAAGCAGCGCTCGATCTGGTTTCGAAGGGCATAGATAAACTCGTCGACAGCAATAATCTGCTTTCGGTTGGACCTGGACGGAATGACAGATGTTCCACCACGTCTTTCTACAGTGGTGCGGATGTGATCGGAGTCATAACCCTTATCGGCAATGAAGACTTTTGCAGCGAGCAAGTCGCCATCAACAAGAACATCATAGCCTTTATAGTCGGACACTTCCCCGCCGGTGATTTCTGCTCTGACAGGAAGTCCCACGGCGTTGGTGATCAAATGAATTTTGGTCGTAAAGCCACCTTTTGAACGGCCAAAACCTTCTTTTTGAGTCCCCCTTTAGCACCAGCTGCCTGATGGTGGGCCCGGATGATGGTGGAGTCGATCATTTGAACCTGTGCAGGTTTTGCCCCGCTTGCGTTCAAGGTCTCAAGCATGAGTTCCCACAACCCCGCGAGTGAAGGACTGGGCCTTTGCCAAGCGCTCGAACATGCGCAAGGCACGCATCGCGCTTGCACGCCGCCTTGCAATCATCATGCACGCCATGCTCCGGCAGGGCACCGAGTTCAAACCGGTCTGGCGTTAGTCTCGCCAACGAGATAGGAGGCCGCACCGAGCTCCCGAGCGGGAGCAACGCCCCAGGGAGGGAGCAGATGATGGCGCCGATTCTGTAGCATGAGGTCACTTATCACGGCCTACTGCGGTTTCAACCAAGCCACGCTCGCACCCAGCTGACCCCATAAAGTGCCATCTGAGCACGTAGAGAACGCAGGCACCCAGAAGGCAAATTCCGCTCAGGACAGAGCAGCCAGACCTTGACCTATTAGAGAACACTATCGGGGGGGAACGGACATCGCCCTTCCCTCTTCACAAGTCAAAACGCATGTTATCATATAGGGATGAACTTTAACCTCTTGCCGGAAGTCCACCGGCCGGAACCGGTGCAGACCGGTGCACGTGGTGCTAGCGAATGGTTGACAGTCGCTGAAGCTGTTTCCTACTGCGCACTCAAACATCTCCCCCGTACTGCCAAGACTGTTCGAAAGTGGGCTCACCGATCCCATCTTGATCCAGAAAATGGCGACGTTGTTGTGCGCCGCGAGGATGTGGAGAACGGCTTCCGCTGGACGATCGAACGAACCTCCCTCTGAGCCCTGATCGACACGGATGGTCTTTGGATAACCGATTTCCCGGCACACCCGATCCAGCGTGGCAACGACATCTTCACCCCTGTAACTGAACCGTGGATCGAGAACCGGCACATAGCGGGAGAACGTATCGATCATGGTCAAAACCCGGATCTTGCGCCCCGTTGCCAATTGATCGTGCACGAAGTCCATCGCCCACACGTCGTTCGGTCCAACGGCCTCTGTACGGTCTTCCCGCAGTTTCGCCTTCACGCGTCGCTTGGGATGCTTGTTACGCAGTTGTAGCCCTAACTCGTTGTAGATCCTACGGGTCTTCTTCATGTTTAACTCCCATCCCTCACGCTGCAGCAAGACATGCACACGTCGGTATCCAAACCGAACGCGCGTCTGGCAGATCTCCTTGATACGCTGTTCCAACGGGGCCTGATCGGGTCGACAGGATTTGTATCGATAGGACTTGGGATCAAACAATATCACCGAGCAGGCTCGGCGAATGGATACCGCCCAGTCCGACCGCATCTCGTCGACCAGCGTTCTTTTCCGAGCAGGCCTCAGAGCTTTCGCTTGACGATGTCCTGAAGCATCTCCTTGTCGAGCGCCAGATCAGCAACGATCTTCTTCAATCGCGCATTCTCCTGTTCCAGCTCACGCAGACGCCTCATCTCAGACGGCATCAGACCCGCATATTTCTTGCGCCAGTTATAATAGGTCGCGTCCGATATCCCCGCTTCACGACAGATCTCCGCGACGGGAACGCCTTCCTCGCCACGCTTCACAATAAACGCCTTCTGAGCGTCTGAAAATTTTGATGCTTTCATAACTTCTGCTCCTTCCCAGCCAGGAAAATCATCGCAGAAAACTCTAACCAAAATCGAGGGCGTTTTCTGGGATCACATCAGTTGAGGTCCATCCTGGACCGGGTTGCAAATTCCATTGGTGTGAGAATTGGTACCAGGCAGTGATTTTAGCGGGGGAGTTCATAAGACGGCATCTCGTTGAAAATTATTCGGGTTACCGTCGTGACGACGGAGAGGGAGCCACCAGCAGCATCCACTATATCTATCCGCGATTTGTGGATCCGTATTATGGCACCGATGTTTATGATGATATCTGCAACTACATGGACAAGAAAATACAAACTATTGAAGACGATAGAACACGTCGATTTGGAACACATGAAGATGGCCAGAATGAAAAATGATTTACTTTAAGAATTACGGTAATGGGATGGACGTCCCCATCCGGCCTCGCAATAGGCCATACTTGTAGCGTTGTTAACTGCGACCAGCATAAGGAGGCGTCCACATGTCGAATATTACAACAATCGGTCTGGATCTGGCAAAGTCTGTGTTTCAGGTTCATGGGGCAGATAAGAATGGCAACCCGGTCGCGCGCAGGAAGACAGGCGCACAGCGGGTATAGCTTGCCGTCGCGCACGAACGACGGTCATCATGCCGCTTTCTTCAAGGGCTTGGCCCGGTCGATCCGCTTGCGCTTCGTGGGATCGTGCATCGCCTCCCACAGATCGTTGCGGCGCTGGAGGTTCAGCCAGAAATCCGGGCTGGTGCCGAACACGCGCGCCAGGATCAGCGCCGTCGCAGCCGTCACGTTGCGACGGTCGTTGCACAGCTCGTTGACATGCTTGCGCTGCACGCCCATCGCCTCTGCGAGCGCCGCCTGGGTCAGCTTCATCGGCTTCATGAACTCCTCGATCAAGATTTCCGAAACGGGAGCCGGTTTGCGTTTGGTCATCAACATTCGGGGCACCTCACCGGTAACTGTGGTCGTCGAGATAGACGCCGCTTGCTTCGCCTTTGCCGCCATCCCAGGCGAAGATCAGCCGCCACTGTTTGTTGACGCGGATCGAATGCAGTCCGGCGAGATTGCCGCGCAGCTTCTCGAAATGGTTGCTGGGCGGCACGCGCATATCCTGATCGGTCATCGCGTCGTCGATCATTTGGAGCTTGCGGAACAACCGGCTTTCGAGATCGGCGGGAATGCAGCGCGACCGCACGTCATCGACAAAGAAGGCGCGCAGCCAGTCGTCCCGAAAGCTTGCAATCATTCCACGACTCCATATTGTACATGTGTACCACTCTATGGGTTATAGCGCAAGCATAGGTTCTTTGCCCTCCTTGACTGGCGAAAATGCGTGAACTTTATTCCAGTATCGTATTGCTGCCGCGTTCCCACACCATTGCCCAGAATTGCTGGCTCCAATCGGTCTGATGGCCATCCAAATAGCGGGACTTGCCCAACCCAGCACCAACGCAATCCATAAACTCGGCGAAGGCCATATCGTGGGTCCATACCGGACACACTGCGTTACCCACCCTGCATAAGCACTTGTGGCTGTTGGCTGCGTATAGTTTGTATCAGCCGTTGACCGGTAGCCGGAAAAGCAACCCTTCTGACAAGCACCAATATGGCCTCTGCCTGCTCAAGTTTTCCAGTGTACTCCGCAGATTCAACAGTGGTGTCCGAGCAATTTGCATCTAAAGCCGGGATCGCCCGCGCAAACCGCCTTGGTCTTAGGATCGATACAACTCCAAGATAAAATCGGGCCGGCACCAGTTTTCCAATTCGGTACTTTTCAGTGACTGGTGTAGGATGCCTTTTTTGGTTGAAGACTTGAGATGCCGCGCAATGGATTTGGACAAGACTGAACTGCTGAGCCGGGTGTCGATATTCAGTGTCCTCGAAAACGAGGGGCTGAGTGTTGTTGCAGCAAATTGCCAGTGGAGCAAATACTGCAAGAACCAGACTGTGCTGGACGAAAGCGATTCCAGCACCGATATTTTTTTCGTGATCGAAGGGTCCGTTGCAGCCAAGGGTTTCTCTCTGAACGGCAAAGAGGTCACTTATACCTTTATCAGCCAGGGTGAGATGTTCGGAGAGTTTGCAGCCATTGACAATCAGACCCGTTCGGCTTCGATTCAGCCGATGGAAGACGCTGTCATTGCCCGCATGTCGTCTGCCGATTTCAAGTCGGTTCTACACGCTTACCCGGCAGTCGCGGTACGGTTTGCCGAGCACCTTGTGCAGAAACTCAGATATCTCACCAACCGGGTCTTTGAGTTCAGCACCATGTCCGTCAGCTATCGATTGCACGCGGAACTTCTGCGGTATTGCATGGAAAACGGGATACAGGGGAACACCGCAAAAATCGAACCGGCTCCCACACACTACGAAATTGCAGCCCGTATCAGCACGCATCGCGAAGCAGTATCCAGGCATCTGAGCCAGCTGGAGGCGACAGGAATTGTCGAGGCCTCGCGCAAGAGGATCATTGTTCTTGATGTCAACCGGCTCCGCGATATCGTGAGCGAGTTCAGCTCCGAGCACTTGTGAAGCAGAAAAACAGATGACGGCTTCGAAGAGCTATTTCGCGGGCACCCACCGAACCGTTGCACCGCATCGCGCTACGCACCGCGCCTGCCAGAATGGCCGGATTTGACTCCATCAAAAGGGTCAATAGTTAGTTCCTTTGGTATAAGTTATTAAATATGGTCGATTGTTCAAAGAAGCGCTTCACTACCGAAACTCACAGAGCTGCAACTCTGGATGAAACTCTTGCCAGGATCGAACCGCACCTTTCACTGATCGGAATTACCCGGGTCGCCAATGTAACCGGCCTGGATCGCATTGGTATTCCTGTGGTGATGGTGGTGAGGCCGAACTCACGTTCAGTCGTGGTGTCACAGGGAAAGGGATTATCCCTGCAGGCAGCCAGGGTGTCCGGATTGATGGAGTCGATTGAAACCTGGCATGCTGAAAGACCCGGGCTGCCTCTGAGATATGAAAGTTTTTCGGAGATATCGCAGCAGGCTGCGGTCGTAAATGTGCCGGCTTTGCCGGAAACGTCACTTGGCTCTTTCAGCCCTGACCGGAAGTCTCTGTGGATCGAGTCGCAGGACCTTCTTCAACATGCGGCGGCCTGGCTGCCCTATGAATTGGTTCACACCGATTATACCCATCCGGTGACGCCTCAGTACGGCTGTTTCGCATGCAGCACCAACGGCCTGGCGTCCGGCAATCACTTGCTGGAAGCCAGTTGTCATGCAATCTGCGAAGTGATTGAAAGAGACGCAATCAGCGTCTGGCACCACTTGCCGAGCGATGGGCGCCAGGCAACCCGCATTGTGCCTGAATCAATTGCTGATCCCGCATGCACAGATGCCATGGCCCGCATCAAGGACGCCGGCTTCGACCTTGCTGTATGGGAAACCACGACAGATGTCGGAGTTGCCTCGTTTCGCTGCATGATTGTTGAAGGCGGCGATCGCGACGGGCACATCGGCATCGGAGACGGGTGCCACGTTGATCCGGCTATCGCTATGTTGCGATCACTGACCGAAGCGGTGCAAACCCGCATGACCTATATCTCTGGCGCAAGGGATGACATGACGCCGGATGAATTCACCCTACAGGCCATCAGTCACAAGTGCAGGTTTGCCCGTGACCTGATGCACGAAGGCAAGCCGCAGCGCAGCTTCGAGGCGGCACCTGAGTTTGTGTCAGATGACTTCGCCAATGATCTGGACTGGTTGTTGGGCCAACTTGACCAGGCAGGCTGCCCGCAGGTATTGCGCGTCGACCTGACCAGACCGGAAATAGGCCTGTCAGTCGTCCGGATCGTCATTCCCGGTCTGGAGGCACCTCACGATGACTACGGCTATCTGCCGGGGCCAAGGGCGCGAAGCGCAATGAGGCCACAGTCATGAGGCCAATCGTATTTGTGGGCCCGACCCTGACGATCGCTGAAGTGACGGGCGTCCTCGACGCCGACTGCCGCCCGCCGGTATCGCAAGGAGACATCTATCGCGCGGCACGCAGCAAGCCTGACATGATCGGCATCATTGACGGTTACTTTGATGGCGTGCCGTCTGTCTGGCACAAGGAAATTCAGTGGGCGATGTCGCAAGGCATACAGGTATTCGGCAGTGCCAGCATGGGTGCGCTTCGCGCCGCCGAACTTCATGAATTCGGCATGCAGGGTGTGGGGCGGATTTTTGAGGATTATCGCTCTGGCCGTCTGGAAGATGATGATGAAGTGGCCATCATCCATGCGCCTGCCGATATGGGATTTAAAGCACTCAGTGTTCCCATGGTGTCAGTGCGCGCGACGTTGCAAAGCGCTGTTACCGAAGACGTCCTGCCGCAAGCTGTTGCATCAGAAATCTTCAAACACGCCAAGGCGCTGCACTATGCCGACCGGGAGTGGGACCGGATTCTTGCTGATGCGTCGGGCAATTCTACCGCTTTGCCGGAATTGAAGTTTTTTGAAGCCTGGCTGCCCGAAAATTTTGTTGATGCCAAGCGCGAAGACGCCCTGGAGATGCTGAGCGCCATGAAGCAGGACCTCGGTGCAGGCACTCCTGTTGCCACACCGGCAAGAGGATTTGAATGGACCGACGTGTGGAACGACCTCGTGCAAAGTGAAGGTGCGGGTGAACTGGACCAGCGGGCGAAGGGAGTGCTGGACGAGTTACGGCTTTCGGGCTCACAGTTCGAAATATTCCGGCAGCGGGCCGCTACTCGTCATTTTGCAGTTTCGCAAGCCCGACGTCAGGGCATAACGGCTGATCAGGCGGTACTACGTGATGAAATGGACGCCCACCGCAGAAAGGGCGGGCTTGTGCGCCGGAAACAACTCATCCAGTGGCTCACCGAAAACGATCTGAATGAGGCAGCGTACGAACACTTTCTGAGCGAGGGCTGGCTGGCCAGGACGGCAGTCCAAATGTCAGCGCGGCAGCTTGACGGGCATATTCTCGCCGAGCTCAAGGCCTCGGACAGATACCAGGCGCTGAAACAGCGCGCCGAGGCAAAACGACAGGCGTCGCCCGGTGAAAACCCGACCGTGGTCAGTCCGGCAATTGACGGTATCAGCGAATTGCAACTGCTGAACTGGTATTTTGAGCAGTGTCTCGACCTGCCGGTGCCCGAAGATGTGGACGCATATGCGCGATCCATTGGTCTGGCATCCCGGATAGAACTCCGTCGCCTATTGCACTGTGAACGCGAATATCTCAGCATGACTGACGACAAGGAAATATATGACTTAGAGGACGATTGATGCCCGATCATGAGCATGATGGCGAAGAACCGCCGGGAACGCGATTTTTGCTGTATCCTCAGGCCCCGTTCCTTGATCCGTCCCAAGCCCCCGAACTCATTGAGGTTTCGTCACCACAAGGCAGCGTAGGGCCGGGCCCCTCAAACGATCGAATGTACACCGTTGCTCCGATTGGCAAGCCGGTTCCATATGGGCAGCATCAAAACCGGCGGGGTGAACCGTTCATGTTCCTACCGCCATGGCAGGGTGAAAAGCATGCGCCGGCGTATCCGGATGAACAGGGCAATTTCGATTATATTGATCCGTCCGATCCTGCATTTGAGGCAGCGCACCTGTTTGCCTCGGCACACTTCACCATGGATGTATGGGAAGGATATTTCGGTCGCCCGATACCGTGGCATTTCAGGAACGACTACGACCGCCTGGAGCTTACCATGTTGCCGACACTCGACAATGCGCTGATCGGCTGGGGGTTCCTGGAGACCGGCGGCACGACAAAATACGGCGGCGAATATCGTGCCTACAGTATGAACTTTGACGTGGTCGCCCATGAGATCGGTCATGCCATCATTTACAACGAAGTTGGCATCCCTGCACCGGAAAAGGCGAGTGGCGAATATTACGGGTTTCATGAATCCGCCGCTGATCTGGTGGCGCTGATTTCGGTACTTCACTTTGGATCTGTGGTTGAGGACGTGCTCAACAACACGCACGGAAACCTGTACGCCTTCAACAAGCTCAATCGTTTCGCGGAGCTTTCGCAAAACGAACAGATCAGACTGGCTGCAAACACCGATGTCCTGTCGCAGTTTGTAAATGGCTGGTCGGACGAACACCTGCTTGCCCAACCCCTGACGGGTGCAATGTTCGACATCCTGATTGATGTGTACCATGAACGCCTGTTGTTACGCGGGCTGATCTCACCGGAAATGGAAGACTTGTCAGACCGATTGGAAACCAGTCCGGTTTATGGAGACCGGATGCAATCGATGTTCGATGAGCGATACAATGAAAACCCGGAAGGCTTCCGCCTGGCGCTGCTTGAGGCCCGCGATTATCTGGGCTCTTATCTCGCTGATGCATGGCAACTGCTCGATCCCGATTACCTGAGTTACTACGGCGTTGGTCAGGCTCTGGAAGAGGTGGATCGGCAGATCACTGGTGGAGAGTTCCTGCCGATTATCAGGGGAAATTTCCTCACACGCGAAATCGGGCTTTATACGCCAGGCCCCAAAATTGAGAAAAAAGGTGTTGAAAGTCACAGTGCCTCCGTCCGTACCATGGTACCGATGCCCGACTAGGGAGCCCGCAATCTGACGTTGAGGTAAAGCATTTGCATTTGCACCAAAGACTGCCATAGTTCACCCGAACCTGGATCGCACTAAACTGCGACGATGCCGTCCAAACTGATGAGTTCTCTCTCATCACCAAAAAGAAGGACCCCCAAATGCCTGAATCACTCCTTAGTTTTTCTGCAATCCTGCTGTTCGGCCGCAAACTAAATGATCTGTCCATCGTGCGTGATGTCGAGGAAGCTGTAGTTTTGACCAAAGCCGCACTCCCAGCGGCTTCTGCGGATGTCGAAATTCGAAATGTGAAACTAAAGGAAAATGATCAGGTCTTAGTCAAAGTTAAAGCGACAACAACTGGTAACGGTTTGTTTAAACTCCGTAAATCTGCACAAAACGCCTACAGTTGGACGCAGCCGATTGATCAAGATAGTGAAAAGAAAGTATTTGTTCCGACAGCAAAGCGCAGGCGCAACAAACACTGGCAGGTAAAGAGAATCGGAGCCAATGATTCAGAGGTCAGGCGGATAGGGCGTGGGAACAATCAGTTTCTGGACGACCAACTGGACGAAAAAGCCGGCTTTGCGCGAATTTACGGTTTCAGCTATGAGGGGGATTATTTTGATCTCCCGAGTCCTACCTTGTTCCTTGTCCATGGTGACGGTGAATTGGTTTCACAGGACAAGAACGCCACAGCCGGAAAACATGGATTTCCATCAAATCTGTCTCGGGCGCCTCGCGATCCTTCGATAGGCGGTATGGCGGCAGCAGATTTTCAATTTGCGGACGATATCCGGGTGTGGGATTATGACAAGGCTGACTACACCATCAGAATGGACGTGGCGACCGGTATGTTCGAGCAGGTTCTGCTCGACGCCACGCTTGGGGACGGCGGATTCGGGGTTAGTGGCGCGAAGGTCAGCGGTGCCAAAGTCAGCGGTGCAAAGGTCAGCGGTGCGAAGGTCAGTGGCGCGAAGGTCAGTGGCGCCAAGGCGCGCGGACCCGGCGACTAGATGTGAGCTTTCAATAGTCGTCAAAGCCCGGCTTTTTTCAGCCCTTCGACGTAATGCATGGTTTCTTCTTCCAGCCGATCCGGAAGAATGGATGACCAGTGATCAAGCGAAAAGTTGGGATGCGCTTCGAGCAGCAATCTTGCCTGCTCACGAGCTTCATCAAGACGGCCCAGTTGCGCGTAACTCGCCGCAAGTAACCGTCTGCCTTCAATCGGATTATGCATTTTCTGCACGGATCTGATGACATCGTCATACTGTTTCAGATTGTATTGAGCACCACCAAGATGCCACAGATACTGGTCCGGGTAGAACGGGTTTAACCGCATCGCCCTGTTAAGCAGCTCAATCGATTCTTCAGACCTTCCCGCGTGAGCCAGTGCGTCGGCCATGTCGGACAGCAAATCGGCGTCATTGGGATTAAGCGATTGAGCCCGTTGATAAGCATCGATGGAAGCATCATGCTCTTTTCGGTACAGATGTACGAACCCGAGTTCTCCATAGCCGCGCGCATCGGTGGGATCAAGTTGCACGGCGTCTTGAGCCAGTGACAGCGCCTTATCAAGCAAGCTGTCATGATCCTCGTTCCAGAAATAACGCCAGTCTATATTCAGGGTTCGCGAAATTGCGGCAATTGCACGGGCGTATCGATCATCCGCCTTAAGCGCTGACTGATAGAGTTCACGGGCATGCTGATTATCCTGGCGTGTGTACTTGAAAATCAGCTGCTGCCCCTGCAGCAGGAATCCGTAGGCGGCCATATCGCGTGGCAGTGCCCGTCGCACGCGTTCGCGCTCGCTGGCTTCAATCTGAACAGTGGAAGCGGCAACAACGGTTTCGGTAATCTCGTCCTGAAGGGTGAAGATATCATCCAGGTTGCGATTGTACTGTTCGCCCCAGATCATCCGGTCGGCATCCGTATCCACCAGTTCAACCGAGATGCGAATTCGGTTCCCGGCACGTCGAATTCTGCCCTGGGTGACATATCGAACCCCCAGCTGGCGGGCAACATCTTGAGGTTCAACCTGCTTTTCCCGGAACATAAAGGCCGAGTTCCTGGAAATGACGAACAGGTTTTTGAATTTCGACAGGTTGACAGTAATGTCCTCTGTGATCCCTTCGGCCAGCCAGTCTCCGCTGTTGTCTGAACCCTGGTTCTGGAATGGCAAGACAACCACGGAGGGAATGTCCGGCAGCAAACGCTTGTCCTTGTTGGCGTGCGTGCGAATGCTGGGTGCCATCGTGGCACCGTCAACTTCGGGCCGGACACGATAGACATCAATTGGCTCGGCGATGTTTTTCAGTGTTTTTGAACCGACAAATTCATAGCCGTAACTGAGTTTGGCGCGTATCAGATCGTGCACGGCTGAACTGATGAAAATTGTGCCTGGTTCAGCAATGCTTTCAAGTCTGGCTGCAATGTTGACGCTATCGCCGTGAACACCACGCTGGTCTCTGAGGACTTCACCTACATTGATGCCGATCCGGAACCTGATCTGGCGATCTTCTGCGACGTCGGGATCAATCTGTTCAAACTGTTCCTGAATAGCGACAGCAAGTTCAACAGCAGCAACGGCACTGTCGAACAGCACCAGAACGCTATCGCCCCTTTGATCCAGAATGACGCCGCCAAATTCGGCGCTTTTGGCTTCAAACAGCTCAAGGCTTTGCCCAACCGAGTGATGGGTCGCAATTTCATCCTGGCTCATCAATTTGCTGTAACCGACAATATCGGCAAACAGGACTGCACCCAATTGGCGCTTGCCGGAATCTAACGGTTTGGTCTGCAATGAATTCACTTTGTTGGTACCTTAATCGCCCCTGATGGCACTTCTTTTGGTGTACGCGATTGTGAACCTTTCAAATGGTGTCAAATTCCGCACACATCAACATATGTCTTGCCCTCAATCGATGGGCGGCCACGACCATCCACCTGATGTTTTGTGCCCGAACTTTACACGTGTACCGGCGGCTAACTGGCTCGCCAGTTCCTGTCGCTGTTTCGTCCATTCGGACTGCAGCAGGCCGACGCAGATCATGTCGATGTATTCACCTCCTGAAAACCACGCCTTGCGCAGGCACCCTTCCTTTTGAAAACCGGTGGCAGTGGTCAGTTTGCGTGAAGCCTCATTGTCCGTCCGATAAAACGAACTGACCCTGTTCAGGCGTAGCTGGTTAAACGCCATGTCAAGAACCAGCGCAGCTGCGCGAATGCCGATCCCCTTGTTCCGGGCCGCATCATCGATAAACAGGGCCAGGATGGCGTCGCCATTGATGGCGTTGATGTTTTCCAGGCCTACAATGCCGCACAAACTATCCCGTTCGGCTTCAATGGCGAACCAGCATTTCCCGCTGGCACCTTCAATTCCGGTTGCTTCCAGCAATGAATTCTCGACGGCCTCGTGATTCACCGGCACACGCATCGTGCGATCAAAAAGTGACAAATCATCAAGAGATTCAAACCAGCGTGACACAGTCGCGATATCCGCTTTGTGAAGCGGTCTCAGGTGGTATGTCTCACTTGCATTTGTGTTCATGGAAGCCTCATTTTCGCGAAATCAACCCACCGGAATTTCAACATATCACAAAAATACTCGTGTCCAATTTCGATATGATATCTATGTCGAATTACAATCAGTTTTGTGCAATCTCAAGTGGAAAGCCCCGAATTTGTCACGATGCAAGGGTGGCCGGACGATCTTCGGGAAACTGAGCAAACGCGCGAATGATTCTTCAGCCTCAACCGTGACCTGTTCAGCGCCTGAAAACCTTTGAGTCAATGACCGGTTGAGGTGGCAGTCAGTAACGGACATTGACGTCGGCGGTGTCAGGATAGCCTGCACCTGGCGCGGAATGAGTTGCACTCATAGCTGGCCTCACGTGGTCTGTCCCTTCCGGTACACGCACGACCCTGCCTGTCGACCGGACATGGGCAAGTTTCATCAGGTGGTTTCCTTCAAGCTTGCCCGGTCCGGCAGACTGGGCAATAGTAAGTAACTGCTGCCTCAACCGCATTTGAGGCCAACAACAAGATCAATGACAATCTACAGGGAAGTTACAACATGAAACGCCTATTTGCATCGGTGATGGCAGCTTTGGTGCTTGCCGTCTCCTCGGTAGCCGCAATGGCTGCCGACACAACACTTCGTATCTCGCTGCAGTTGCCGCTGAAGAGCCACCTCGGCCAGAACCTGGTGCTGTTCAAGGAAGAGGTTGAGAAAAACTCCGGCGGCAAGGTCGAGGTCCAGATTTACGATTCAGCCCAGCTCTACAAGGACAAGGAAGTGCCCCAAGCTGTGGGCTCGGGCTCCATTGAAATGGGGGTTGCCTCGCTGACCCGTTTTGTCGGTGACGTACCGGCTGTTGATATTTTTTACGTGCCGTTCCTGTTCAATTCCGAAGACCTGGTGCGCAAGGCAGTCGCACCCGACAGTCCGGTCAGAGCACCGCTTGACGAAGCCATACTGGGTACGGGATCACGGGTCTTGTGGTGGCAGGCCTATGGCGGTGCCATATTGCTGTCCAAGGGTGCGCCGGTCAAAACACCGGCTGACATGAAAAACAAGAAAGTCCGGGTTTTCGGCAAGACGCTCGGTGCCTTCACCGAAGCTGCCGGCGGTTCTCCGACCCTGATCTCCGGCTCGGAACAATACCTTGCCTATCAACGCGGTACAGTCGACATCGGCATGACCGGCGTGTCCGGTGTCAAGTCGCGCAAGCTCTGGGAGGTTATGGACCATTTAACCGTGACCAACCATGCCGATATTGAGTTCATCGTGCTGGTCAACGAGAAATTCTGGCAGGGCCTGCCTGAAGACACCCGCAAGGTGATTTCGGCGGCTGCTCTGAAAGCGGAAATGACGGTTCGCGACAAGGTCAGCGAAATTGAAAAAGACGCCTATGCGGCTGCCGAGAAAAACGGCATGACCGTCTACATGCCAACTGAAGAGGAAGTGACCGCCTGGAAGCAAACGGCACAACCGGTCATTGACGGTTACAAGGCCGCCTCCGGCGAGCTTGGTGCAAAAGTGTTAGAGGCAGCGCAGTCGTTGCAGTAGTCACTGATACCTGATGGCCGGCCGGGGTTCGTCAAACCGTTATCGGTTTGAACCCCGGCCGGGCTTATACCTAAGCAAGTGATTTGACCTTCGTCTTTGCAGGGGCATGGCGTGAATTTCTCAGACAAAACAATAGACTGGCTGGGCGCGGTGGCGGCCTGGCTGTTCTTTGCAACAGGCATGTTGCTGACCTGGGAGGTCGTGGCGCGCTATGTGTTTGCCGCACCCACCATCTGGGCTGCCGAAATATCGCAGATGTTCCTGATCTGGGGCATGTATGTCGCCCTGCCGTATACAATCGCCCGGCGCAAGAACATCAATATCGAATTGCTGTACGAACGGTTGCCGGGCTGGGCGCAACGGTTTTGCGACCTGGTGACCATTGTGTTCACCGGTTTCTTCTGTGTCGTCGTGTTCTGGTTCGGCTGGGAAATCGCCTGGGACAGCTTCGTTCGCGGCCGGTCCACCGGCACCATGCTCAACATTCCCAACTGGTGGACCGAAATGGTTATTCCGCTGGGCTTCGGCCTGTCGGTTCTGGTGTGCGCTGCTGACCTCATCAGGCTGGCGCGCGGCAAACCGCTGGCCAAACCGGCCGGCGACGGTGGTCACTAGATGACCACCATACTCATTCTACTGGCGCTGTTCACCCTGCTGCTGATGCGGGTACCGGTGGCGTTTGCGCTTGGCGGTCTCGGCCTGGTGCTGTTGCTGATGGGCGGGTTCTCGCCGCTGATGGCACCCCAGAGCATGCTCGGCACCATCGACAATTTCGTGCTGCTGGCGGTGCCGCTGTTCCTGTTGATGTCCAACGTGCTGTTGAAAGGCGGCGTGGGGCGCGACCTGTTTGCCGCGGTTCAGGCCTGGGTCGGTCACCTGCCCGGCGGCCTGGCAATCGCCACGGTGATTTCCTGCGGCATCTTTGCCGCGATCTCGGGCTCGTCGGTGGCAACCGCGGCCACCATCGGCACAGTGGCCATTCCCGAAATGAGCCAGCGCGGATATCCGCGACCGTTCGTACTGGGCTTGCTGGCGGCCGGCGGCACACTGGGCATCCTGATCCCGCCGTCGATCCCGATGATCGTCTACGGGTTCATTACCGAGGAATCCGTCATCAAGCTGTTCCTGGCCGGCATCGGGCCGGGCCTGATGCTGATGGCACTGTTCATCGGGTTTTCGATGATTTATGCGTGGCTGTCACCGCAATGTGAGTCTTCGCCCAAGGCAAGCTGGACAGAACGGCGCGATACGGGCCTGCGCGCCTTACCCGCGCTGGGACTG
>Ga0316190_10001213_pt1 | contig 18532 bp, 14 predicted proteins | sample Eddworburrow2_MG_FD_204929 | JGI IMG/M metagenome (GOLD analysis project Ga0316190, IMG submission 204929) | Coastal sediment microbial communities from Maine, United States - Eddy worm burrow 2 | ecosystem: Environmental > Aquatic > Marine > Coastal > Sediment | place: USA: Maine | collected... | reverse complement strand
TCCTGACGCTCCCGACCAAGGAGCCAGCTCCCATCGAGCAAGAGACAGCGGACGCTCCCGGGCTTCGCTCGATCGACGGCGACCTCGCCGACACCGCCCCTACTGAGAACGCAGCTCGCCGGATCGAACCGAGTCCCATCAGCAACGGCAACGAGAAGCTCAGATCGGAACCGATCGCCCTGCGCCTTCACCTTGAACGAGCGGCTGAAGTCCCTCCCATCGATCCGCCACTTCAATCGATATCGCCGCTTGTTCTTCTCGGTGCCCGGCTTCGGGCCAACGAGCGAGAAGACCTGCACGGTCTGCTTCATCGCCCTGCCTCGACCGCTGCGTGCCACCGGATGCCACAGCGCACCGTTGTGCCCCGATACCAGTGGCACCACAGTGGCATCCCGCTGATCTGGCTTCGCATCGGGCCTCCCGGTTGCTCGAGCCGAATTGCTGTTTCAGTGAGCCTACCAGGGCTTTTGTGGCGGAGAGAGGGGGATTCGAACCCCCGGAGACCGTGAGGCCTCAACGGTTTTCAAGACCGTCGCAATCGTCCGCTCTGCCACCTCTCCGCTCACGAGGATATCTCACGTCTGCACCCGATTGTGCACCTGGTCGGGTGGCCCTTCGCCGGCCTTGCGGCTACCTCGGAGCCCCTCGATGAAGGGCGGGTGCTCCCGGGGTTGATTCGGTGGCGGGCGGGCTGGTCTGATGGGTCAAGATAGAGCGGTGGATGAACCGGAGTTACGAGAGCTGATCGAAGGCGTGCAGGCGGGGTCTGTCGCCCCCGATGCCGCGGTCGACCGGCTCCGGCGGCTGCCCTTCGCCGACCTCGACGTGGCGCGCATCGACCATCACCGCTACCTCCGCCAAGGGATTCCCGAGGCGGTGTACGGCCCGGGCAAGAGTGTGAGCCAGTGTGTTCAGATCGTGGGGGAACTGCTCACCGGCGGCGATGGCCCGGTTTTGTTGACCCGCGCGGACGAAGACCAGATCGCGGCGACCGTCGCCGCTCACGATGAGGCCATCCGGTGTCGATCCACCCTGCTGTGGCGCCCTCGGCCGCCGACCGGGGCCCGGGTGCTCGTCGCCACCGCAGGTACTGCGGATCTGCCCGTGGCCGATGAGGCGGCCATCACCCTCGCGGCGTTCGGCCTGACCGTCGACCGGCTCACCGATGTCGGCGTGGCTGGGCTCCACCGTCTCCTCGCGTCGCTCGACGCCCTCGACGGCGCCGATGCGGTGATCGTGGTGGCCGGCATGGAAGGGGCCCTGGTCAGCGTCATCGGTGGCCTGACCGGCGCACCGGTCGTGGCTGTCCCGACAAGCACCGGCTACGGGGCGAGCTTCGAAGGGATCACGGCCCTGTTGGCCATGCTCTCGTCGTGCGCCGCCGGCGTGTCCGTGGTCGGCATCGACAACGGGTTCGGCGCGGCCTGTGCGATATCGCGCATCCTGCGGCCCGATCAGGGGCCTCACAACGGCACGTCCGATGAGCGGGGTGCAGGCTCATGAGCACCGTCGCGTGGTTCAACTGTTTCGGAGGGATCGCCGGTGACATGGCTCTGGGGTCGCTTATCGACGCCGGTGCCGATGTCGACGAGGTCCGACAGATGTGTGAGCACCTTCCCGTCGGTGGCTGGTCCCTCGACGCGGAGCCGGTGCTTCGCGGCGGGATTGCCGCCACCCACGCCAAGGTCACGTGCGAGCGCACGACGGTCGTGCGCACCGCCACCCACATCACGGGGCTTATCGAACAGGCCCGGCTGCCAGACCGGGCCCGCGACCGGGCCCTGAAAACCTTCACCATGCTGGCCGAGGTCGAAGGTCGCCTGCACGGAAGACCACCCGCTCAGGTGCATTTCCATGAGGTCGGCGCCCTCGACTCGATCATCGACATCGTGGGCACCTGTGCGGCACTGGAGATCCTCGGCATCGACGAGGTGCGTTCCGGACCGGTCAGCAACGGTATGGGGTCGATCCGTGCGGCCCACGGTATCCTGCCGAACCCGCCGCCTGCCGTGGTCCGGCTTCTGGAGGGCGCCCCCACGGTCGGGCTCGACATCCCCCTGGAGCTGACCACCCCGACCGGCGCCGCACTGCTGGCCGCCACCGTCACCGAATGGGGGCCGATGCCGGCGATGACCATCAGCACCAGCGGCTTCGGGGCGGGTTCGCGCGAGCTCGAAGGGCGGCCCAATGTGACCCAGGTCGTGGTCGGCACCGCGGAGGAGACACTGGTCACCGGCCAGCCGATCCTGCTGTTCGAGGTCAATGTGGACGACGCCACGGGCGAAGCGTTGGCTCACACCATGGCGCAGCTGCTCGCCGCCGGGGCCAACGACGCGTGGATCACCCCGATTCTCATGAAGAAGGGCCGCCCCGCCCACACGGTCAGCGCCCTGGCCGACCCGGCCGCCGCCAAACGGATCGCCGAGGTGATGACCGCGGAAACAGGGTCGCTCGGCATCCGAGCCCAGCGCTATGAACGGTGGCCTGCCGCCCGGGAACAGGACTCGGTACATGTCGAGGGTCATGCGATCCGGGTGAAGGTGACCGCGGGGCGAACAAAGATCGAGTATGAGGACGCGGCCCGAGTGGCCCGCCAGCTGGATCTCCCCCTGAGGGAGGTCATCGGCCTCGCGGAAACCGCCTGGCGCGCCGGTCGCACCGGCCCACACCCCCTCTGACCCCACCCGCCTGACACTGCCCCTCTGGCACCCCCTACGGTCCACCGCTCCTGGGCACCCGTGACCCACGCCTCGAACCGGCCGCTGCGAGGCCACTACCTTCGGCCGCGTATGAATCCCGAGTCGACAACCATTCCCGAGCTGATCGTCTGGTCGGTCCAAGAACATGCCGAGACGGTCGCGATCATCGACGGGGAACGCCGAATCACCTATGCCGAGCTGGGCGTGCTCATCGATCAGGCCGCTCGCGCCATGGTCGAGACCGGAGTCAACGCCGGTGACACCGTCGCGGTGTGGGCCCCGAACCGCTGGGAGTGGATCGTCGCCGCGCTGGCCGTGTCGCGCGCCGGCGCCACCTTGGTTCCGGTCAACACCCGCTTCAAGGGACCCGAGGCCGCCTACGTACTGAACACGGCCCGGGTCCGCTTGCTGTTCGTTGCCAACGGCTTCCTCGACACCGATTATGTCGCCGCCCTCGCAGGTGAGGACCTGCCCGAGCTGATCGAGATCATCGATATCGCCGGGACGGCAGGGGCTACCGGTTTCGGCTCCTTTCTGGCCCGGGGTGAGCCCACGGCCCACCAGGACGAGCTCGACCGACGATCCGCGGCGGTGACCCCCGAGGACATCAACGCCATCATGTTCACCTCCGGTACGACCGGGCTACCCAAGGGGGTGCAGGTCAGGGGCAGCGCCGTCGTGAGGGCCTTTGACCGCATGGCCGACGCACTTGGCGTGCAGGAAGGCGACCCCTATCTGCTGGTCAACCCGTACTTCCACGCCTTCGGGTACAACTGCGGCATCATCCTCTCGCTCATCCGCGGCGCCACGAATGTGCCGGTGGCCGTATTCGACCCGAACGAGGTGCTGGAGCTCATCGAGCGGGAGCAGATCACCGTGTTCCCCGGCCCGCCCGCCCTGTTCCAGTCCCTGCTCAACCACCCCGGACTGGAAACCCATGACGTCTCCTCGCTGCGGTCCTGTATCACCGGAGCCGCAACCATCCCGGTCGAGATGGTCAACGCCATGCGGGCCCGGCTGGGCTTCGACACCATCATCACCGCCTACGGCATGACCGAAACGTCCGGCCTCGCCACCTTGTGCCATCCCGACGACTCGGCCGAGCTGGTGGCGACCAGGTCCGGTCGCGCTCTGCCCGGCGTCGAGCTGCGGGTGGTCGACGACGACATGGGTGATGTTGAGACTGGCGCCGAAGGTGAGCTGCTGGTGCGGGGCTATGTCGTGACCCCTGGGTATCTCGACGCCCCCGAGCAGACCGCCGAGACCATCACTGAGGACGGTTGGCTCCACACCGGCGACATCGCGGTGATGGACGAGAACGGCTACATCGACATCACCGACCGCAAGAAGGACATGTTCATCATGGGTGGCTTCAACGCCTACCCCGCCGAGATCGAACGCATGATGATCGAGCACCCCGGCATCGGCCTCGTCGCCGTGATCGGCCTGCCGGATCAGAGGATGGGAGAGGTCGGCGCGGCCTTCGTCATCGCCGCACCAGACACCACACCTGACGAGCAGGAGATCATCGCGTGGTGCCGGGAACGGATGGCCAACTACAAGGTGCCCCGCCATGTGTGGATCGTCGACACCATGCCGATGACCGCGTCGGGCAAGGTGCAAAAACCCGACCTGCGGGCGCTGGCCCAGGAGCTGCTCACGACATAGCCGGACACCACATAGCCGGCCAGAAGCACAGCCGGCCAGAAGCAGAGGCCGCGGCAAAGGGGCGTGATCAGAGCCGGGACCGCCGCTCCTCCATATTCGAGTGGACATCGATCAGCACGGTGGTGCCCCCGGCGTTGAGCTTCTGCGCCTCGGCGATGGCCTCGGTCATCTCCGAGGGGGTGCGCACCGTGATGCCGGTGGCCCCCATGCCCTCGGCGATCTTGGCGTAGTCACCGCCCATGTGCGACACGCCGTACTCGAGCCGTGCGGTGGGAAAGCCCCCGGGATAGGTGGCCATACCGCCGTTGTTCAACAGGACGGTCGTGATCGCGGTCCCGGCGCGGACCGCGGTCTCGATGTCGGTGCCGGACATGCCGAACGCCCCGTCGCCCATCAGATTGAGACAGAAACGGTCGGGGTGGGCCAGCTTGGCCCCGATCAACAGGGGGATACCGAACCCGAGGTGGGTGGTCTTGCCCCAACCGACATAACTGTGCGGTGTCGTCGCCGTGTAGAACGGGACGATCGAGTCCCGTGGCGCCCCGGCGTCGTGGGTGACGATCGAGCGTTCACGGTCGAGGCCCCGGTCGATCTCCGCTATCACCCGGTACGTGTTGAGCGGCTCCTCGTCGGAGCTGAGCAGGGGTTCCCAATCGGCCATCCACCCCGCCCGAACCTGAGCGATCTCTGCGCGGACCGCCGTGGGGTCCCGGGGTTCATCGAGTCGGGACCGCACCTCGTCGATCAGGGCCTGAAGGGCCAGTTTGGCATCGCCCGGCAGCGGGAGATGGACCGACTCGTCCTTGCCGATCTCGTCGGCGTTCTCACAATTGTGGACGAGATACGCCTGGGACGGGATCCGCTGGCCATAGGGACTGCGGGTCAAGCTGGTGCCCAGCGCCATCAACACATCACAGGTGTTCAACCATTCGCGAGCCGGGCCGGTCGTGGTCATCCCCCCGGCCCCGAGGGCTAGTGGGTGGCGCTCATCGAATGCCGACTTCCCCGGCATCGTGGTGAACACCGGGGTCGCCGTCAGCTCGGCGAGCTCGGCCAGTTCGGCGGTGGCGTCCGCGAAGAGCACTCCCGCGCCGGCCCAGAGCATGGGTCGCTTCGCGCCGAGTAGCTGCTCAGCGGCTCGCGCGGCCGCAGCCGGGTGGGGGGCCTGGCGGGCGCGCTCGGGTGAGACGTACCGGTCGAAACGGTTCTCGGCCACCTCTTCCGCGCACACGTCCGCGGTGAGCTCGACGACGACGGGGCCCGGGGCACCGTTGCGGAGCGAAGCGAAGGCGCGGCGCATGATGGCCACGATGTCGTCGGCGCGATAGACCGCCTCGACCCGTTTGGTGATTCCGCCCCAGTTCCGTACCGCCGTGTAGTTCGGGCGCACGGCGATCTGGTTGAGGTTGACACCCCCGGGCAGGGCGAGGATGGGGATGTTGTCCGCGAAGGACTGGGCGATGGCCCCGAGCGAGTTCTCCGCGCCGGCCTGAGATTGCACGGCCACGACGCCGAAGCCGCCCCGGTCGCTGGTACGACTGAACCCGTCCGCGGCCATGATCGCCCCTCGCTCATGACGGAACGCGATGGGCCGGATCCCGATCTTCGCCACCGCCTCGATGAGGGGGTTGTTCGGGAAGCACGCCATCCATTCGACGCCTTCGGCCTTCAGGACCCGGGCGATGAGGTCGTTGCCGTCCACCGGTCAGGCCGTCCGCGCGGTGATGTCTCGGGCCGCTTCGGCCCACCGCTCGAAGTTGGCGGGACTGCGGCGGTAGTCGTTGGTGGCGAAATAGGGGATGACCCGGTCGGCGACCGCGCCGTAGCGGTCGACGAACTTGTCCGACAGCTCGTCCCAGCTCGCGACGACGGTGTATAGCTCGAGCATCTCATCGGTGATGAGATCGGTCATCTCGTCCATCTTCCCGGCCTTCATCAGCGTGTTGAGCTGTGCCGAGACACCCTCGAAGCCGTGGTAGTCGAACACGCGGGCGTAGTTGCGGGTCGAGCCGTAGAACGCGAGCTGGCGTTTGGCGGTGCTGGAAGCCTTGGCCCGGTCCTCCGCGGAGTCACCGATGACGGTCATGACCGGGATTGTGAGCTTCACCTCGTCCACGTCGCGCCCCGAGCGCAGGGCGCCTTCGGCCAGCTTGGGCAGCACGAACCCGTCGATGAAGTCCCGGGAGTGGAACGGATGGACGTGCACGCCGTCGCACAACTCACCGGCCAGCTTCAACATGTAGGGCCCGACGGCGGAGATGTAGAGGGGGATGTCGGGATGGTCGATCTTGCCGCCCGACCACTGACCGTTCATCAGGCTCAGGTTTATGTACTCGCCCTGGTAGTCGAGCTTGGTGCCGTTCTGGAACACATCCCAGATATGGCGGATGGCCTCGACGTGCTCGCGCATGCGGGGACCCGGCGGGCTGAACTCCGCGGAGTACCGCCGCTCGATGTGGGCCTGCACCTGGGTGCCGAGCCCGAGCGAGAAACGACCACCGGACGCGTCCGCCAACTCCCACGCGATACCCGCGGTCACCATCGGGCTGCGGGTGAAGGCCAGCGCCACCCCGGTGTTGAACTCCAGCTTCTCGGTGGCGAGGATGGCGGCCGCGGAGGACAGGTAGGCCGTGCGACCGCCCTCGGTCATGACCATGCCCCCGAAACCCAGCTCCTCGGCCCGGCGCGCGTACGCCTGGACGTCCTGGAGTTTCATGCCGCCTGCGAACAGATCGACCTTCATATGTCCTCCCCATGTTCCCTGCGTCCGCCGGCAGAGACCCGACGGGACATCACGACTCGACCCGCACCATGCTGTCCTGCACACAGATGGACACGAGCACACCGTCGGCAGTGTAGATGTCGCCCCGGGCCAGGCCCCGACCTCCGAACGTGGCCACCGTCTGCTGGACGAACAGCAACCACTCGTCGGCCCGGAACGGCCGATGGAACCACATGGTGTGATCGAGGCTGGCGGTGTCAACCCCGGGCTCGATCCATCGCCGCCCGTGGGGTAGCAACACGATGTCGCTGATCGACTCGTCCGATGCGAACGCGGCCACGGTTTGATGGATGCCGGGCTCGTCGCCGAGATCGCCTTTGGCTTTCAACCAGAAGAGCTGGGGCTCTCGGACCGGGTCACCGAGCGCGTCAGGGGGAGGGTTGACATACCGGTTGTCGATCGGGCGGAACGACCTCGCCCAGTCGGCATCACGCTCCGTTGACACCGACAGCATCCAGTCGAGATAGGTGATGCAGTCCTCGGGGGCCGCGACACCGGTCATGTCATAGGTGGGCGTGAACTCGAGGCCGTGCTCGGGGGCCTGGAAGCTGGCGTCGAGCGAGAAGATCTCCTTGCCATAGGAGTGGGCGATGACCCGTCTACTGCTGAACGACCTCCCGTCCTTGACCCGTTCCACCCGATAGTCGATCGGGTGGCCGGGCAGCCCGGGCCGCACGAAATAGCAGTGCAACGAACAGGGTGGCCGGTTATCGACAATCGTGTGCTGCGCCGCCACCAGAGCTTGCGCGATGAGCTGGCCCCCAAAGGCCCGGTTCTCGCGCCCAGGCGGATGCCCGCCGCGAAATACGAGCTCGTCCATCTGGTCCAGATCGAGCAGTCCGACCAAGGCCGCGAAGTCATCGTCCACGGTCTCTGAGTAGACGACGGGAACCACGGTCGTCGAATCGCCCGGCGAGGCGCCAGCATGTGCCTGGCACCGGCACTGGCGTGTTGAGTGGCGCCTGGCAACGGCACGTGTTTGACACCAGCCACCTGGCCAGGCCCGATCTTGCAAGACGAGCCGGGTACGGTGTCGTGGTGAGTGATGCAGCACCGCCAGTAGCGAAACAGATCCCCGTCGAACGCACCGTTCACGGCGACACCAGTGTCGACCCGTACGCCTGGCTGCGCAACCGCGACGACGACCCCGACGTCATCGCGTACCTGGAAGCGGAAAACGAGTACACCGCGACCCGGCTGGCCCACACCGAGCCACTGCAGGCCCGCCTGTTCGAGGAGTTCAAGAGCCGCGTCCAGGAGACGGACCTCTCGGTCCCGGTCCGCAAGGGCCCCTGGTGGTACTACTCGCGCACCGAGGAGGGCCGGCAGTACGGGATCAATTGCCGCAAACCGGCACTGGCCGACGGGTCACTCCCCGCCGACGATGACGCGGAACAGGTGATGTTGGATCAGAACGAGGTGGCGGGTGCCGCCGAGTTCTTCTCGCTGGGTGCGTTCGACGTAAGCATCGACCACAACCTGCTCGCCTACTCGGTCGACTTCGACGGCGATGAGAACTACACGATGCGCTTCCGTGACCTGCGGACCGGTGAGGATCTCGCCGACCAGATACCGGATACGCAGTACGGCACGGCGTGGAGCGCGGACAGCTCCGTGTTGTTCTATGTTCGCCCCGACGAGGCCAAACGGCCCTACCAGCTCTGGCGGCACACGTTGGGAACCCCAGCGGACACCGACCTGCTCATCTACACCGAGACCGATGACCGGTTCTTTCTCGGGGTGGGGAACTCCAAGGACGAGACGCTCATCGAGCTGAGCATGGCCAGCAAGGTGACCTCGGAGTCCCGCGTCCTGTCCACCGATGACCCGACCGGCGAGTTCATGATGATCGAACCCCGGGAACAGGAACACGAGTACGGCATCGAGCACCACGGCGACCGCTACTTCATCGTCACTAACGCTGATGGGGCCGAAAACTTCAAGCTCATGGAGGCTCCCGACTCCTCGCCCGGTCGGGCCAACTGGACCGAGGTCATCGGCCATCGCCCAGATGTGAAGCTCAGCGGTATCGAGGTGTTCGACGACCATGTGGTCCTGTTCGAACGCACTGCAGGGGTGGCCCGGATCAGGGTCAGGCGACTCTCCGATGGGGCCGAGCATCTCATCGATCAACCCGAGCCGGTGTCGACCGCCTACGGCGGATCCAACCCCGAGTTCGCGACATCGACGCTCCGCTACGGCTATGTCTCGATGGTCACCCCCTCGTCCGTGTTCCGCTACGACATGGAGACCCGGGAGCGGACCCTGCTCAAGCGCCAACCGGTGCTCGGGGGCTACGAGCCGGACCAATATGTCACCGAGCGCGTGTGGGCGACGGCGGAGGACGGCACCCAGGTGCCCATGTCGGTCGTCTACCGCGAGGGGCTCGAACGGAACGGCACCGCGCCCGTCCTGCTCTATGGGTACGGGTCCTATGAGGCGAGCATGGATCCCTCGTTCTCATCGTTCCGGTTGTCCCTGCTCGACCGGGGGTTCGTCTTCGCGCTGGTCCATATCCGCGGCGGAGGCGAGATGGGTCGGCGCTGGTACCTCGACGGCAAGCTGCTCAACAAGACCAACACGTTCACCGACTTCATCGCCTGTGCCCGCCATCTCGTCGCGGAAGGGTGGACCGATCCTTCGCTCATCGTGGCCCGCGGTGGCAGCGCGGGAGGCCTGCTGATGGGCGCAGTGGCCAACCTCGCCCCCGAAGCGTTCGGCGCAATCGTGGCCGAGGTCCCGTTTGTGGACGCCCTCAACACCATTCTCGATCCGTCGCTCCCCCTGACGGTGCTCGAATGGGAGGAGTGGGGCAACCCGGTCGACTCCCAGGAGGTGTACCGGTACATGAAGTCCTACTCCCCGTACGAGAACATCGAAGCCAAGGACTACCCGGCCATGCTCGTGACCGCGGGGCTCAACGACCCGCGGGTCTCCTATTGGGAGCCGGCCAAGTGGGTGGCTCGGCTACGCACCACCAAAACCGACCAGAACGAGCTGGTCCTCAAGACCGAGATGGGTGCGGGGCACATGGGACCCTCGGGCCGGTACGACGCCTGGCGGGATGAGGCGCTGGTCATGGCCTTCGTGCTCGACAGTGTGGGCATCACCGAATAGCCCGATGACCATCACTGTGCGAACCCCGCGGCGGGGATGGCCTGGCCGCTGACGCGTACGATGGCGGCCATGGATCAAGACAGGCTCTATTTCCGCCAACTGTTGTCCGGACGGGACATGGCGGCACAGGACATGGTCGCCAAGCAGATGGTGAACTTCTCCTATCTGATCGGTGACCGGGCCATGGGCGTGTGCGTCGTGGTCGACCCCGCGTACGACGTGGCCGGCATCGTCAACGCCGCCGCCGAGGACGACATGACCGTGATCGGAGCGCTGGTCACCCACTACCACCCCGATCACATCGGGGGCTCGATGATGGGCCACACCATCGAGGGTCTCGACGCCCTCATGGAGCTGATTCCGGCCCTGGCCATCCACACCCAGGCCGCGGAAGCAGCTGGTGTGTTGCAGGTGACCAACCTGTCGGTCACCGACCTGGTCACCCACGAGGGCGGCGACTCCATCACGGTCGGGTCCATCCCCATCACCTTCCTCCACACGCCCGGTCACACCCCCGGCAGCCAGAGTTTCCTGGTCGACGGCCGTCTCGTGGCCGGGGACACCTTGTTCGTGGAGGGCTGTGGTCGCACCGATCTGCCCGGCAGCGATGCCGCGCAGATGTATCACAGCATCCATTCGGTCCTGGCCAAGGTGCCCGACGATGCGGTGCTGTTCCCTGGCCATCTCTACTCCCCTCAGCCGTCTGCGCCGATGAGCGAGGTGCGCAAAACCAACTTCGTTTACCGCTTCCAGAGCGAGGAGCAGTGGATGAAGATGTTCGCCCAAGGCTGAGCACCGGGTCTTCTGTCCGCTCTTGGCCGCGGGGCCGGGCTGTCCGCTCTTGGCCGCGGGGCCGGGCTGTCCGCTCTTGGCCGCGGGCCGGGCTGTCCGCTCTTGGCCGCGGGGCCGGGCTAGCCGCTTTCGGGCCGCGGGGCCGCCAGGGCGGTGGTCAAGGTGGCGGGTGTCCACACCGCGGCGATCTGGGGTTGACGGCACAGGTGCACGGCGACCTCGTCGAGCGGTAGGCCGCGCGACTGCGCCAACCCAGACGCCATCACCGCCAGGTAGGCCACATCGGGCGCGTTGAGCGACGACGGTCGCCGGTCGTCGGGTGACGTGAAGCTGACCAGCGGAGCGTCGGCGAGCCGGCCGAGTCCCATGACCAGCCCGTAGCTGCCGGGGGTCACGCTGCGGGTGGTTCCGGCCGACAGGGCGCGCCGATCGATGGGCGCGGTCTCCCGACGGTTCTCCTGAGCCACCACATCCTCGAACTGTGGCCAGGTGATCCGGTAGGCGCGGGCCCACGTCGACGGCTGAACGTCGGTTCCCGGTTCGACATAGGCCACCCCGCCGCCACCCCAGCGGGTCGAGGCGCCCGCGAAGTAGAGCTGGTGAGCGAGGTCGATCGGGGTGTCATCGCTGGGCGGTGTGGGGTCGCGTGCGCCCCGCTGGATCGTGCCGTCGGTGACCCCAGGAGGCCGGCCTCCGGCGAGGTAGGTCAAGAACCGTTCTCGTAACAGGTTCGAGCCGTAGGACACGTACCAGACGTCGCTCACCCCTCGATCATGGCTCACCGCCAGGTCATCGCCGGTGGAGCGGCGTGGGGTCAGTCGATCTGATAGGACTCCAACGCCCGACCACCAATACGCCCGACAAATGCTTCGGACAGTGAGCCGCTGACCCGATCCATCTCGACCCCGCTCATGGAGAGCCGAAGATGAGCAACGGCCAGATGGTCGACCAGTCGGGCGGCTACGACGGGATCACCGTCGTCGGGTCGACAGCCGTTCTCGCTCAGTCGAAGCAGATCGACCGGGATGTCGACGGTGGTCGACAGGTCGAGCACGCCCCCCCGGGAGCGTATCGAGCCACAGACATCGGTGAACGTCGAATGGCCTGCCCGGTCGAGGACCACCAGCCGTTTCGGCTTGTCGAGGGCGTCGTAGAACGACTTGACGGTGTCGAGCGGCGCGCCGATATCCCCGTCGGCCGCAATGACCATGCTGACGATGCTCCTTTGGTCGTCGGGCGGGGCTGGTGGGGCGACCGTCACGACGGGTGCCAGCGCGATGAGGGCCCGGATGGTGTCGTTTTCCGCGGCGAGACTCATCCCCGCCCTGGCTCCCGCGGAGTGGCCCTCCACGGCGATCAATTGGAGATTGGCGATTCCGCCCAGAGGTCCCGCGGCGTTCAGCTCTTCGGTCAGGATCAGCGCTTGGCGAAGATCGACGACGTCAGACGTGCCGTCGAAGGCCAGCCCGGCGATCATTCCCGCGCGGGCCCGTTCCAGATGGTCGGGCGCCACCACCACATAACCCCAGGACGCCAGGTGGCGAAGATGGCGGGCCAGGTCGCGCCGATAGCCGCCGAAGCCATGAGAATGGACCACCACCGGGAAAGGTCCGGCGCTGCTCGCCTCGGCGTCCGGGGTCGCCGACACCGTGATGCGGCGGTCGAAAACGGTCTGAAGTGGCGACGGTTCGGATCGTTCGACCCCCTCGAGCGGGGTGGCGGTAGAAGGTGATTCGAGCGGGGTGTAGGTGAACGGCGGACCCTGGGCATCGTCGGCGGCCGGGTACCAGATGTCGATTGCGCCGCGGTCGGTTTGCACCGTACGAATTCCCACCCGGAAGTGGCCGGGGCGCCCAAAATCCTCGCCGGGTGGTGGCGTGAACACGGAGATGGAAGTCGATGTCGGTGTTGTGGTCGACCCTTGGGTGGTCGTGGACCTACCCGCGGCGGTCGACGGGATCGCCCCCTGTTGCGGGTCGGTGCTATCTCGGGTCGGGCGTTGGCCGCCCGTCGTGACGGCTCGGGTACCAACCGTCTCAGTTGGAGGCGATTCTGCCGATTCTGGACCGTCCGAACACCCAAATGTTACGACCAGAATCAGCGCGCCGAGCAGCGCCTTGATACCCAGATATCGCCGTCTGACCAGGTATTTCACCTGCTGGCTCCCATCTGTCCACCCCCCTGTCAGTACCACCCGTGACCAATTCACCACTGGACAAGCACGGTACATTACGTTTCAATGACGGAACGACATCCCTTCGTCATCGGGTCCGGCGGGCGCCTCCTGACGATGAACCGAAGCGGCGGCAGAAGGCGGAGTCTGAATCATGGCATTGGCGATCAAGCGGACAGTGATCTTTCCTCATACTCGGGAGCAAGTCTGGCGGGCACTCGTTGACCCGGCTGCATTGGCCGGCTGGCTCATGCCCAACGACTTCGTCGCCGAGCAAGGTCGGTGCTTCCGGCTCCAGACCGACCCCGCCCCGGGGTTCGACGGTATGGTGCGGGCCAAGGTGCTGTCGATCGATGCCCCCCGCATGATGCGCTGGCAATGGTCGACGGACACGATCGACACGGTGGTCACCTTCCGCCTTCATCCCGATGCCCGAGGCACGGTCCTCGAGTTTCGCCAGGAAGGATTCCAAGGCGTCCGAGCCATCATGATGAGCTTCGTTATGCGGTCGATCATCAAGAAGGTGCTCACCTGCATGTTGCCGGCCTATCTCGACCAGATGCCCGATGACGGCAAGCCCTTGCCTCGGGTGGCGCTCAATAAGCCACGGGTACCTACCGCGGTGAACCATGTTCCCGAGTCCGTCCTGGTCTAGGCCTGCATCGGTATCTCGACTGCATCGGTATCTCGGCTGAATGAGCAGTGGTGTGGGGGTTTCTGGCGGTGCGGCTATGCCGCCGCCCGAGACGTTCGCCACCGCCTGAGTGCCAGTGCTGGCGCTGAGATCCACCTTTGGTGAGAACCCCCTGGCCAGCGCCGTCTCCCGGTGATGAACCCAAACAGTTCGTCAGATTCTCTACAGAATGCGGCCGTTTCGGCCGATGACCGTGGGGTCGTACCAGGAGGTGGCCATGCCCGAGAACGAGGTCGAGGTCGAGGTCGCCAGCACCACGCTGGCTGAGGTGCTGAAGTCAGCACAACGATTCAAACTGAGCGAACCGGGATATGACCTGGCTGAAGTCGATACGCGAGTCGAGGAGCTCGAACGGGAGCTCCGAGAGCTCCGGGAGCGGTCACGGGCGGCGGAAGGCGCGCTCCAAGCCCTCGAGTCCCGCCACGCCGATCTCGAGCGGGCTGAAGCCGAAGCCGCTGCGGCGTGCGACCAGGCCCGGGTGCAAGCCGAGACCGTCCTGACCGAGGCCAAAGAGCGGGCCAAGGACCTCTACGCGCGGGCCGAACGGGAGCGCATCGCGCTCGTGGCCGAGCAGAGGGTCGAGCTGGCCCGAGAGCACGAGGAACTCTCCGAGCTGCGCGGGGCCGTCGCCGCAGAGACCGAGGCTCTCACCAATATGGAGCTGCACCTCGACACGCGCATCAGCGGCCCCAGCATTGAACTGGTGCGAATTGTCGACGGGGCCGGCGGGATCGAACCCGAATCCGAAGCGACCCAGAACCTGCTCGACTTCGCCCGGCTGCTCCTGGCGGCCCAAACCCCATTCGGCGATTCCGGCGCCGCGGTCTCGGTTCACCCCGAAACCGAGATCGTCGAGCTGGAACCCGTCACCGACCGAGTCGCCTGACCCGGCCGGCTCGCGCCGCCACTGTGCTCACCGGTCGCGGCGCGGCTCGGCCTCTTAGTTTGAGAACGTGTCGAACATCTCGGCGATGGCCACCATCTGGCCGCCGTTGATCGACGATGGCACGAGGATGGGGCATTTGACGCCAGCGTCATACCAGGCCTCGACCCCTTCTCGGACCTCGTTGGCCGGGCCGTACAGGGTGCAGCTCGACAACCAACGGTCCGACAGCACCGAAGGGATGCGCTGGAAATCCTTATCGGCCATGGCCGACTCCACCGCTTCCATCTCCTCGACGTACCCAGCCTGTTTCCAGTAGTTGCGGTAGTTGGGCAGCTGGACGTACCCGGCCAGAGTCTTGCGGTTGCGGTCGCCGGCGGCCTTCTTGTCATCGTCGATCACCGTCGGAATCATGTTGCCGATGTAGAAGTCACCGTCTCGGACCTCGGTGGGGATCTTGGCCAACGACTCCGGCATGGCGTTGAGCGACGCGTTGGCCCAGACGGCTCCGTCGCCGACCTCCACCGACAGGGCGACCATCTTGTCCCGCAGGGTGGCCAACACGATGGGGGGCAGCTCACCGACGGCTTTCTCGGCCGCTCGCATCTGGCCGACATAGTCCCTCGTGTCGGCGAGAGGCTTGCCCGGTTCGAGACCAAAGCGGTCATGGACCGGTCCGTGACTGACCCCGATCCCCATGTAGAACCGACCGCCGCTGATCTCGTGGATGTACGCCGCGGTGCCGGCCATGTCGATCGGGTGACGGAAGTAGAGAGGCTGGACCGACGTTCCGAAACGGATCTCGTTGGTGGCATGGGCAATCGAGAGCATCAGGCTCACCGCATCGCCCATACTCGGCCCGAAGATCCCCACGAACCCTCGCTTCTCGGCCTCGACCGCCAACTCGACGGTCTGGGCCCGCCGGCCAGGCACGGCGGCGAGAGAGATTGCTGGCATCTGCGACATGAGCCCTCCTGGGCGTCAACGGGGCTCCAACTTGGCACAGCGTCACCGGTCCTGCCACCGCGCGGGCGCCGAGACCGGCGACATGCTCGGCCTTCCGGCCGACGGCGACATGCTCGGCCTTCCGGCCGACGGCGACATGCTCGGCCTTCCGGCCGACGGCGACATGCTCGGCCTTCCGGCCGACGGCGACACGGTCGGTGCATCGGCGGACCGTCGTGTGGCAGGCTCCGAGCGAATCGACCAGGGGGTTGCTTGTCATGGCCGTTGTCGCATTGGAGATCTTGAGCCGCGAACCATACGAGGGGGGCCGGTCATGGGGTGGCGTCGGCGCCTACGAGAGGATCGAGGCGGTGGCGACGTACTCCGTCGATCCTCTCGGCGTGGGCGACTCGTCGATCGTCGACCTCGATCTCGCTCCTCGCGGCGCGGATGGCCGCGTCACCTTCACCGGTGATGTGAGCATGCTCATACCCACCGACCCGGCGCGAGCGAACGGTACGGTCCTGCTCGACGTGCCGAACCGGGGCCGTCGCATCGCGGTGAGCACGTTCAATCGGGCCCAGACACCACCGACACCCACCGCAGAGATTCACCCGGGTGACGGGTACCTGTTCCGCGAGGGATGGTCGGTTGTGTGGTGCGGCTGGCAGTGGGATGTGCCTCGCAGTCCGGCCCGCATGGGTCTCGATGCCCCCCGGGCCGTCGACGGCCACGGGGGCGTGCCGACCGGTGACATGCAGCTGCGCTTTCAACCCCACCACGCTCGCGCCGACGTCCTACTCACCGACCAGCATGTGTCCGGTCTCGCCACCCACCAACCGATCTCGCCGGCCGACATCGATGATCTCGAGGCTCGGCTGACCGTCAGCGATGGTCTCGACGGCGAGCCGACGCTCATACCGCGTGCGTCGTGGCGTTTCGCCCGCGTGGACGAGGGGGGCGCGGTGGTGCCCGCCGATGACCATGTGTGGTTGGAAGGGGGATTCGAAGCGGGCCGGATCTATGACCTGATCTACCAACCCCGGGAGGCTCCCGTCGCCGGTACCGGGCTCTTGGCCCTCAGAGATCTCGGGCTCTTCGTGCGGAGCAATGTCGAGCTCAACCCCTTGGCCGATCATGTGAATCAGGTCATCGTCACCGGCCAATCCCAATGTGGCCGGCTGCTTCGGATGTTCCTCGAGCTGGGCCTGAATCAGAACGAAGACGGCACCCCGGCCTTCGACGGTGTCCTCGCCCATATCGCCGGAGGGCGAAGAGGCGAGTTCAATCATCGTTTCGCCCAGCCGTCGGTCCAACCGATGGCCAGCTTCGGTCATCGCTTTCCCTTCGCCGACCTACCCCAGACCGATCCCCACAGTGGCCAGGTGGCCGGCCTACTCGACCGGACCCTGACCCATTCGGCACCGCCGCGCGTCTTCTTCACCGACACCGCCGCCGAGTACTGGCGAGGGGACGCCTCGTTGGCCCACACCGATGCCGCCACCGGAGCGGACGTCGCGCTGGCGGACAATGTGCGCCGGTACCTGTTCTCCTCCACCCAGCACGGCGCCGGGTTCCTGCCCTTCACCGACGAGGCCATCTTCGGGAGCCGGGGGGCCAACCTGTTCAACATCGTCGACTACACGCCCCTGCTAAGGGCGGCGCTGGCCAATCTGCGGGCGTGGATCGTCGAGGGGGTCGAGCCTCCCCCCAGCCGGATACCGACGAGTGCCGACGGGACGGCGGTGGAACGGGCGGAGGTGCTCGAGGTGCTCGGCACCATCCCGGGGATGAACCTGCCCGACCCCAGCCAGCTGGTGTCGGTGGCCCCATTGGATCTCGGCACCGATGCCGATGAGGGGGTCGGCACGTTTCCGGCGAAGGTTGTCGGGCCGCGATACCCGACCCGGGTCTCGGCGGTGGACGAGACGGGAAATGACCGGGCGGGCGTCGTGTCCCCCGACGTGAGCGAACCGGTCGCGACCCACACCGGGTTCAACCCCCGGCATCCAACCACGGGAGGTCCCGGCCAGCTTCTCGACTATCTGGGATCGACGATGCCATTGGCGGTGACCGCGGCTGAACGGCTCGCCGCGGGTGACCCCCGGCTCTCGCTCGAAGAGCGCTACGGCGACCTCGCCACCTACCAGCAGCGGGTGCGGGAGGCGGCCGAGGGTCTGGTCGCGGACCGATACCTGTTGGCCGAGGACATCGAGCGTTGCGTCAGGATCGCCAGTCGCCGTTACGAAGCGGTGGTCGAAAACGCGGCGGCACCTATCGGGGTCTGAGGGCGTCGAGCCCGCTGGCGGAATGCGCGCCGGCCGCTGGTACAGCGCGCCAGCGTGTTCTTCGAACAGGAGATGGACGCGGGCCGGTTCCGCAGCCACGACCCGGAGCAGCTGATCACCGGTTCGGCTCAGGAGCTCCGGTCGGTGTCCTCGACCACCGACCGGAGGTGCGCGGTCAACGTCTGGACGGTCTCGTGCGCGTTGAGGCCGCTGGTGGAGGGCATGACATAGGTGGGTCGGTCACCGAACGTCGACGTCTGCCAGCCGGCGACGGCACGACGGTCGATCGCGGCTCGCCATCCGCTCAGACCCACGAAGCACACCACCTCCGGCCGGAGTCGCTCGACCAGTCGGCGGACCCGCTCGGTGCCCTCCACATATTCGTCTCGATCAAGCTCATCGGCTCGACGGGTGGTGCGTTTGACCAGGTCGGTCATCCCCACCCCGTGCTGGGTCAGGGCGTGGCGCGGATCTCGGTCCACGGTTACGAG
>Ga0316190_10001212_pt1 | contig 18548 bp, 20 predicted proteins | sample Eddworburrow2_MG_FD_204929 | JGI IMG/M metagenome (GOLD analysis project Ga0316190, IMG submission 204929) | Coastal sediment microbial communities from Maine, United States - Eddy worm burrow 2 | ecosystem: Environmental > Aquatic > Marine > Coastal > Sediment | place: USA: Maine | collected... | reverse complement strand
CTGAAAAATTCTCAAATGAAAAACTATTGAAAGCACTTTTTATATATTTGAGTTCAATTTGGAGGCTAAGGTGATATTTTTTAAGGTTTTGTTAAATTATTTTCAAAAAAAATCCTTCAAAATTAACTGAAGGATTTTAAGATCTTATAAAATACCTATTTCTCAATTATTAACACCTAATCTATGGTATTCAACTACACCTTCCTGATTCAAAATCTGAAGAATAACATTTTTACCTTTATTCTTTCTTAATATTTTTTCAATTCCATCTATATCATATACTTTTTCTTTATCCATTCTAAGGATAATATCTCCATTTTTAACCTCGTTTTCAATTAGATTCTTATTTCTTAATTTAGAGATTTCAACACCATAATTAACTCTGTATTTAGTAGCATCCTCGCTAGATATTTTTTTAAGATCACCTATAAGATACTTGCTGAAATCAAGCTCACCAATGGTCTCTTTACCGAATTGATTTGCTAATCTAACATCAAATTGCTTCTTTCCACCACTTCGTATTACGGTTACACTCACAACATCTCCGGGTCTTTTAGAGCTCAAGTAACCTTGTAAATCAGAAAATTGAGAAATTTCAACATTGTCAATTCTAGTAATAATATCGTTTACTTTCAATCCTGCAGGTTTGGCTGCTCCATCGTCGGTTAATCCAGCTATTAAAACACCTTCAGTTATATTTAAATCAAGTTCTTTTGCCCCCTCACTATTCAAATCGGCGGGTCTGATTCCTAAGTACGCCGTTTGCACGTCACCGAACTCAATAATGTCTTCAACTACTTTTTTCGCAATGTTAGATGGCACAGCAAAAGAATAGCCTACGTAAGAGCCCGTTTGGGAAGTAATAGCTGTATTAATACCTATTAATTCACCCCTAACGTTCACTAATGCGCCACCACTATTACCAGGATTAACAGCCGCATCCGTCTGAATAAATGATTCTATCATACGGGTTTCCCTAGAAATATTAATATTGCGAGCCTTCGCACTTACAATACCTGCAGTCACAGTTGAGGTCAAATTAAACGGATTGCCAACTGCCAAAACCCATTCGCCGACTTTCACATTATCTGAATTAGCGAAAGTGATATAAGGTAAATCTGACTCATTGATCTTTAATAAAGCAATATCTGAACTTTCATGAAGACCAACGACTTCAGCTGTGTAGGATTTTCTATTATTCAATGTAATTTCGAGCTCTTTTGCCCCTTTTATGACGTGGTTATTGGTAATAATATACCCATCAGGTGAAATGATGACACCAGAGCCGGTACCAACTGTAGTTTTACCCCCACCAGCACCCTGACCATAGAAAAACTCCAATAAAGGATTAGCGCTGGAGACAGCAACATTTTTAACGTGGACCACTGCATTCACAGTTTCTTCAGCAGCTTTTGTAAAATCTGTAACTTCAGCCGCATAATTAGAAGTTGGAATATAATTAGTTTGTATTGGTTTAGGTAGCGACGTTTGACCGATCATTTCCAATTGATTATTATCCACCATCAAAATGTAACCTCCCAAGGCAAATGCCCCTCCTAAAACAGACGCTAACAACAAATTTGCTATTTTTTTCATTTTTAAAAAGATTAAAATTATACTTATTATGAGTTGCTATTCTCCAATAATTAACATTCAAAATTAAAAGATTATTCTTTATGTTAATTGACTTTAACTATACTTTAACAGCCCCCATTACTAGAAAATATTTTACATTTGTCTTGACTATGCAACTTCCATTTTACAAATATCAAGGTACAGGGAATGATTTTATCTTAATAGATAATCGTCAACAACTTTTCCCCAAAAATAATACCAAATTGGTTGCACAACTTTGTGACCGAAAATTTGGCGTAGGGGCTGACGGACTAATATTACTTGAACTGTCAAAATTACACGATTTTACAATGGTCTACTATAATGCTGATGGTAACGAAGGTAGCATGTGTGGTAATGGAGGTAGATGTACAGTTGCCTTTGCCAATAAACTTCAAATTATTGAGAGCAAAGCTACATTTGAAGCAATAGATGGTTTACATGAAGCCTCTATTTTTGACGATACGGTAAGTCTTAAAATGAATGATGTTACAAAGATTGAGAACTATGAGGGTCATTTGTTTGTAGATACAGGATCACCACACCACATTACATATGTGAAAAATGTGAAAAATGTGAATGTCAAAATTACAGGGAGCAAAATTAGATATGGAGCTCCATATTTTATGAAAGGCAGCAATGTAAATTTTGTAGAAAAGGAAAATGAAAACACTTTTAAAGTTAGAACTTATGAACGAGGTGTTGAAGATGAAACCTTGAGTTGTGGAACTGGGGTAACGGCCGTGGCCATTGCATCGCACAAGGCAAAAAAAACTAATGAAACTAAAATTACATTAGATACCCTTGGCGGGAAATTAGAAGTTTCTTTTGATTATGATAATAATATTTATAAAAACGTGTTTTTAAAAGGAAAAGCTACGCACGTTTTTAATGGAGAAATAACTGTCTAATGAAAGCACTTACAGGGAAAAAAATTAATCTAAGAGCCTTAGAACCAGAAGATCTGGATTTTTTATATACTATAGAAAATAACGAATCGTTCTGGGAAGTAAGTAGTACGCAAACTCCTTTTTCAAGATTTATTTTAGAGCAATATATAGTCAATTCACATCAAGATATATTTGAAGCCAAACAATTAAGATTAATAATAGTTGATAATATTACTAATATTAGTGTTGGTATGATAGACCTATTTGAATTTAATCCCTTGCATAAACGAGCAGGCGTTGGTATTTTAATTATTGAAAGTGAACAACACAAAGGGTTTGCATCAGAAGCAATAGAGCTATTGATAAATTATAGTTTTAATCAACTCAATTTGCATCAACTTTTTGCTAATATTACGGCAGACAATACCAAGAGTTTAGAATTATTTAAAAAGTTAAACTTTAAAAAAATTGGTGTCAAAAAAGAATGGATTTTTTCTAAAGGAGATTTTAAGGATGAAATTTTATTTCAATTGATAAATAAATGAAGATCAAACAAATAATAATATCTGTTATTACCCTAATTATAGTTGTCAGTGCAATTATTGTATATAAATATTTTTCTAAAATATATGTTTCTAATGTAATTGAAAACTCTGCAGTATTTATTCCAAGCAATGCGACTTTTGATGAAGTTTCGAAAATCATTCATCCTTATGTAAATAACTCAAATAGTTTTAACTGGGTTGCTCATCGAAAAAATTATCCCAACGTAATTAAGGCAGGTAAATACCTTATTAAAAAAGGAATGAACAATAATGAGTTGGTTAATTTATTACGGAGTGGCAAGCAATCTCCAATTACGCTGACCTTTAATAATCAAGATACTCTAGAAAAATTAGCAGGTCGAATTGCCGAACAAATTGAAGCGGATTCTATTGATATTTTAAAAACAGTCTTAGACATTGATTTTTTGAAAAAGAATGGTTTCAATAAACATGACATTTTAGGGATGTTTATTCCGAATTCCTACGAGGTCTACTGGAATACTTCTGCCTTACAATTTAGGGACAGAATGCTAAAAGAGTATGCAAATTTCTGGAATTCATCTCGTGAAGAAAAGGCAAAGGCTATGAATCTCACCAAGAAGGAAGTAATTACCTTAGCATCTGTAGTCCAAAAAGAAACGGCTAAAGTCAATGAAAGGACTACTGTCGCAGGTCTATATATAAATCGACTGAGAGGTCGATGGCCTTTACAAGCAGATCCAACGATTATTTTTGCCTTGAAACAAAAACATGGACTAGATTATGAAGTTAAGAGAGTATTAAATGCAGATCTGGTTATTGATTCGCCTTATAATACATACAAAAACATTGGATTACCTCCTTCCTTAATTGCCATGCCTGATATTTCATCAATTGACGCAGTGCTAAACCCAAAAAGTCATGACTACTATTATATGTGTGCCAGTGTAACTGATATTGGCTCGCACGAATTTGCAAAAACCCTCTCTCAACATAACATTAACGCATCTAAATATCAAAGATGGGTCAGTAAACAAGGAATTAACAGGTAGCTTATGTTGATATCAATGCCTGTGATAAAAAATACAGTTTTAACATTATTCTTTCTTTTTGTTTCTATTTCTATAAGTTCTCAAACAAATTCCTCATTCTGGCAAAAATCTGATACTTTAAATAGTAAACGAAGAAATGCAGTTTATATAACAGAAGCTGCCGCAGCCACCGTTACTTTAATTGGCTTGAATCAATTGTGGTATGCTAACCATGAGCGTTCTTCTTTCCATACTATCAATGATAATAGTGAATGGTTGCAAATGGATAAAGCCGGTCATGTATTGAGCTCATATTATGTTGGAAAAATGGGAATGGACGTGTTGGATTGGGCTGGTGAAAGTAAAAAGAACCAATTAATTTATGGTGCCACGTTAGGGTTTGCGTTTTTAAGTACCGTTGAAATATTAGATGGCTTTTCAGAAGAGTGGGGCTTTTCAATTGGTGATCTTATCTCAAATGCAACTGGTACCAGTTTACTTATTGGCCAGGAACTACTTTGGGAAGAACAACGGTTACTACTAAAATATTCCTTTCATACAACACATTTCGCTAATGAAAGACCAGAAATACTTGGTGAAAATTTTTTAGAACAGGCTTTAAAAGATTATAATGGACAAACTTACTGGTTATCTGCTAATCTTAGTTCATTCATTAAAGAAAGCAAAATCCCTAAATGGTTAAATCTTGCATTTGGGTATGGTGCAGAGGGAATGATCTCTGGTAATAACGATATCTTATTAGACCCCATCATTTTGCCTGAACAAAACAGATTCAGGCAATATTATATTAGTTTAGACATTGACCTTACTAAAATAAAAACACGCTCAAATTTCTTAAAAACGGTGTTCTCAACCTTCAATTTTATCAAAATTCCGGCTCCAACATTCGAATATAACTCCAACGGAAAGGGGAAATTTCATCTGTTTTATTTTTAATATATTGATTATCAGATGATTAATTTTTATGCAAAATTGTTTTGTATTCTGATATTTTGTTGTAAATTTGCCTGCTGAATTTAAAATGCGTTTTAACCCCTTAAATGCATCTAAAATGAAAAAGAAACTAGTAAAATTAATTGCAATAGTTACGTTTATTTATGTCGTAACTACTGGATTTTCAAGATGGGAATCTACTACTGCAAAGTACAACATACCAAAAGGCAATGTTATTGTCACCGTACATCAAGAAGCTGTTACCCAAGAATATTATAATTTTCCTTTTGTGGGGAAATCATATATTGGATTCAAAGAAGCTCTTGCTTTCAAAGAATCACAGGGCATATATAGCAGAATTAATACCTTAGGGTATCTGGGCAAATATCAATTTGGTAAATCAACTTTAAAAAGGTTCAGTATTTACAACACTTCTGAATTCCTGAAAGACCCTGCACTTCAAGAAGATGCTTTTTTAGCATTGTGTTCTGTTAATAAATGGATATTAATACGAGATATAAAACGTAGTGTTGGAAGAAGAATCAATGGTATCAGAATTACTGAATCAGGTATACTCGCTGCTGCACATTTAGCCGGCGCGGGGAGTGTAAAAAAATATTTACGCAGTAATGGTGTTGATAACTTTACCGATGCTTATGGTACAAATATTGAACATTACTTGAAAAAATTTGCAGGTTATGATACATCTTTTGTAGAAGCAAATAAAAAACCACTCATTTAATTGATAAGAAATATTGGTTAGAATTGAATAAAAATCCTTGATATCTCAAGGATTTTTTTATTTTTTATGAATGATAAAAATAGCTGGTCGTTTATGCAAATCTATTTTTATATGCTTCCATTCTTCAATTGACATGGTTCTAATATCTTCTGTAGAAAGTGTAATATCTACTGCAATGCATAACCGAGTGTTTGATAATAACGTTTGTTTTAAATCAGCGAACATTTTTTCATTACGATACGGAGTTTCAATAAATAATTGAGATTGATCTTTTTCAAAAGACACCCTTTCGAGCTGCTTGATGCTTTTTTTTCGTTCAACTTTATCAATAGGTAAATACCCATTAAAGGCAAAATTCATTCCATTTAACCCCGACCCCATCATTGCCATGATGATTGAAGAAGGGCCAACCAACGGCTTAACTTTAATATTTTTATGATGGGCCATTTCCACAACGATAGCACCCGGGTCTGCAACAGCCGGAACACCGGCCTCAGATAATAACCCAACATCGACACCTTCAAAACAAACATCTAAATAATGTTGCGATTCAATTTCATCTGTAAACCTATCCAAAATATATAGTTGAAGTGACGACTGTGATTTTCTTGGAGATATTTTTTTTATAAACCTTCGTGCTGATTTTTCATTTTCAACTATATAATAATTAACCTGTTCAATAGTTTTTTTTACAGACATTGGTAAAACCTCAAGTGGTTCATTTTCTCCTAAGGTAGTAGGAATTAAATATAATGTTCCTGTATTTTTCATTCTACAATTTCTGTGCTATTATTGAACAAGCTTCTTCCAAAAGTTTATAAACTTTTTCAAAGCCTTGATCACCTCCTAAATAAGGGTCTGGAACATCTACATTTTCGTTTGGAAAGATTTCATTTAGAATCATTTTGACTTTTGCTTTGTCATTTTCATCTCTGGCCAATGCCAACACATCTCTTTTATTAGAATTGTCCATTACATAAATAATATCGAATTCATCAAAATCTGAAACTCCAAACTGCCTGCACCGCTGGTACGAAATATCCAGGTTATTTTTTCTTGCAACTGCAATAGATCGTTTATCCGGTGGACTACCAAGGTGATAACTCCCTGTCCCTGCTGAATCAATAAAATATTTTTGAGAATCGACTTTTAATTTTAAAATACCTTCTGCCAATGGTGAGCGACATATATTTCCAAGGCAAACCATTAAAACACGTACCATTTTTAAAAATTAAAATGACAACTTTTTGGTAATATCTTCAACGTATTTTCTGAATTGCTTGTCTGTTTCGGTAAGATTATCTACAGTTTTACAAGCGTGTAATACAGTAGCATGATCTCTACTGCCAATTTGTGATCCTATACTGGCTAAAGAAGCCTTGGTCATTCGTTTCGCAAAATACATTGCTAACTGACGAGCCTGCACAATATGACGTTTTCTCGTTTTAGATTGTAAAGTAGTAACATCCATTTCAAAGTATTTTGATACTACTTTTTGAATATAATCAATTGATACTTCTCGTTTCGTATTTTTAACAAACTTATCTACGATCTGCTTGGTTAAAGCCAATGTAAATTCTTTTCTATTAAAAGATGCTTGAGCAATCATAGAAATTAAAACGCCTTCTAACTCTCGTACATTAGTCTTAATATTTTTTGCAATATATTCAACTATTTCTTCAGGCATTTCTACACCATCTCTAAATAATTTGTTATGTAATATTGATATTCTGGTTTCGTAATCAGGTGATTGCAACTCAGCTGAAAGTCCCCATTTAAAACGGGATAACAAACGCTGCTCAATATCTTGCATATCAACGGGCGCTTTATCAGATGTTAAAATTACTTGTTTACCATTTTGATGTAAATGATTGAAAATATGGAAAAACACATCTTGGGTACCTGATTTGCCGGATAAAAATTGGACATCATCAACAATCAATATGTCGATCATCTGGTAAAAATGAATAAAGTCATTTCTTGAATTTCCTTTAACAGAATCAATATATTGCTGAGTAAATTTTTCGGCTGAAATGTATAATACCGTTTTTTCAGGATATTTATCTTTAACCTCTACTCCAATTGCATGTGCTAAATGTGTCTTACCTAAACCTACACCTCCATAGATTAATAAAGGATTAAATGATGTACCACCAGGTTTATTAGCAACAGCCATACTTGCAGAACGAGCTAATCTATTAGCATCGCCTTCAATAAAATTATTAAAACTATAATTAGGATTAAGCTGTGATTCTATTTTAACTTTTTGAATTCCTGGAATAATAAATGGATTTCTAAGTTCTCGTTTATCAAACTCTAATGGAACAGTGATTCCTTGAGAATTAAAAGGTTTTCTGTTAGAGCTTGGAATTTTTACTGTATGCGGGTTCTTACTGCTATAGGCATTTTCCATTTTTACATCATATACCAACTTAGCATCTTCACCCAACTCACGAACCAAGGCAACCCTTAATAATTTAATATAATGCTCTTCTAACCATTCATAAAAAAACTTACTTGGAACTTGTATTGTTAAGGCTTCTCCGGTAACTTTGATTGGTTTAATTGGTTCAAACCAAGTTTTATACGCTTGAGGTTTTATATTATCTTTGATAAAAGACAAACAATTATTCCAAACTGAAGTAGCAGTTTTTGACATTCTCAGGGTCTAGTTTTTTTTTGGTTAAGATTTTTAAGAGATTTTTCAGGGTTTTCTCTCGCAATTATCATGTTACAAAAGTGTGAATATTTTTTGTTATAAAAAAATAAAATTACTATTGATTTCTAATTATTTTTTTCGTAAACTCTCGCTCTTCATTAAAATAAAATTTATGCTAACTCATAAAATAACATTTAGAGTCCGATATGGCGAAACTGACCAAATGGGTTACGTTTACTATGGCAACTATGCCCAGTATTTTGAAATGGGAAGAGTTGAATGGTTGCGTAACTTAGGCACTTCTTATAAACGTATGGAAGCGTCAGGTATTATGCTGCCTGTATTAAATTTAAATGTAGATTATATTAAACCCGCTAAATACGATGATTTATTAACCTTAGAAACTACCTTGCTGAGAAAACCTTCGGTGCGCATTGAATTTGATTTTAAATTATATAATGAAGGCAAAGAGTTATTAACCAAAGGGTATACTTCTTTGGTGTTTATTGATATGAATAAGAACAAGCCAACCAAGGCTCCAAATTTCATCATGGAAAAGGTAAATCTTCTTTTTGATTAAAGTTCAATTATTAAAACATGTCTCAAATCATCTAAGGCCGTTTTTACTTCTAATGCCTCTTTTTTTCGTATAGATACTTCAAATTCACATTTTAATTCCATTTTTTGAGAAACTATGGTAACATTATTTTCTTTAATAATTCGCATTACTTTATTCATAATTGGATACTCAAAAAGAAGTTTAAAATGATCATCAATAGTTTTGGTAGTTATATGGGAAGATTCTAATGCAAGTTGAGCTGCTGTTTTATAAGCGTTTACCAAACCTCCTACTCCTAATTTTATTCCTCCAAAATAACGTACTACTACTACTAAAATATTTGTCAACTCTTTAGAAAGAATTTGACCATAAATAGGCTGTCCTGCAGAATTGTTCGGCTCGCCATCATCATTAACACGGAATTGAACGGCGTCAGTTCCAATTTGCCAGGCATAACACCAATGTCGTGCCTTATGGTGATCTTTTTTTAATCTATCAATTATCCCTTTGACTTGATCTTCACATTGTAAAGGATAGGCATATCCTAAAAATTTACTTCCCCTATCTTTAAAAATAGCTTCTTCTGAAGGATTAGTAATTGTTTTATATGTGTCTTGCTCTAACAACTCTTATTATTTAACACCTTTAAAACATCTGATCGAATCATTTTTGACTCAGATTCTACACCTTTAATTTTAGGGGCGAGAATTCCGTTTGAAAATGCGACCTCACCCACAAAAATTTTTGCCTCATCCCATAAATTAGCATCGATAAAAGTTTGAAGTGTTTGTGAACCCCCCTCAATAATTACTGATTGTATTTCATGCTTATACAAAACATTACAAATTTTTTTCGCTATGTTCTTCGAAAAATCTACCTGTTCAAAAAAGAGATTATTAATCTTTAAATCTTTTTCTTTTTCTGTGACCATAATGGTCTTTACATTACCATCAAATATTTTATAATTAATTGGGATTCTAAGATTCTTGTCTATTACGATTCGGATTGGATTTTTACCAAACCAACTACGAACATCTAATTTAGGATTGTCATTAATCACAGTATTAGTGCCAACCAATATAGCTTGTTCTTCCGCTCTCCATTTGTGAACCAATTGCCTTGAATATTGATTTGTAATCCAATTCGGCTTTGCCTCATCTCCATTAATAACTTGCCTATCAGTATCAATAAATCCATCTTTCGTTTCAGCCCATTTTAATATGATATATGGTCTTTTGTTGGTGTGATAATGTAAAAATCGTTTATTCAATTCAACACATTCTTTTTCTAATACTCCAACAACTACTTCACAGCCATGTTTTTTTAGCTTCTGTACTCCTTTCCCACCAACCTCATCGTACGGATCAATGGTCCCAATAATCACCTTAGGTATTTGATGTGATATAATAAGATCTGAACAAGGAGGTGTTTTACCAAAATGATTACAAGGCTCTAGGCTTACATATAAGGTTGCATTATCGAGTAAACTTTTATCCTTGACTGAATTAATGGCATTTACCTCTGCATGATGCCCACCGGCTTTTCGATGCCAGCCCTCACCAATGATCTTGTCTTGATGAATAATAACGCATCCAACCAAAGGGTTTGGGTACGTATTACCCAATCCATTTTTGGCCAGTTGTATACAACGTTTTATGTAATTTTCGTGTATCTTCACCCTACAAAAATACTGTTTAATGTTTAGTTATTACAACCGTGGTCATTAGAAAAATCTACCCTTCTGATAATGCCATTTTAGAGCAAATTATAAAATCTGTTTTCATAGAGTTTGGTTTACCCAAAGTGGGAACTGCTTATGAAGATATTGAAACAAAAAACATGTATCAATCTTATCAAAATGAAAGAGAAGTCTACTATGTTTTAGAAGAAAATGGTGAAGTTTTGGGAGGTGGCGGAATAAAAAAGTTAAATAAGAGTGAAGATAATATTTGTGAGTTACAAAAAATGTATTTTTCTCCCGTTATAAGAGGAAAAGGATACGGAACAACCCTAATTCATAAATGTTTAAAGGCGGCAAAAAATTTCGGTTATGAAAAATGCTACTTAGAATCTGGATCTGTTTTAGAAGCCGCTATCCATATTTACGAAAAGAATGGTTTTGTGCATTTAGATACCCCAATAGGGAATACTGGACATTTTTCATGTGGAGTATGGATGATAAAAGACTTAGAATAATGACTTTACAAGAATTAAAATTAAAGTTTTTAATCGAATTAAACCGAATTTATCCCAAGGAGGAAATTCTTTCTTTTTTCTTTTTATTAATACACCATAAAATAGGATTAACGAGAGCCGAAATTGCCCTTAATCCAAACCAAATTATACCAAAGGAAGAATTAAATCTTTACTTGGACGCATTAACCGAATTACAAGGCGAAAAACCAATTCAATATATTATTGGTGAGACTGAATTTTATGGTTTGACCTTTAAAGTAAATGAAGAGGTATTGATACCTAGGCCCGAAACCGAAGAATTAGTCGATTGGATCCTAAAAGAATTCAAAGAAAAGAAAGACCTAAACATACTTGATATTGGCACCGGCAGTGGATGTATAGCTATTTCATTAGCCAAACATTTACCTGAAGCCAATATCTCTGGTATGGATATTTCTAAACAAGCCCTGCAAACTGCCTTACAAAATGCCAAACTAAACAAGGTCAAGATAAATTTCTTAATACAAGATATTTTAAAAAATAGTGACACCTCGAATTATCCTTCCTTATTGGGGACAGGCCCTGCAATGAACTCTTTACCCATGAAATTTGATATTATTGTTAGCAACCCTCCTTACGTAAGAGATTTAGAAAAGCTTGAAATAAAAAGTAATGTTTTACAAAACGAACCTCACATTGCTCTATTTGTTAGTGATGATAATCCTCTTTTGTTTTACGATAAAATTGCCGATTTTGCCAAGCAATATCTAAAGGCAAATGGCTTCCTTTTTCTTGAAATAAATCAATATTTAGCCGAAAATATGACAACGCTTCTTCGACAAAAGGGATTTAAAACTATTGAATTACGAAAGGATGTTTTCGGAAATGATAGAATGATTAAAACATCCCTTTTTTAATAATGATATTGTACCTACTAGAATCATTACTATTATCGGAAAAAGGTTAGTCTAATAAGCTTTACATTAAACTACTCTGTATAAACCCTATTTTCCTGCTCAGCAACTCTGATAAAAGTAGTCCGTTTTGTCAGTTCTTTTAATCGTCTTGCACCTACATATGTACAAGTACTACGCAATCCGCCAAGAATATCTTGTAATGTACTTTCAACATCACCTCTATAGGGTACTTCAACTATTTTTCCCTCGCTGGCTCTATATTCGGCAACTCCACCAACATGTTTTTTCATAGCAGCGGTAGAGCTCATACCATAGAATTCCTTATATTTTTTTCCATTTCTTTCAATAAGTGCACCGCCACATTCATTATGCCCTGCAAACATACCCCCAAGCATTACAAAATCAGCTCCAGCACCAAATGCTTTTGCAATATCTCCAGGCGTTGCACATCCACCATCGCTTATTATTTGCCCACCTAAACCATGAGCAGCATCAGCACATTCTATAATAGCTGAAAGTTGTGGATAACCAACACCTGTTTTTACTCTTGTTGTACAAACGGATCCCGGACCAATACCAACCTTGATAATATCTGCTCCAGCCAATAATAACTCTTCAACCATTTCACCCGTAACAACGTTACCCGCAATAATAACTTTATTAGAATATTTATTCCGTACTTCTTTTACAAAACTTACGAAATGCTCAGAATATCCATTGGCAACATCAATACAAATAAAATTCAACTGATTGTTATGTTTGAATATTCCGGCAAGTTTTTCTAAATCTTTCTTTCCGGTTCCAGTACTGACAGCCATATAATCAACAATTGAGCTAGGTGTTTCTTTTAAGAATGTATTCCATTGATTTAGAGAATAATGTTTATGAATAGTAGTAAACAACCTTTTTTCTGACAGGGCTTTTGCCATTTCAAAAGTACCAACAGTATCCATATTGGCTGCCATAATTGGCACCCCTTTCCAAATCGTGGTACTATGCAAGAATTTAATCTCCCTATCCAAACTAACTCGAGATCTACTTTTTAAGGTAGAACGTTTTGGCCTGATCATAACATCCTTAAACCCCAATTTTAAGTCACTTTCTATCCTCATTTTATTTGCCTTTGGTAGTTATCAAAATTAAGTCTTCCAATTATATTGGCAAGAAATATTTACAAATTAAAATTAAATTATTTGTCAACAAATGTTGACAGTTACTTACTTTTATTCATTAGATCAAGATTCATAGGCTTTTACGCGATATTAATAAATTTTAAAAACATCTTAATAAAAAAGAAATTATCATTTTTTTTTTGATGTATTATATTAAATTTGCTGCTTCTTAAAATTATATTAGTTAATAAACTAATCAAAAATAATAATATGGAATTGACAACGATATATAATAATATACCAACCAAAAATAAAAATATGCCAACTAAATATAATAAATGGTATCACCCATATAAACCAGCCAAGGAATTTAATATAAAATCAGCCTATTTCAGTATGGAATTTGGTATTGATCAGGCTTTTCATATATATTCAGGAGGATTAGGCTTTTTAGCAGGTTCACATATGCGATCAGGATTTGAATTAAAACAAAATATGATCGGAATTGGTATGCTTTGGAAGTTTGGGTATTACGACCAGGCAAGAAATGACGACCAAACCTTGCGTACCGAATTTATTGAAAGATCCTATGATTTTCTTGAAGATACAGGCCTTGAAGTTGAAGTGAAATTACATGACAATCCTCATGTAAAAGTACGAGCTTATGTATTAAAACCTGAGGTTTTTGGAACCGTGCCTATATACTTTTTAAGTACGGATGTCGAAGGCAATGATTTTTTATCAAGAACAATTACTAATCACTTATATGATGCCAATGAGATAACACGTGTATCACAAAGTATTGTATTAGGTATTGGAGGAGCCAAGGTGGTTGAAGCACTCGGAGGTGCTGATGTATATCACCTGAACGAAGGTCATGGCTTACCAGCTTTTTATTATTTAAGAGATCAAGGTGTTAAGAAAAACCAATTTGTTTTAACAACACATACTCCTGAAAAAGCAGGCAACGAAGAACGCGATGCACGCCACTTAAACCGTTGTGGATTTTTCGGAAGAACATTAACGGAGAAACAACTTGCCAAAGAAAGTGTGAATGGCGGTATGATTAATTATACCTTGGCTGCATTGCGTATGGCTAAAAAGGCAAATGCTGTGTCTAAATTACATGCTGTAGTTTCTAACGATATGTGGAAAGATTTTAAAGGTACATGTAAAATAATCCCTATTACCAATGCTCAAAACCAGAAATTCTGGCAAGATAAAGAAATTGAAAAAGCCTGGAAAGCTAGGAATAGTAAGGCTTACAAAAAGAAAAAACTGGAACTAAAAATGGACTTGTTTGATGAGGTAGCAAATCAAACTGGAAAATCATTCGACCAAAATGTTTTAACTTTTGTTTGGGCACGCCGTTTTGCAGGATACAAAAGAGCTGACCTATTGTTACACGACTTAAAGCGTTTTAAAAAGTTAATTTCCAATAAAAAATATCCGGTTCAGATTATCTGGGCAGGAAAACCATATCCATACGATTTTTACGCGATCGATATTTTTAACCATTTAGTACATCATTCAAAACAAGAGCCGAATTTAGCGGTTTTAACGGGTTATGAAATTGATTTGTCTAGACAACTTAAATGCGGATCAGATATTTGGTTAAATACCCCTAGAATTACCCGCGAAGCCTCAGGAACCAGTGGAATGACTGCTGCCATGAATGGCTCAGTCAATGTATCCATTAATGATGGCTGGATTCCGGAATTTCAAAAGAATGGAAAAAATAGTTTTATATTACCTGAAGTAGATTATAAATTACCCGTTTGGGAGCAAGATAATATGGATGCTAATAATTTATATGATATTTTAGAGAAGGTAGTGATTCCAACATTCTATGATGATCCAAAAAAATGGCAGGAAATAGTATTTAATGCAATGGATGATGTTATACCTGAATTTACAAGTGCAAGAATGGCAAAACAATATTATGAGGAGCTTTAGTAGATCTCCGTTATTCTAATTATTTGTCATTATTCATAAAAAGAATATTTGTTATACTATAAACATTAAAGTATCATTTTAGTGGTTTATATTATTTATTAAAAGATTATTGACATGAGAAAAAACTTATTACTGATATGCTTAGGCTTCTTAATTTTACAATCATCTTTTGCCCAAAATGGAAAAGCATATGACAATCTTTCGCTGAAGAGTACTATACTTAAAAGTGAAAGAAATTTTGCCGTGTATTTGCCACCTGATTATGAAACTTCTCAAAGGAGCTACCCTGTATTATACTTACTTCATGGCTCAGGAGATGACCAAACCGGATGGGTGCAATTTGGAGAAGTACTTCATATTACAGATAAAGCTATCAAAAAAGGAAAAGCCACTCCTATGATTATTGTGATGCCAGATGCTAAAACAGGACAATTGGGTTATTTTAATGATATAAATGGTCAATGGAGGTATGAAGATTTCTTTTTTAATGAATTGATTCCTTACGTGGAAAAAACCTATCGTATAAAAGGAGAAAAACGTTATCGTGCGGTTGCCGGACTTTCGATGGGTGGAGGTGGATCTTTTATGTATGCGCTGCACCGTCCTGAAATGTTTTCTTCGGCTTGTCCGTTAAGTGCCGATATTGGGCCGCTTTCGGTAGAAGAATTGAAAGAAAGATTTTCTAGAAATAATGAAAATTATTCTGATACTGAAATTCAGGAATATTATGAACAACACAATGCACTTTCATTAATTAAGAATAAATCAAAAGAGGAGATTAATTCCGTTCGTTGGTATATTGATTGTGGAGATGATGATTTCTTATATGAAGGAAATAGTTTGGTACACATCGCTTTGCGAAAAAAAGAAGTGCCTCATGAGTTCCGTGTTCGAAATGGCAGACATAGCTGGACCTATTGGCGTGAATCACTTCCTGAAGTATTGAAATTTGTTTCTGATGCATTCCATCAATATTAGATCATTGAAAAGTTAATATCTTTTGGATGTTAAGATTTAATTTAGTTTGATTCTTATTATAAATTACCCGAACTTAGATCTATCGATGCTTGGCTTCTTTTCTTAATACTAATTCTAAAATTGTAAAAAATGTCTGCAGAAATGGTAATCATAATTGTTGGTACTGTGTTTATCCTAATTTCCATTATTGATAGCATAAAGACTAAAGGTTCATCCGTTGGTCTGGTAAATACCAAACTGAGAATTCCACTGGGAATAATAGGTGTCTTGTTGATAATTTATGGCGGATACTCATATGGAACTTATAGCCTGCCGGGTCAAATTGAACAGGTAGACGTAGGAAAAAAATTACCAATTCAATATCCAATTGAGAACGTGCAAGTAATATCACCAGTGGAAGGTGATTCCGTCAAATGCCGAATTTTAACAATGGGAGTTTATCCCAGTTCCCATGATAAAGATATTTGGGTACTATTAAAGCCCTCTGATAATAAATTTTATCCTCAATCAGACTATACTAACACCTCTTATAAAAGAAACGGGGAATGGCAAGTTATCACCAGATTTGGAGGAGATAAGGGAGAATCATTCGAAATAATCGTTTATGAAACTGATTCATCAGCCTCTCAATATTTTAGTTCAACCATTCAAAATTGGAAAGAATCGCTTTCATTTCCTGGTCTTGAACTTGATGAAATTCCAAACGGTGCTAATGAGGTTGAAAGAATCGTTGTTTCGTTAAAAGATAACTGCAAAGGCGTATTTTAACCACCTAAAATAGAAGTCATCAGTCGTTAAGCCCAATCCCTACCAATTTCATTTCTGTGTAAATTACCTTCAGCCGTCAGGCACCGGGCCTTGCTATCCCGATAATCGCATGTCAAAATTACGATCATTTTTAAACAAAAAAACAAGATCAAAAAATTGTACTTTTGTAGCATGCGTATTGATATTATAACCGTTTCTCCTGAATTGATTAAAAGTCCTTTTGAGCACTCTATTATTAAACGAGGAATTAATAAAGGACTTGCTGAAGTCCATTTTCATGACCTGCGTGAATATGCCATCAACACCTATGGCAAAATAGACGACTATCAATTTGGTGGAGGGGCCGGCATGGTATTAATGATTGAACCTATAGATAAATGCATTAGCAAACTGAAATCTGACAGAGACTATGACGAAGTCATTTATATGACCCCCGATGCAAAAACACTGAATCAACAAACCGCCAATAAACTTTCTTTAAGTAAAAATATTATCATTTTATGTGGTCATTATAAAGGCGTAGATCAGCGTGTGCGTGATCTTTTTATAACTAAAGAAATTTCTATAGGAGATTATGTCTTAAGCGGAGGCGAATTAGCTGCAGCGGTTTTGTGTGATAGTATAATCCGATTGATTCCTGGTGTGTTAGGGGATGAAACCTCGGCTTTATCGGATTCGTTTCAAGATGACTTGTTAGCGCCGCCCGTTTATACCAGACCCTCTGCTTATAAAGAACTGAATGTACCTGAAATATTACTCTCTGGAAATTTTCCTGAAATTGAAAAATGGCGCCATCAAAAAGCGTTAGAAAGAACCAAAACTATTCGCCCCGATCTATTAAATAACAGCGAAAAATAATTTCTGCCACTATATATATTCTTAAAAAACTTTTTATTACATTTGCACACGCAAAATTAACCTCTGACGAAAATCGTGAAAGTTGATTATTGAAAAACCATTAAAACAATACAAATGGGAGATTTAGTAAAATTTGTTCAGGACGAATTTGTAACAAAAAAAGAAGTTCCTAACTTTTCGGCAGGTGACACAATTACTGTGTATTATGAAATTAAAGAAGGTGAAAAAAAACGAACGCAGTTTTTTAAAGGTGTTGTAATTCAACGAAGAGGTTCTGGTGCTACAGAAACTTTTACGATCAAAAAAATGTCAGGAACCGTTGGGGTTGAGCGTATTTTTCCAGTTAATTTACCTGCTATTCAAAAAATTGAATTAAACAGAAAAGGTAAAGTTAGAAGAGCAAGAATTTATTATTTCAGAAATCTTACTGGTAAAAAAGCAAGAATTAAAGAAGCAAGAAGATAATTTTAATATTAATTTCTATATATAAAAAGCCCTAATATATTAGGGCTTTTTATATTAACATTTGTTAATAAAGACTATTAATATCTTCTTAATAACTCTTCTCTCATTTTATTTTGATTATTCAATTTCATTTATATATTTGAAGAAGAATTTACAAGGGGTTAGCAATTTAGCGAATCCTAGAGGAGATTTAGGTCAACTCGAAGTTCAATAAAGTAAACAACTGTAGATTCTAAGAGAACGTTCTTTTTGTTTTTAATTACAATCAATAGTATAACCAAGTATTTAGCATTAATAATTGGAAGTATCTATGTTATTAAAAACAGATTTAAAATATCTATATAAG